>Ga0182027_10009836_pt1 | contig 13670 bp, 9 predicted proteins | sample 712E1DmetaG_FD_121300 | JGI IMG/M metagenome (GOLD analysis project Ga0182027, IMG submission 121300) | Permafrost microbial communities from Stordalen Mire, Sweden - 712E1D metaG (Illumina Assembly) | ecosystem: Environmental > Terrestrial > Soil > Wetlands > Permafrost | place: Sweden...
CCATCTCTTGTCCCTGTTTGGAGCGTCGCCCACAGACAACCCTCCCACCCAGCCCACGAAAGTGGTATCTATGAAGGGTCCGTTTGCGCGAGTAGCTCAGTTGGTAGAGCATCGGCTTCCCAATCTGCCTGCTGCGCTGCGTCCTTATCAAACCGCGCGCTCGCCCCAAACAAAACGCCGGCTTACGGAGGGGAGAGACGCCGCATGATACCCAGGAATTATCGCCTGTTCGGTCCACTTGGGCAGAGAACGGGCAGAGCCGTTTGGAGATGCGGCCCTCGCCTCGGCAGCCACCACCGTCGCCCTTCGCTCTGCCCATTCGTTGCCATCACCGACGGTGGAGTCGATCTCGCGGAAGTGCGGGAGTCCGATCACGGTGAGCGCGATCGCTCACATGACTCTTGGCCCAGACTTCCGAGCACTTGGACCAGCGTGGAGCCGCGGCACGCACGATCGTCGAGGCGCGCTCCGGCCTGATCGTCTCCTGTCCCGGCTCTCAGAGAAGCCAAGATGGCATCCTTTCACGAGGTCTCGGGGCCGGGTGACCTGCTGTCGATCCCAGATCAAGGGTACTCGTTCGGAAACCATTTCCCGCTGACCTGGTGGCCAGAAAGGCCGCCTGTGATCGCGTTGACAGGCTGCAGTGGACCAGGCAACATCGCGGCTTGCTGAGACGGCTGCCCCCAGTGGTGTTGGGCGGCAGATAAGGTCGCAGGAGGCAATCCACTATGAGGGACAGTGTCCAGAAGCACGGCACAAGCGGTGACGGCAAGCGAGCTGCCGCAGTCGTAGACGAAATAGGGAAGGACATCGACAGTGGCCTGGGAATCGTCCCCGTCCTGGGCAGCGGTATTTCGGCCCAATCAGGCATTCCAGCGGGCAACGACTATCGAGCGTATCTCTTCTACTGCGTAGCTCGCCTCTTCGGCTCGGACGGAGCGGGGAAAAGCACCGAGGCCTGGGATCCGAGCCAACTGAAATGGCCACCCTACACTGCCGTCCCAACCTACGACGATCTGTCAAAGCGGATCCGGGCTTGGACGCAGGAAAGGGCAGTGACTCTCAGGAAATTATCCCCGCAGGCTCTGTGGGAGTCCCTCGGTGCTGTGGCTGATTGGCGCGCCATGTTGCACCTCCTCTCTCGCGCGCGTGCTGAAGCGGGAGAAGCGCCGGTGCTCTTGAAGGAACCCGATCCAAGGATCATCGATTCCTTCTTCGTGAATCTCACCGAAGGGAAGCGCCCCAACACAGCCCACATGCTGTTAGCGCATCTTGCGGACGTACTACGCATAAGGGTCATCCTGACGACAAACTTCGACACGCTCCTTGAAACTGCCTTCGCGCGTCTTGAGATGCCAATCGCGACCTTCGATGTCCACTATCAGGCAGGGCTTCCTGACGGCCGGTTCACGCGTGCTCAGCGCTCCATTGTCAAGATTAACGGCGGCCGGTATGGCCTACGTGCTGACTTCACCCTGGATACCTTGCCCGATGCTCGCGATTCCGAGAGTTTCCTGTCCTATCTGGCTCCCTTAGCACCAAGCCGCGTACCGCCGAGCGCCACCAATGTGAGAGGTATCGGAGTCGCCCATCAGCGCAATATCCTCGTAATGGGCGTCTCCGGTCAGGAGCGCAGAACCATATCGCTCATCTGCAACGCCATGCTCGAACTGCCCGAGCTGAAGACGTACTGGGTTTGCCACAGACGCAGCGAGGTCGACCGGATTAGCCGCGCGTTTTCGGAGGTGTCCGCGACGCTCCGCGCACGACGACGTTCCCCACCACCGAGACCTGCGGATGAACTGCATCGAGACGTCGCCATCACGGCAACGCCCGATATCGGACTTTTTCTGCTGCATCTATACCAACGAATTTTCCTCTGCCTGCCACCTTCGGGCGTGCCTTTCAAAGCCGTATGGCCACAGCCGCCTCCACCGTACGAACTCGCGCGCCCTGATTCCCGAGGATGCCAGAACCGGAAGGCCTCCGCCATGCTAGCCAAAGGCGTCGAGAGACTGACCAGAGTCATCAACACAGACCGGCGGCTGGTCTTTGTGACCGGGAGAAGTGGTGTCCCGTCTGTGGCCGCACACGTGTTTTCCGAGATAGACGACACACGTCATCGCGTCTGGGTCGATGTCGAGGACGACTCTACTGAAGGAGATCTTGCTATTTCAGTGCTCGAAGCCCTTCGCCACCAAGTGGGTGTCGCTGAGCCGATGTTCTTCCACCATCAACCAGAACACCCCCCTGCCTTCGCAGAGCAATTCGAGCGACTGCGACGGTTCTCGCGCCGTCCGTTCCTGGTCTTCATCAATGCTCGGGAGTCGCCAGGACGAGATCCCCGGAGGCGAGCCGCGGTCGAGGCGCTCGTACACCTCCTGAATTGCCTCGAAGGGCAGGAGACCGTGACTACGGTCCTGCTCGGATGGGACAGGGGCTGCTGGAAAGCAATTCTCAAAGGGCGTAGGCCAGCCCGAGTGAAACTCGATCCGCTGCTGACGCACCCTCGCGGAGGCACCGCGGCCTCAGTGCTAAAACGCATCCAACGACTCCGCGGGGCGGACAAGAACAGGTTCATTCACTTCGTGGCCGCGCTAACCCTCTTTCGCAAGCCATGCTACTTGTCCGCCACCAATGCTTGGCCATTCTTGCCGCTCTCGACAGATCGCGCCGGGCCCACCAACGGTGGTTTCGTGGACAAGGACGAGATGAGGGCAAGCCATGTGCGGGATTGTCTGAAGCGGCTGCGCAAACTCGGAGCAATACGCGACGACAGTGGTCAATCAGTCTACATGCACCGCACTGTGCGCGACAAGATCAGGCGCCGCCTGGAAGACCACCTCAAGCCGGGATGGATGATCGAAGCCAACCAGGGAATCGCGGATTGGTACCTGAAACTCTTTCGAGCTTCTGGAGACGTGGCTGCCGCTTTCGAGTCTCTCCATCATCGCATCTCCTGCATCAAAGCGGCCCGCGGGCTGGCGTCCCAGAAGGGCTCGCGACATACCTCCGAATACTTGGCTGAGAGTGCCGGCATGGAGGCCTATGTCACTCTGGCTGCCCTAGGTCCCTTCCTTCGCAGCGCGCCTCAGCCAGAGACATGGTTGGTGCGACTCCAGAACGAATGTGACAGGCTTAGACGCTACGGAGGGACCCTGCGCCATGTCGAACTGGCGGTGGCGGAAGCCCGAAGGCGGCAGACAGAGATCAGGGCTCAATGGCAATGCCCCAGGGGATCCGGGGCTGCTCATCTGTGCGACCAGCCCTCTGCCGCTCGCGTGGCCTCCACGTCCGCGCGGCCAAACGTCCCTGCGCTCCCGAATCTGAGTACGCTCACTACCTTCCCGGAGATACAACATCTGACCCGGAATCGCCAATACAGAGACGCCGAGTTCGCCATCTCCAGAGAGCTCACGAGACTGCGGATATCGCCCACTGCCATCGCACCCGACGCGAGCCACGCGCGTCTCGTGCGTTATGACAAATGCCGTTCAAGTGCCCGAGCGTGGGTCACTCAAACGCAATTCGCCCAGACGAAGATCGGTGAAGCCGTCCGCCTGCTACACCGCTTTCACAGCCTGAGATTGCTCCAGGCGGACCTGCACTTCCGTCTTGGCGCTGAGAAGACCAAAATGCGACAGGCTCTGATGGGAGCGGAAGCGATCTACGTCTTCGCCACCGAGCTAATGCGAAACATTGCTGATATCCGATTCCTTCGCAGCGAAAACGCGTTCTTCCGTGCCAATCAGGCACTGATCCTGTCATGGATGAACCGGCCGCGTGAGGCGCATCGCCGCTACAACGAGGCTTACGGCTATCTCAACCAGCTTGAGACTTTGCCTATGTCTCTGCGTTTCGCCGAGATCGACGGCCGGCGGACAGAAACCTTCCTGTGGAATCTCCGAACTCTGTCGAAGGGGAAGCCAGGTCGGATGAGGAGGAATCAGGTTCAGGGCCTGCTGCGCGATGCAATTGCGGCGGCTGAACGCGCCGCGTACAAATCCTACGACCTGCACTATCCGGCATGGCACAGTTACCTGGCAGAGTTGGCCATGGACGTGTGCTGCGAGATCGCCCGACAAGGTCCATCTGCGGAAGAGCGCTACGCCCGCTCCCGCGACAGGAGCGGCTACGGCGAGTGGTTCCGCTCGTCCTTCGAGTCTGGATACTCTTCGGTGGGCCAGGATCCGGTGCGCCTACGGCGTTACATCGAGTTGGCGAACTGCTTCCGGTCTCACGTCAACGCCATGCGGAGGCCCGACTACGTCAAGAAAAGCCCTCTCAACCAGGCTCACGTCTACGCCGTAAATAGGCCAGGCCACGTCGACAGGGACTGCCTCAAGGAAATCAACGAACTCCGCAGGAAATGCGAGAATCGGCTTGGCCAAATCGACACTAGCGCATTGGACGACGACATCCGTGCGTACGTCGTGCGGCAGCCACGACGTTCCAAATAACCGGTTCGACCGGTGCAGACGAGCCACGCCGAGTGCCTGCCGGGTCACCGCACAGTCGAGGCCTGTTCCAACGGCCCAGGGCTGTAATGGCGCTTGAGCCAGGAGCTCAGGCCGTCGAGACCCGGAAATAGCACCCGCTCGTTCATGTTCATACTGTCCAACTTGTCACGCACTTCCCACTTGATAGATGCCGGGATGTCAACGGCTCGCCATAGGTTGGGTCTAGCCGCCAACCAATCCTCGATCAGTGACTCTGCACCGGGCATCACGGAGAAGAGCGCATACTGACTGACGATACGCTGATCGATGGAGGGGGGCTCGAAGAACAGCACGAACGGGCGGCGGCGACTTGCCATCCTGTCCAAGCTGTCCAGGGCTGGAGCAAGAGCGTCCAGCATTTCAATCGTCGGAATGAACGCGTGCTCCTGTCGTAGGATGGCCACCACAGGTCGCGGCAATAGATCGTAGACCTTTTCGCAGTCAAGAATCCAAATTCGAGCATCATGCCCCATCTCACTCAACACGGATGTTGCAAAGTGCAATGCAACGATGGGGGACCATGTCCAATCGAGCAGCCGTGTCGGAAGACCGTGGTGTTGGGCAAGCGTGATCCAGTACCATGCCGACTCTGGGCCCCCGTACGCGACCCGCTCGGCATACTTGCGGAAGTTGCGAATCAACGAGCCCTCCAACGTGGCAAACGGCCCACCAAGCCGCTGGAGGCTGGTGAGAAGCCGGTACTGCCGATCTCCGAGCCCGCGATAGACGAAGCGAGGCCGGTATCGCTTGATCCTCGCGTCCAGTGAGCCTTCGAACAAGAGCTTCAAGGCATGTTCGAAGCTCTTCGCCACCGTCGTGTTGTCATGCCGGTCCAGGGTCATTGTGAATAGCAGTATCTGCGAACCAAGATTTGGTGCAAGCATCCGCTGAACGGGGTGCAGCGGTTTCGGTAAGTAGTTCGGTCACCTGCTGGTGATCTCACCCTGTGCCAGCATTCGATCGGCGATCAGCGTCAATTGCTTCTGCCGGTCGCGCCGAAATAGCTGTCGCTGCTCACGGCCTCGGCAGCATCGAGGGCGTCGGCGATTTCGGTGCAATTGACCTTGCCCTGGTCGTAGGCAGCGTGGCCCCACACTCCGGCGAAGCAGTCCGCCTGCAGTTCGAGACTGACGGACAGCGGCCCGCGCTGACTGGTGTGGGCCTGTTGCAAGGCCCGCACGTGCCGCTCGGTGCCCTGTAGCCGTGCCCTGCGTGTGCGGAAAATCTAGCGGTGCCCAAAGGGGATCGTCGAAAGAGCAAAAGGATTGCCGACGGTTGGTCGCACCAAATGACTCCCGTGATCCGCCAACCTTCCATGGGGCGATTCTACCCGAGGCCGCCCCTTGCGCACGTCGCGACGAAACGCACTCGTTCAGCGGGCACAGCCGTCGCGCAGAAAACAGGTCGCGGGGGCGGCGTGGAAGCGTTGGAAGCTCGCCGCTTCGGGATGACCGGGATAGGGAACGAAGTAGTAGACATCTCGATCGGGCGCAGCGCTGTCGTAATAGGTGTGCCACACCAGTGCGTAGGCCACCTTCGTCTCCTTGGCCAGCACGAGTAATTGCTTGCCATACCAGTCTTCGGATGATTGGGGCACGACCGCGGAACGCTCGCGCACACTGAGCGAGACCGGGCCCGCGGCCGTGAGCTGGTAGTGCCGAAGGAGCGCCGCCCGGTCGGAAGGATCGAAGAGGCGGGCCAGCGCGCGCTCCACGCTGTCCTTGCTGTGAACCTGGAGCGGTCGGCCGACACTGGTTTGGCTGGCGAGCCGCAGGAGTTGTAGACGAAGCGTGCCCGCTTCGGTCCATGCGTAAGGCTTCTGGCGCGCCCGTGCTTCCTCGGCGAGCGCACGCAGTTGCAGGCGAAAGAAGCGCAGGTCGGCATCGTTCGCGGGGCGTGCGATGGGATGGTAGAGGTCGATGCCCAGCACGTCGAAGACGTCGTCGCCCGCGTAGGCTTCAGTGTAGTAGCGACGACGCTGCGCCACGTAGGTGTCCGCGGCTCTCGCCGAGCTTGCCTGGGCCGATGGCATCTTGACGCCTGCCTTCGCGGGACTCTCGTAGGCAAGGCCAGCCGTGCGCAGCTCGCGCGCCAGCCTTTCGCGCAGGCGCTCGCGCGCGGTTTCCGTGGGATCCATGACCTTCTTCTGCGCCGCCGCTAACCGCTCTTGCTCGTGCGGACCGAACAGCCGATCCGGCGAATAGGCGAAAAGGAGCTGGCCCATGCCCGGCTCGTCCCGAAGGGTCGAGACAAAGGTACGCGCCACGGTCTTGTAGGCCTCCGGCCCCGAGACTGCGTCGGCCTTGTCGAGAAGCGCGGCACAATTCCAGTAGGGCATCCCCCACCAAAACCATGCCCCGTTGTGCTCGTGAAAAGGACGCATGATGATGGGCAAGTCCGCAAGCCCTTCTTCGCGCATGACCGTCGCCGCTTGCTTCGCGTGCGCGACCAGCCAGGTCTTTCCCGACATGCCTTGATATGGACCCGCGGTCAAAGGCGCATCGTTGGCGATAAGACAGAGGCACTTGAGTGCCTCCGGAACGTCCTCGCGCGACTCGATGGCGTGCGCGTATTCCTCTTCGGCGTAGAAGAGCGCGCCGCCCGCGTCCGCCTGGAGCACGACATCGCGACCGTCGACCTTCACCGTGCCAAGTTGCCCTGATGTCCGCACGTTGGCGGTGCAGCTCGGGGCGTGCCAATCCATGGTGACCAAGCCGCCCTGGGCGAACTGATACTGGATGGCCTGCGCAATCGGAGTCCGACGGTGAAGCGCCGCGGGTTCGAAGGCCAGCATTTGCAGACTGACGCCAAGCACGGCGGGATGATCGCCCACCAGAGCCTCACTGTCGGAGGTGAACCGCCCTGCCCGCGCCGTCGAGTCGAACCAGGCGTTGGTCGACACCAGGTGGCCATCGGAATACATGCCCCACAAAGTCGACAACTGCTGGCCGAACAGAAACTGCTCCGATTGGTTGAGCCGGCGAAGCCGATCGAGCACTGCCGCCTTATCTGGCCTGGCGGACGTGCCCGTTGCGCGATCGATCGTGGGCGAAGGCGAGCGCTCCCCTGCTTCCACGAATCGGGTCATGGCGCGCGCATGCATGTACGCGATGCCTTTGGCCGCCAGCACCAGCAATATGAGGCTCACGAGCGTGCGACGCATCCATGTCCATGCCATCGTCAGCCACTTTACTCCCGACCGGGGAACCGCCCAAGTGGGGTTGCGGGCAGGGGCGCACGTCACGGGAATGGTCGGCGCAGTGGTAGAGTGGTGCTACCAGAGCATCGGTCGCGTGCGTACAGGCTGGAGCCGGCGCGAGAGACAGAAACTGGCCTGCTCGCGAGAAGCATTCCGCGCCTGCTCGGTGTCAGGATCTCAACCACAAGATGACCCCGATGATGCTGGCCACGATGAGGATTGCCTTGTAGGGGGACGTTGTGAAGACGTCGATTCGTCGCTTCTTGCTGGCAGTCAAGCACTCGAAGAATGGCAAAGACACGATGGCCGCAACGAAGAGGGAGACCCAGCCGTGGGCGGAGGTGAAAAAACGCCAGCCGTTTACGGCCAGGTTCTCAAGCGCTCGCATCTTCCTTGCACCACTGCCGCGGTAGTGACTGTATGCTCCCTGCTCTCTCGCGGAGAAATGTTCCGGCCGTGCGAAGCCGAAGACGTCCTGGCCGGGATTCGAGGAAAGGCTGTTGATCGCGGCACAAGTGGTTGGGACCATCGGTAGAGCTAGGCAAGCTAGCAGGGCCAGGGTGCGCGTACTGAAGTCACCAGACGACGAATCCGACATTTTTCATGTCCTTTCCGCTGGCGACCGCCAGCAATACCACAACGTCCGCGATTCTACGGAACGCCGGAATCGAGGCAAGTCCCAAACAAGGGACGTAGTGCTGGCGCCGCCCAAGAACCCAGTCTTCGTCAGCCTCCCCTACGTCGCTACCACTGCGGCCACATGCCGCCGTCCACCGACTGCCACATGTCTTCCGAAAACTCGCCCGGTCTTGCAGTGATGACGTTCTCCACCATCGGGAACCGCAGCGGCATGTCGGTGGTCAGGAACGGCACCGGGAACGGAGGAGCGGCTTCGGCTGTTCGGGCTGCCTCGCGCGCAAGCCAGGATGCCATCACCCGATCCCCTGTATGTCCAGCCGGGTTGTAGGCCAACAGTTCCCGCATCCACGCTCTGGTCATCGGCGAATCAGGGACAACCCACTGGCCCCGCTCAAACTCGACCGCCAAGCTTTCCACACCAAACTGCGGGTCATGTTTGTTTCGCCCGGTGGTGTGGGCATCAACGCCGACACCGGCGTCGCGAACGAACTGCAGAATGTAATCCTGTGCCCCGTTGTTCTCCACGCGCAGACGGGAACCGTATCGGGCAGCCGTGGACTTCAACCGTTGCACAAGCTCTGGGCCTTTCCATCGTCCGGACTCAATGTTCAAGACCTGCCTACGTCCATCGGGCAGAAGCATGATGGTGAAAATCGCGCTCTCATCATGTTGCAGGCCCTGCCCCACTCCCAAGTCAACACCAGTGAAGGTTCGATTGGGCCCGTGGTAGCTGTCGACCAACACGGCCCCCGCGTCCTTGGCGCTCTGGAATGCGCGTTCAATCCAATCAGCCTTGAATCGCGAAGTCGCATCACTCACCGGCCGGAGAAGCATCTGGCGCGAAAATTCAATTTCGCCGATTTCTCGCCTGCGTTGTTCCAGTCGTTCGACGGACCATGCTTCCGGCCACAGCGGCTTCCCTTCATCATCAAGAGCAGGGTCGCGCAGAAGTTCGTATTCCCCACTTCCCGCCAGGACGTGGAGCAGGTCCTCGGGATGCCAGGGGGTGCCGACGACGATGACCTTCCCCCCTGCAACGATTCGACCCACCAAAGTTGAACGAAACCAATCAACCAGCTTCCCGCGCTGGGCAGCGGTGAGGCTGTTCTCCCATCCCACGGTGTCATCCAAGATTGCTAGGTCCAGCCTGGCACCAAGTAGCGGACCAAGAACACCGAGGGCGATGATGGACGGGTCCTTCTCCAGGGACGGCCGCTCGACAAGTATCTCGGAGTCGGTCCATTTTTCGCGCGCTCCACCTGCCGGCTTCAGCCAGGGGAACACCTGATGCAGCCGCTGATTCTGGACTATGTGTTCTCGGATAGCAGCGAGGGGACGAGCCGCCTGGGAATGCGTTTCAGAAACCAAACCAATTCGCGCGTTTGGGTTATTCCCAAGAACCCACAGCGGAAACGCCACGCTCAGGACGGTGGTTTTTCCATGTTCAATTGGAGCAAGAATCACAGCTCGGTCGTATTGCTCCACGGCAGCCATCCATTTCCGATGATGGGCCGCAGGAGCGAGACCGAACACGTACTTGAAGAACGCGGGGAAACTCCGTCGCGCCAGTTGGACAGCTAGCTCACGCATCGCAGCTGCGCGAGCGAGCTGGGAGTTTTCAGTCAGTCGCATAATTTTCAGCTCCTAGCCACTTGGTGCTACTCCATGCATTGGCTGCAGCACGCCCTGATATTGGGCCGCTGACAGTCAGCTCTCTCTACAGAGTAACGCAACTCACGCCATTATTCAGCGGCCAGGACTTTTCTGTGGACGACAGTTTCGCCGGCGAAGGAGTCCATACGGACGGGGTTCGCAGCCCAGCGCGTTAGGCTGCGCCATCTGGGCGACGTTACTACGCGCTACTTTGGCGTCAGCTTCGTCACCGTACCATTGCCATTTGTCCAGTAGACACTTGACGCGTCAACCGCGATTAAGTCAGGCGTGCCTTGGCCCAGGGCGAGAGACGTTGTAGGGCCACCACCGATTGACACTTTCATCACTGCACCACCGTTGTAGTTCACCCAATAGACGCTCGTGGCGTCTATGGTAATGCCGGTTGGCGTGCTCAGCCCTGAAGCAAGAGTAGTAGGGATGCCGCCGCCGATGGCTACTTTCATTATAGTGCCGTCACCTGTGGCGCTCCAATAGACGTTTGTACTGTCGACGGCTATGTCATAGGGGTTGTTCTGACCCGAAGCGAGAGTAGTTGCAGCACCACCGACAATGGGCACCGACATCACAGCACCGCCGAGGTAGCTCGTCCAATAGACATTCGTGGCGTCAACAACGATGCCGGTCGGCTGGTTCTGGCCCGAAGCAAGTGTGGTGGCGGGGCCGCCTGCGATTGGAGCCTTCATTACCGTGCCCCCTCCTTGGTTAGTCCAGTAAACGTTCGTGGCGTCAACGGCAATCCCCCAAGGGTTGCTCTGGCCAGAAGCAAGTGTGATAACGGGGCCGCCGTTAGTCGACACCTTCATCACTGTGCCGCCGTTGAAACTCAACCAATAGACGCTCGTACTGTCAACGGCTATGCCGTAGGGGTTGTTCTGGCCTGATGCGAGAGTCGTGACGGGGCCGCCGACAATTGGCACCTTCATCACTGAGCCGTCCTGGCTCGTCCAATAGACATTCATGGCGTCAACCGCAATAAATTGAGTGCCGTCCTGGCCCGAGGCGAGCGTGGTGAGGATCCTGCCGGCTCCGCCAGAGCCAGCCGCAAAGGCAGCCGCCTCCGGTGAGTAGGGCGAATTGCAGTTCCCGGTGTTGGCCCGCACCACGTAGTAGAAGGTTGCGCTTCCGCTGCTGGGGACAGGCGGACTGTCCTTGTAACTTGTGGCCGAGACTCCGCTGGTCACAACCGTGTAAGGGCCGCCCTTGGTCGTGCTTCGCGAGACGTTGTAAGTGGCGGCGCCGCTGGCCACAGCCCAAGTCAGAACCACGCTCCCGGTACTATCAGGAGTGGCGGTCAGCGTAGTGGGCGCGGTGGCCGTGCAGGATTGGGCACTGACCGGAGGGGCGGAATTCGCGGATTCACACGTGGGCAAGCCGTCGTAGGCCGACACGACGAAGTAGAAAAGCTGGCCAGCTGTGATGGGCGTCACCGTAAAGGGCGACGTGGCGGGCGACCCGCGGACGGTGAAACCGCCAGTCGATATGCTACTGCTCTTGACGTTGTAGCCCGTGACCCCGGTGCTGGCGTCACCCGTGATCGGGGTCCAGGACAAGTCGGCTTGCAGGGTTCCTGGAGCGACAGCAACGCCTGTGGGCGGCGCCGCCGGTCGGGTGTACTTCGCGTCGGCCGGGCAAGCATTACTGGTGCCGGTGCAGAATTCCGCTGGATCGCAGACGTTGCCATCGCTGGACGCGCGGCACTGGGTGGTGGCTGGGGCAAAGGTATCAGTCGGGCACGCGGGGTGGGTGCCATCACAGGATTCAGCGACATCGCAACCGCCCAGCACGGCTGGCCGACACACAGCGCTCTTGCCCAGAAGCTTGTCGACCGGGCACGCTGCTGAGGTTCCGGTGCAATACTCTGCCACGTCGCAGTCGCCAGCTGCAGGATGGCAGACCTCGGTTGAAGGAAGGAACTTGTCGAGGGGACAAGTTGTGCTGGCCCCATCGCAAATTTCGGCGACGTCGCAGACATCGACAGCCACCCGGCAAATCGTTCCCGCAGGCGCCGGTATGCCATCAATGGCGCAGGTTTCGCTGACAATGGCGGACGCGTCAGCTGGACCGCTGGCACCAGCGGTTCCGCCTGCACCGCTGGTGCCCGCACGGGATCCACCGATGGGAACATCCGGCTGAGCACCAGGAGCGTCGGGCATCCCGGCAACACCACCCCCGCCACCACTGCCACCGAACCCACCGCTGCCGCCTACGGCGCTGGGAGCGTCAGGCGGAGCGGTGATGGCGCCGTCACTCCCATCTGCTCTTCCGGCGTCTGCCGTAGGCGCCACGCATGCGCACACCGCGAAGATTCCCGCCGACGTGCATGTCTGGGCGCCTTGCTGGCCGGTGGGACATGCGCAGGCGATGCTGGTACCGGGAACGCAGGTGGCTGGCGCAGTGCTGGTTACTGTGGCCGTCTGGCCGCCAGTTCCACCATGCCCTCCAGCGTCCGCAGTCGTGCCGCCTAGGCCGCCGTCAGGCCCCACAGCACGGAGCTGGCTCCAATCGAAGGTGCAACCACTCGCGACGAGCACCGATGCGAGGCAACACGTCACGAGGAATGTCGTCTTCATCTTAGTACCTCACCGCCGCGACAAAGCCAGTCGCTCCGCCCGCCAAAGGCGCCACGGTCACGGGCCGTCCCTCGAAGTAGAACAGCGCTCCCGTGGTAACGGCCGCCGCCGCGGTCAGTCCCCAGAAAATGTTTGCCACGGTCTGGCGCGAAGTCACCGCGTCGATGTCGCTCTGGGAGCAGCCAGGGCGGGCCGGGTTACCGGCACCACATGAACTCCGCAGGCTGTCGAACTTGGAATCCGCGAGAGTGCCCGCGGTGATGGCGCCCACGGCCAGCAGCACCGTCGAGCTTGCCGCTAACCAGGTCCATTTTCTGCCCATCCACCAGCCCGTGTTCGCACTGCTCACCGAACCGGCCCTAGCCTGCACCGACGAAGATTCCAGATCGAAGTCCGGGGCGACCTTGGGCGTGGAGGCGGCCACGGGAGCCGCCAGCGGGCGCAGCCGCACGGTCACCGTGCTCACCGAACCGGCTTTCACTTCCACAACCTCGAATGATGTGGTTGCGCTTGCGTGGCTGGCTGTCACCTGGCGGAGTCCCGGAGCGGCCCAGATCGGTTCGGGCAGCGGTACCACCCCCACGTCCTTGCCGTCGACGCTCACCTTCGCGCCAACGGTCTCGCAGCCAATCTGGATTCGACCCAGCTTGCTCTGCAACTCAGCCACGTACTTTCGCTCATCAGCGACCGTCTCAGGCGACGCATCGGCGGCCTCAGCCAGAAACCTCTGGAACGCTTCCCTGGCCTCGACGAGTCGGCCGAGATCGCGATTGGTCTGGCCGATGTTGAACATCAGCTTGGGACTGGGAAACGCAACATAGGCGGCTTCAAACTTTTCCAGTGCGCCGACGAGGTCGCCCTGGTGGTAGAGCTTTGAACCCTGGCTCAGCAACTCTTGGGCCTGCGCCTTGGCCTGCGGATCGGAAGTCAACGGCGTGGCCTGCGCGAGAATCGTGAGCAGGACAAGGGAGGTTGCACACATGGTCATAGCTCCTCAATCAGGGGGGAATCTGCGCGTGGAGGTTTACGGGCCGCAGGCAGCTTCGTCTCTGAGGGCGCAACGGGCTTCTTGGGTTGCTTGGCCCCAGG
>Ga0182027_10009837_pt1 | contig 13669 bp, 11 predicted proteins | sample 712E1DmetaG_FD_121300 | JGI IMG/M metagenome (GOLD analysis project Ga0182027, IMG submission 121300) | Permafrost microbial communities from Stordalen Mire, Sweden - 712E1D metaG (Illumina Assembly) | ecosystem: Environmental > Terrestrial > Soil > Wetlands > Permafrost | place: Sweden...
CATTGCCTTCCAGAGCACTTTGTCATTTCAGGTCGGGGTTGATGACGGTAGCAAAGAGGACAAAATGCGCCCGAGGCCTTCTCAATGCCCTCTGGAGGCAAATCTTCTGCTACGAATCCCCAGAAATGCGTCCTCTTGACAATAGAATAGTAATTATATATAATCTGTATTATTGTGGGATTGTTCAACAATCCCACAATAATACACCAAGAATAAATTGCCTGTTCACACTCCAATGAGCCGATTCGGCACCCCTGATAATCTAATAAACAACACTTTATGGTGGCTTACTTAGTGGCAAAATTTTCCATAGGAGTAGTCAGCCAGTGTAGTTGCAGGCACCTCTCCTAACCTAGTCAACTTACCGATTTTTATACTTCCCTGTCTCGTTGTACTGGTTCAATACATCAAGGCATTTCACTAGGTAGTTGAAGCCGTAGAGAACAATTAACGTCTTGAGTTTGCAAATGGTTTTTGTGGTCAGCGAAAAATGAATGGTTACGTGCCTGAATTAATCTCTCGTCTTTCTTGCTTTGTAATCTTAAGGAATGAGTTGCGCCCCGAATGGTCGACAACTCGAAAAGGAGGTGAAAGGCAATTTAATGAGGCCGTTCTAAAAATGTAATTAGTTTTACATGATCACATATTCTAAAATTTAATCGGAGGATAAAAGAATGCTGAAACACAATTTCTTTAGTTGGATTGTCCTGGTTGCTGTGGTATTTGCAGCAATGACAGGATGCGCTCCAGCCGTCACAGCCACCCAGGCACCTGCCGTACCAGCTACTCAGGCACCGGCCATCCAAATCCAAGCACCGACCCTCCCGGCACCTGCCACGGGGGCACCTGCCACGGCGGCACCTGCCACGGTTGCACCGACCACCCAGGCACTCACAACCAGCCCGGTAACCCTAACTGTGTGGACCGGTTATCCAGAACTGGAACCATTCTACCGGGATGTAGCTGCTCAATTCACCAAACTTCATCCAAATGTATCGTTTCAGTTCCTCAGCACCACGCTGCGTGAATTTGAGACGAAGGTACAGGCCGCCTTACCAACCTGCACAGGACCGGATGTCTTCGATATCGAACCGAACATTGCCCCGATTCTGGTCGCAGACCAATTGATTGACCCCAATCCGCCAGCGATAGATACTCAGGTTAAGTCTGGTGCTTACTCGCCATTCGTCGTAAACTATTTCACTTACGGTGGCAAGACCTACGGCATCCCGATGCTGGAAGGGAGCGATGCTCAGCTTTTCTACAATAAAGATATGTTTGCAGCCGCTGGATTGGATCCCAACAAACCGCCTACGACTTTCGATGAAATGATGGCAGATGCCCAGAAGTTAACAAAATACGATTCTGCTGGCAATATTACCGTCAGTGGAATGAGCATGCGATTATCAGGACAGGGAAGCGGCATTGCGGAGAAGTTCTGGTTCTTCCTGCACAATATGGGCGGGGATATCATTGTTCCCAGCGCAGATGGCACAAAATGGCACAATGGCTACGACAATGCTGCCGGCCAAAAGGCCCTCACATACTACATCGACTCCGTGTACAAATACCACGTCGTTGACCAAAAGGTCCCAAGCGATTCAACAGCCTTTGAAGCCGGACAAACTGCCATGTTATTGCGCGAATCCTGGGTGGTCGGTGAAATCGCCACCAAGGCTCCTAAACTCAACTATGGTACAGCGGCCATGCCTAGCGATGTTAGGTCCGACACGCTAACCCAACCTGCCGGTGTTTATGTCGCACACTGCTCCAAGAACCCAGATGTGGCTTGGGCGTATGCTCAGCTCTTGACCACTCAAGATAACACTCTCCTTCAGATTAAGGACTCGGGTTGGATTTCTCCTCGCAAGGGTGATTATAGTGCGCTGGTTGCACAAACCCCCCAGTACGATACGTTCGTGAACCCACCCGAACAAGGTTTCTATGCATATCCGCTGATTACAAGCTTTAATGAGCTCGAGACCAAGATGGCGGATGAATTGACAACGGCTTATTTGGATAAGAGCCTTCTAAACAATCCAGCTGGCATTGCCAAAACGATTTCGGCCATGGCGGCTGATACCGACTCGATCCTGCAGCAAGCCGGAGACTATGGGAAATAGCTTACGAAATTACCCATAGAAAGAATGGAAAGCCTCACTCCCATTGGCGCCCTCGATCAACCTTGATTGCGCACCTTGAGACTTTCTAAAAAAGAACGCGTGTTTGCAGTCGGTATCTGCACCGACTGCAAACACGCTGAAATCCTCATAGCCCAATCCAAATTCTACGCAGGAGCAATAGGATTGTCTCTAAGGAAGCCACGTGGGTCGATTCTTAGGGATATACTTGGATAGTGATCAAATAGTTATGGCGGAGCGGCCAAAAATTGTCGGTGCTGGGCAAAAACATTGCAACTTGATTATATTATCGAGGACTGGACGAGAATGTTTATGATAGGTTCCCAAAATGGAGTTCAAGATACTATGGGTTTTGGTACCCCTGAGATTTTAGAAGCATTCCTCGATATTGTTAGTACTGTTGTGAGCCGCCAAGCCCGAGATGCAGGATTTCTCGGTTTTCATTTCCCGGGCAGACTGCCAGACTACCATGCACTATTGCAAAGCATCCTGCCCGGCCAGTTTTATTCTCGGCCATTTCATGCTGGTCTCTTAGCAAAGAGGATAGACATTTCTGGTTGAGCCGGGCAAAGTAAGTAATACCGACTTTTTTTCACCGTTTGACTCTATCTAAACCTAATAATAAACGCAAAATGTGTCTTCAAGGAGAAACACAATGAGTGTATCAAAAACAAGGGACATGAGCGGAAATGTCGTTGGATCGAGACGTCTTCAAAATAGGTTGGTAAAGTTTCTTGGGAAAAACCCTCAACGGCGCGCAAAATACTTATTCTGCTATTTAATGTTGGCGCCAGTGATGCTCCTTTTTGGCTATATCCGGGTCTACCCCATCGTGCAAACTTTCATACTAAGTTTTTATAAATATGACATGATGAGCAAAATTCACCCGTTTATCGGCCTCTTGAATTATCAAGCGCTCCTTCATGACAACGATTTCATCCAGGCGATTCAAAATACCACCATATATGCGTTTGCCACGGTGATTTTAAGTGTCATTTTATCCTTGCCTCTGGCAATTGTTTTGGCAGGGAAAATACGTTTTTCCCCCGTATACCAGACGATCTTTTTTCTCCCTTTCATCACCCCCATGGTGGCAATGGCCGTCGCCTGGAAATGGATTTATGATCCCACCTATGGCATTCTGAATTACTTCTTAAGCATTTTTCACATATCTCCGGTGGGATGGCTGGTTTACCCGGAAACTGCGCTTTGGGCCATTATTGCCATGAGTGTCTGGAAAGTAATCGGTTATAACATGGTTCTTTTCCTGGTAGGCATCAAGAATATACCGGCCACCTATTACGAAGCCGCCAAGCTGGATGGCGCCAGCGGTCTGAATTTATTCCGCCATATTACCTTTCCTTTGTTGCGCCCCATGACGCTATTTGTCCTCGTCACCTCGATGATCAACGCATATAACGTTTTCACCCAGATTTATGTAATGACGCTTGGGTCCCAGTCTGCGCCAGGCAGTGCGGTGCGAGTATTGGTTTTCGAGATCTATACCAATGCGTTCTCATTCTTTAAAATGGGATATGCCTCGGCAGAAGCGGTGGTTCTGACCATGATTGTGTTAGTGCTCACGATCCTCCAATTTAGATATTTCCGAACCGGTGAGGAGTAAACCATGAACCTCGTCAACACAAACATAACGACTGATTCGAGAAAAAGGGAACGATTGCAGAGGAATGTAAAAAGTATCGTAACCCACTTGATTCTTATCCTTGCAAGTGCGATCATGCTGATTCCCTTTGTATGGATGGTCTCTACTTCTTTTAAACCGGCTTCGGAAATATTAGTCTGGCCGCCTAAGCTTATTCCAATAAACCCTACCTGGGCGAATTATTTCAAAGTCTTTACCACCACTCTGATCGTGCGTTATTTTTTTAACAGCCTCATCATAGCCGTCGTTTCGACCCTATTCGTACTCGCGACTTCTCTGGTGGCAGGCTATATATTTGCCAAATTCCGCTTCCCAGGCCGTAACCTTCTTTTCCTGTTGATCGTGGCTACTGCGATTGTCCCTTTTGAAGCCTATATGGTCCCCTTTTATCTGCAGATGATCGCATTGAAATGGATCAATACTTACCAGGGTATCATTGCTCCCTATGTGATCATGAGTTTTGGCATTTTTTTGATGCGACAACACATCAGCTCGGCCATCCCGGATGAATTTATCGATGCTGCTCGTATCGATGGGGCTTCAGAATGGAGTATCTTTCGTCTCATCATCGTGCCCATGTCTACTTCGGCAATGGGTGCATTGGGGACGTTTGCTTTCATACAAGCTTGGGGAGCTTTTATCTGGCCTCTACTGATAGCTAGTAATGATAAGATATTCAATATGGAGCTTGGCTTGGCCGCCTTTCAATTCAAATTCAGCGTGGATTATGGTCCCTTGATGGCCGGATCTGTCTTGAATATCATACCGATAATCATAGCCTTCATCTTTCTGCGCCGACAGATCATTGAAAATATCGCGTTGTCTGGTCTAAAAGGTTGATATCTTGATGTCAATTTTGCCTGTTCTCGCCAATATCATCGTTCCATACTTGGGCCTGGTTTTGGTGGTTGTGGTGGGATTTCTGGCTGCATGGCAAGGTCTTCTCAGCCAGGAACGGATTAACATGCTGAGCGAGATTGTGATCATTCTCATACTACCCATCTTTACTTTTTGGAACGCTGCGACCAATTCGATAGCTGCCATCCTCAATCAAGCTCCTTGGATGGTGGGTCTTGGGTTGTTCGGCGGACTAATCGGTTATGGTCTGGCAACCCTCATTGCATGGTTTGGACATTGGGAATGGCCGCAGCGGTCAGTGCTTCAGGTGTCGGGAGTCTCAGGAAATACAGGCTTTCTTGGGGTCCCAGTCTGTACCGCCCTCTACGGAGCTCAAGGAACCATCCTCGCACTGCTATATGATCTGGGGGCGTCAGTTTACCTGTACACCTTGGGTTTGAGCGTTTACAAAAACAAGGACCAAAGCCTTGCATCAGCCCATATGCAGTTCCGCTTACTCGTAAAACAATTGGTGAGCCCGATTTTCATCGCTCTTATCCTGGGCATGGGATTTTCGCTGGTCGGATGGCAATTCCCCCCCGTCTTGCGTATGCCTTTCGAGAGCCTATCTAACTTAGCCATCCCTTTAATGATGATCATTCTAGGAGGAATAATCTACAATTCGGTTCTTCAATATGGCGCGGATAAACGTAGCATTATCCTTTTGAGCTTTCTGAAGCTGCTCATTATGCCTGTCTTGATCTTCCTGGTAGTCAAAATCTTGCCTATCGTTGGAAATGCGCGCGGGGTGGCGGTCATCGAAGCAGCTATGCCTTGCGGAGTGACGGCTGTGACTTTTGCATCGCGCTATAAAGCTGATGAAAAACTGGCAGCTTCGGCTACCATGGTCACTACCTTGCTCGCGATTCTCATCATACCGATCTTCGCCGCAATTGTACATTAGGTGGGCATCAGCCTTTAATGATCTCCCATATCGCCAGATGATAAATCACTCGAATGAACAGCAACTAAAAAAGGAAATGTAATGGAAATTGCATGTGGTTACACCATCCCTATTACACTCTTTGGCATTCCCCCTTCGCCCGAGAATCATCTCAAGGCGTTAGAAATTGTTGGGAAGGCTGGTTTTCGGGCTATTGAGCTGGAACTCTACGACAATCAGCTCCCTGCCCATCGCCGTGACCTCAAAAAGATGCAAACCATCCTCAAAAAATATGGTATGACGGTGCCTTCCATAATGGCAGTAGAGGAGGATATGTTCAGCTTGGAGCGATCGAAAGGTGAGAAAGCTGTCTGCGATTTCGATCTCATGACTGATCTGATCGGAGAATTGGAGGTCCCTCTAGTATCGATCTGCGGCTATATGCCGTCTGAAATCCGACCTAAAGGAACGGAACTATATGTTGGCGGAGCTCCCACTTCGGTAACCATCGACGACACTTTTTCCTGGCCACGTTTTTGGGAAAATGCTGTCCAGATTGTTGCAAAATTTGCCGCCATTGCGAAATCGAAAGGTTTGACTCTGATTATTGAGACACGTGCGAACGATTGGGTCGGTACGAGCGATGGCATAATGAACCTGATCAGGGATAGCGGGGCCGATAATATGGGAGTCATTCTGGATGTAGCCCACATCCACGCTGGCAAAGAGTATCTGACCCTGGCAATCCGCAAATTGGGATCGCTTATCAAGCTTGTCCATTTATCAGATAATGATAGCTCTCAAGCTTACCACCTACCCCCAGGCAAGGGGAATATTGATTTTCAGGGCGTTCTCCATAATCTTAACCTGATAGGGTTCAGTGGCGCCCTGGTGATCGATATCTCGGGTGTTGACCATATCGTTGATGAAGCCATCCATGCGCGTCGTTATTTCGAAGGTCTTTTGGCGAAAGAATAATGAACCGAATCAGTATCTCATCTTTTCTTTATTTGAATTATCCCTTGACCGAAGCCATCCGGCGTATTTCGCAAGCTGGCTATAATGGGATAGACATCTGGGGGGGACGGCCGCATGCATATCGAAGAGATCTTGGCCAGTCCGAGATCGAGGAATTAAAAAGCTTGCTGAAGAGCTTCAATCTTGGCATCGCTTCTTTTATCCCTGCTCAATTTCGCTATCCTACTTGTCTCTGCAGCAATAACGAGATCATCCGCCAGGACAGCGTGGCCTACATTCAAGATAGTATCCGGACTGCATTCGCATTAGGTGCTCCGATTGTAAGTGTCTGCCCTGGTCACAGCCTCTTCGGGCAGGGAGAGGTGGAGGCTTGGAGAAGTCTGAGAACCAGCCTGGATGATATTTGCCTTTTCGCCATGCCTTACAACATCAAGATTGCAATTGAACCTGCTGATCGGTACGAGACAGATCTCATCCAAACCGTTGCCGATGCTTTGCGTATGATCAATGAGATAGATCGCGATAATCTGGGTGTAGTTCTGGATACTGGACATACCCACGTCGTCGGAGAATCAGCGGTAGAGGCGCTTGCTGCGGCTCAAGATCGGCTGTTCCATATTCATATCGATGATAATCTTGGCCTGCGGGACCAACATTTGGTTCCCGGGCAAGGGTCATTTGATTTCACCGCTTTCTTCAAAGCACTTGAAAAAAGCCGATACCAGGGTTACCTGGGTGTTGAGCTGAGTTGGGATTACACTCTAGATCCGGATTCCGCTGCGCTCCAGACCCTGAGATATATAAAAAGCTTGGACAATCAATAAAGGAGATAATCTATGGACCAACGAAAATATGTATTCAGCACATCGGAGACGATTCGATATCGATTTCCTACACACATAAACGATCTGGTGATGAATCGTTCAGAAGCGGAAACTACAGAAGTGTTCACCGTCGTATTGGAGCCAGGTGAAGCTGTAAATGTGCACATTCATCATGACACGGAACAGATCTTCTACATGATTCAAGGAACAGGCGTGTTGCGCATCGGCGAGGATTGCTCTCAACAGTTCCCGGTAAAACCGGGAGACGTAATGCGTATTCCCCCGCACACCTTCCATTCTGTACTTTGCGATGGAAAAGAGCGGATTGTTTACCTGAGCATAGATTGTTTTACGGGTGGTCGACCGGAAGCTGAGCCGACCTGGGATGCGCATGTCCGTGGGGAATGCGCGGAGAACGGATGGGACTTTGATAAAGTCAAACTGCAGAAATAGGACCCGGTTTGATTATTAAGCATCTTGTGGAGACAGAAGAAATATGTCTCCACAGGATGCGAAGGAGCTTGAACGTTGCCAGTCGAAGGTGGAACCAAATGAACTCTCGCCAAAGAATCCTTGCTTCAATCGATCATTGTGAGCCGGATGTACTCCCGGTTGATTTTGGCTCTACTTCCGTTACGGGAATTTCCGCGACTACTTATTTCAAGCTGACAAAAACCCTTGGAATGAGCAAGAGCAAGACACGCGTCTACGATGTAGTTACGCAACTTGCCCAGCCCGAACAGGAAATTCTCGAAAAGTTCCAAAGCGATGCGATCGATGTCGGTCGATTGTATAATGAAGATGATCGGGCTTGGAAAGAAATCATTTTACCAAACGGTATCCCGGTGCAGTTTCCGGCATGGTTCCAACCAATTCCACAGCCGGATGGGGCCTGGGATGTATATGACCAGGATGGGGACCGCATAGCAACCATGCCCCTGGGGGCTACTTTTTTCGATCAGACCTATTTTCCATATCGGCAGGGTTATCCATCCAATTACAAAGATCTTTCTAAAGCCATGGCGAAAGTGCATTGGTCAAAACTGGTCCGCAGCCCCTGGGATCATTCCGGCGAACCCGATTTCTGGGATCACCTCCGCCAGCGAGTGATTGCCTACCGCCAAAACTCAGAGAAAGCCATTGTAATCACGGCCGGCTGCAGCATATTTGAGATGGGATGCTTCTTACGGAGCATGGAGAATTTCCTGGTCGATATTCTAGCTTCTCCAGTTGAGGTCGAAACCCTGTTGGATGCCTTGATGGAGATGCACTTAGAAACCCTTGGGAAGATCTGTAATGCTGTTGGTGATGTGGTCGATATATTGCGCTTTGGTGATGATCTGGGTACGAACATGGGTCCAATTATGTCGCCCAAGACCTACCGGTCGCTATTCAAACCTCGCCATAAAATTTTGTGCGATTATGTAAAAAAACACAGCCAAATGCGTATTTTTCTGCATTCGTGTGGTTCGGTTTACAAATTAATTCCCGATCTTATCGAAGCAGGGTACGATATTCTGAACCCGATCCAGATCAGCGCCAAAGATATGGAACCAGAGCGCCTGAAACGTGAATTTGGGAAAGATATCACCTTCTGGGGTGGCGGATGTGATACACAGCACGTTTTATACAACGGATCTCCAGAGGATGTGAAAAGCCACGTTCGGAAAAATATCGAAATATTTGCCCCTGGTGGTGGTTTTGTTTTTGCAACCGTGCATAACATTCTCTCTGATGTGCCACCGGAAAACGTAATTGCGATGTTCGAGGCAGTCAATGAATATAGATGAAAACAGGACCTCAGTGTTGGGCGGCCCTACGTTTGATTGAATTCTGTTAATCGATTGGAAGTCTGGGATAGATGGAAGTGCTCTGACGCAGCAAGCCAACCTTAAGACCGGGAGTCTGATCCAGGCGCTGGCGGATATAGCTGCCAAGATCCTCGGGGTTGAGGTGTTGAAATCCCATTGCCCGACATAGCTCCGGTGCCAGGCCGTCCGAAACAATCCTGATCCGATGGTTTTCCTTCTCGTTATTGAGCATGATGGCTTCAGAGGCCATCAGCAGATCCGAAAATATCCCCTCCTGAATATTGCTCAAGATCTGTGTGTTTGTCAGCTTTCCAACCAGGCTGGCTAATTCCGGGCGATTAGGGTTGATCCCTTCCAGGCATCCCGTCACCAGGACAATTTCACCACCTGTTCGCGTGGCCAACCCGGCCGCGAAAATCCCTTTATCCCCCTGGAAAAAATCGTGATCAATCGGCGAAGTACTGCTGATCGTAAGATCGGATTCGGAAGGGATGGTCTTTGCATATATTTTTGCAGATAGTTCCACACCTGCTCGATGCGCTTGGGTATATTGACCAGCCACTGCATCCACAATCTTTCCGTTAGAATTCAAGATGATGTTAAAAATAAAGTCCAGGCCAACGCGTCCCGCTACTTCTTCCATTTCCTGGCGCATGATCGTGTCAACTTCACCCAACTTCGAGCTCATGGCGCCCAACATATGCAACTGAGCAATGGTTTCTTCACCAGCAAGACCAGGCATGACAGCTTTGGCCCCTCCGCTCCAACCTGCGGGGTAATGGGGAATTATTTGGCCTACCGCGATCACAAAATCGGCCTCGGCGATAGACCGATTGATGAGAATGTGAGTACCATGGCTGGTTTTTCCATAATCCTTTAGCTCACCGGGATCTTGATAATGGTGTGTCATTATCTCTACCCTGGATTTGACTGGTGTGCCATATTTCAATTCAACTTCTGCCTGTCTCATTATTCTGTGTGCCCCAGAGGCAATGATGAGGCGAATATCCCGATCCCGAATCCCAGCCAGATTCAATGTGTCGAGCAGAAACGGAATGATTTCTCCGGAGGGTGTGAGTCGCGTAAAATCGTCCACTATGATCAAGATTTTCTGACCCGACTTTATCGACTCGCCCAGGAGTGAAGCGCCGATGGGATGTTCCAGAGCATCGCGCAACGTTTCGATGATATTCGCAGCTGGCGGCGTTTCTTGTGGCCCAACATTAAAAATGAGATTCCCCTCTGGAATCTCAATATCTAACACTCGATCGATGTAAGGCACGCTAATAAGGGTCATAGATGGGAAACGTCAGCTATGGATAAGCCACGAGAATGACTGAAAGTGATTTATCTTAAACGGTGGTTTCTTCGGATGAAGATAACATACAATCAAATTGGCGATAGCATCGACAATAAAGTTGATTAACCTTCGGGAACGAGTATACTCGATTTGAGGGAAGTTTTTGATCTGGCCAATCACGATATCAGCGATAGCTCATTTACTAGGTAGGCTTGCTCATCTCTGGCAATATTTCCATTCTTCAATCACTAGTTCAACCTTCTTCCAGGGGAGTTCACGCGCGACATTATCGACCGGGTACAGAATAAAACCGCCACCAGGAGCAAGTATTTGTATGGCGTTCCTAACTGCTTGCCGAATTTCTTCATCCTTCCATTGAGTCAACATTACTGCAGCGTTTACACCTCCCATCAGGCAAACCTGGCTACCCAATTCGTGTTTGACCTCCTCAAGGTTGATATTATCCTGCACAGGGTCTACACCCATGATGCAATCAATGCCCATCTCCAAAAAGTCCCTACCCAGCGGCTTCCAACCTTTGGTGATAATATACCGAAATGGAACCCCGTGAGAATGGACCCGGTCGATAATCTGTTGGAGGCGCGGCTTGAGCATCCGGCGGTAATTCTTTGGCGTCCAAAAATCCGTGCCCTCATACCATGCCATATGTACCTGGTCGTCAATTCCCGCCCCTAAGAGCATATCGAGTCGTTTCAATTCCCATTCCAAAAGTACATCGAGCAAGGCTTCCAACAGTTGCGGTTGATCCATTTGCCAATAGAGCACATTTTCCATGCCGCACAACCAGACCGCTGAATCTCCCAGGGCACTCCAGCCTCCATCGAGTGCCACACCTAACCGCTGAGCCTCCTGATGCAGCCTCTTGGAGCGCTGATGGAACTCGGCGATCTGATCAGGATCAGGGTTAGCCAACAGGTACTTCAATCGGTGAACATCCTCCATGCCCTTAATTAGAGGCTCATGATAGCGCGGGATGTTAAAGTCGCTAAAAAGCATGATATCCTCGCCATGTGGCCAATCTGGAGTAATCTTTACCACCTGAGTGAGTGTGCCTTCCGGGGTTTGATAGACTTTTTTCAACAATGGGTAATTATCCCCTTCTCCGGACGGTAGGCCCATTACTGAACTTTGTACGCCTGGTGCTTGGTCCGCATGATACTGCTCGGTATAGCCCAATGGTGGTTCCAGCAACAGAGTATCATCAACCCCCAGACTAAGCAGGTTCTCGGCGCGAACTACCTGGTCTTGCCAGGGGAAGGGGATATTACTGACTTCCTTTCCCATTGACCACAATCGCAGATACAACGGGTCATGGTCAACGGGTTGGTGGCGGATAGCGTTGAGTATTCTTTCACGCGAGCGCATCGTGTTATTGATCACAGCAATCTATCCTTGTGAACCTGAACCTTTTTATTGAAATTTATACCACGTTTCAATCATTGTGTTCAGACCTTTCCAGGAGGTATCTGGATAAATCGAATTGACGGGATGAAGAATGAATCGGTTAGTTTTGCTAAGGGTTTCCATTGCCTCAGCAGTCTTTTTCTTGATTTCCAGATCTGGTGCATTAAGAGTCAATGAGCTGACTCCGCCCACAAGAGTGATTTTTCCCCCTAACCACCCCAAAGCTTTTTCAAGAGTTATATTATCTTTGTGCGGGTCCAAAAAATATAAGACATCTACTCCGGAATCTACCAATCGTTGCCCCAGTTTATCAATTCCAGTGGTCATTACATAACCAAATAACTTATTGTTTTTATGCACAACTTTTGCCATGGCCGATATGTGTGGAAAAAGATACTTGTCCAGCAGGCGGGGCGACCAGAGCTCAGTGGAGGAATACCAACCACGCTCCACCACCATATCAACGCCTGGGTGCATGGCAGCCAGGGTTGTCCGGGCCAAATCTGTCTCGGTAATTATCTCAAATAACGATGCGAAAGTATCCGGATCATCCATGGCTAAATAAATCGCGCCTTGGACGCCAGTCATCCATACAACTGCATCCATTCCAAAGGCAGACCAGGCTTGCACCGGTACACTGTATTTGTCTGCAAAGGCTTTGACTTTTTCCATCCTGTTTTCAAACCAAGACACATTTTCCGCATCCGGGGGGCGATATAGGTGCCGGACTGCCGGGATATCTGCGGCTGCACTAACGATATGTTTCACAGCTCTCGGGATATTAAAGTCTTCGAACAGGGGCACATCTTTGGGCTGTAAAACCCATCCCGGCCCTAAATCTTCACCAGTTTGCCTGACAGCATGCCTCAATTTACCCGATGGTGTTTCATAATCCCGAACACTAACTGGATATTGTTCGTCCATTACACCTGCACCGACCCTCGAATCCTTCCAGGTCACTTCAGGGTTAACGCTCCATGGTACAGACACATCCAGAAGGTCATCGATACCGATGGACTGCCATGCCAGCACACGTTGGAAATCGTCCTCCAATTCCCATGGCTGTGGTAAGGTATGGATATGCTCCAGGCGTTTGCTGAACCAATATTTCACTTCTTTTCCATTACGTTTCCAACGTAGATATTCGGGCGGCTGAAAACCGAAGCTCCAGGTTGTGAAAGGCACATGGTCATGGGGTTCGCCTCGCCAGGTGGCAAGAATACGTTCCTTCGATTGCATTGTCTTAATTCTCCGATCCAGGTTAATTGTTGAAGATTGCATCAACCATCATAGGCCAGAGTATATTCTCCAGCTAGTCATTATGGTCTTCAGATATTCCCATTAATTTTATCCCGTCACCAAATTTGGACCAAGCTTAACGACCGTGATATTATACACAAATGTAAATCAAGATTTCAATAAGCTATTCCTTGCATACTGATGTTTATCCTCCATGGCCTTTATCCCAAATAAATAAGTATGTTAATTTATGGAATCTCTTTTTGCAGATACGTTGTAGGGAAGGGGTGGTGGTCCTCCCTTCAAACCAAAAGTCTAGGTTGTTACATCCTTCGAATTCAGACGAATTTGATTAGGTTGCTGATGCTATAATTGGGTTAGGAGCAAGATATGGTCTCTAGTACGAGTGCACACATCCCTGTCCAAGGGCGAAAGTTATCCGGTCTCTGCCGCCGATACCATGTACGCAGATTGGCGTTATTCGGCTCAGTTTTACGCGACGATTTTC
>Ga0182027_10009838_pt1 | contig 13668 bp, 10 predicted proteins | sample 712E1DmetaG_FD_121300 | JGI IMG/M metagenome (GOLD analysis project Ga0182027, IMG submission 121300) | Permafrost microbial communities from Stordalen Mire, Sweden - 712E1D metaG (Illumina Assembly) | ecosystem: Environmental > Terrestrial > Soil > Wetlands > Permafrost | place: Sweden...
AAGGAGACCCATGCCCACTGATTACCGCAATTTTCTCGCTCTTTCGTATGCGGAGCTGGAAGAGCTGAACCTGGCTGCCAAGGCCGACCGCGCCAATCGGGTTGCGGCCAGCGAGATTCGCGACAAGCGGTTGAAGTACCTGACCGACGAAAAGCGGATCAAGGCCGTCACCGTGCTATTCAGCGACTTGGAGGGCCGGCTGCACCTGCTCGACTACGACAAAAAGTTCATACTCGGTGCCCATGAGAACCTGACCTTCGACGGCTCCTCGATCCGCGGCTTCACCGCCCAGAAGGAGAGCGATCTGCGGCTGGGCATCGACTGGAGCGCCTTCTACTGGGTGCCGGCCGACATCTTCGGCAACGGCAAGGTGCTGGTCTTCGGCAACGTCATCGATAAAGACGGAAGCCCCTACTCCGGCGACCTGCGCGGGGTGCTCAAGGGCTACGCCGAGGAGCAGTACAAGAAGAACGGTTACACCCTCAACACAGCCAGCGAGATTGAGGGCTTCCTCTTCGCCGGCAAGGATGCCGAGCGCACCTATCACCTGACCGGCAAGTTCGATTTCATCTCCACCGGCGGCTACTACCACTCGCTGCCGCTGGACCCGCTACGCCAGTTCATCGACACCTCGGCCGAAGTGCAGCGCGCCATGGGCTTCCAGAACGAGAAGGACCACCCGGAAGTCGCCCCCAGCCAGTACGAGATCAACTACAGCTACGCCGAGGCGGTGGCGGCGGCAGACCAGATTCAACTCTACAAGCTGCTTACCCGCCAGATCGCCAACAACCTGGGCTTTACGGCCTGCTACCTGCCCAAGCCGATCGTCGGCGTGAATGGCAGCGGCATGCACACCAACGTCTCCGTCTCCAAGGGCAAGACCAATCTCTTCTGGGACGAGAAGGGCGAGGAGCAACTCTCGAAGTTCGGCTGGGAGTTTTTGGACCGCATCCTGACCAGCGCGCTGGACCTGTGCCTGGTCTTCAACTCCAGCGTGAACGCCTACCGGCGGCTGGACCCGCACTTTGAGGCGCCCAACCAGATTCGCGCTTCGGCCGTTGACCGCGGCGCCATGGTGCGCGTGCCCATCGGCAACCACCGCTCCATGCGGACGGAAGTACGCGCCGTTGCTCCGGACGCCAACCCCTACCTCTCGCTCTACGGCATCTTCAAAACCGGCCTCGACGGCGAGATCTCCAAGGTGAAAGACCTGCGCGCCGGCGGCCGCTACCTGCCCGATAACATCCAGCAGGCCATCGCGGACTTCAAATCTTCAACCTGGATCAAGACGATCTTGGGCGAAGACGTGCAAGGCCGCTACGCCGACCTGAAAGAGGCCGCGGCCAACCGCTGCCCGCGCGAACTGGGCACCGTTGTCAAGGGCGCCGAAGTGCAGTTCCACCACGAGGTCTATAACCAGTCGCTGTGGAATTTATTCTAGAGCGAGGGGCAGGAAACCAATTCCGGAGCCCGGACGGGGCAGAAACAGACGCGGCGCAGCCTTGAATGGTTGCTCCGCGTCTTCGTTTTCTAGTTGTCGTCCCGCTCCTCCCATGCGGAATTGAACGAGCATTTAACGTGGCGAGATATGATGCTCTCATGCCCTACCGTACCGGCAGATGCCTCTTTTTGGCAGTTGTGTTCGTTTTGATGGCTGGAGGAATCTGGCCTGAAAATGTGAATACTCCCTTGCCCGCAACTTTGACCTCCGCTCAAATTGTGGAGCAGATACAGCGCCACAATCAATCCCGGGCGGAAGGGCTGAAACACTACCAGGCAGTGCGACATTACCAGGTAGAGTACCGGGGGTTTTCTGCCACTTTGGCGGCCAAGATGGAGGTTGAAGTCATTTTCGACGCTTCTTCGGGCAAGAGCTTTCGCATCGTGTCACAGAGCGGATCGAAATATCTCTGCGAGAAGGTGCTGAAACGCGCGGTGGACAGCGAAAAGGAAGCCTCGCGAAACACAAGTGCGACGGCACTGACGCAGGCCAATTACCGCTTTCGCCTGGCGGGGAGCGAGATCCTGAGCGGGCGGCCGGCATATATTCTGGATGTGGAACCGCTGACGGCGAGCAAATTTCTGTATCGAGGTAAGATCTGGGTGGATGCGGAGGAGTTTGCGGTCGCGAAGATCGAAGCGGAACCGGCGAAGAATCCTTCTTTCTGGATTGCGCGGACGCGGATTCGGCATACGAACGCAAGGACCGGCGGTTTCTGGTTGCCAGAGAAGAACCGGAGCGAGACCAAGGTACGCATCGGCGGCACGGCAATGCTGACCATCGACTATGGAAGCTACCAGATCGTCTCGAACAGATCGAGCCAGGTAGATGGATTTTGATAAGAGGCAGCGCCTGGAACGGGTGCTGTCGATCGGTGCGACGTTGGAGTTTCGCGCCGCGGAATTGGCAAGTTAAAGTATCAATGAGGAGGTTTTCCCATGGCGCTTACTGAATCCACCATGCTGGAACTGGGCACCACGGCGCCCGACTTCGCGCTCACCGACGTGGTCACCGGCAACATCGTTCGCCGCGACGATTATCGAGGCAAGAAGGCGCTGCTGGTCCTGTTTATCTGCGCTCACTGCCCTTACGTAAAGCATATTGAAGCTGGCCTGGCCGCGCTGGGAAAGGACTACGCCGGCCAGCCCGTCGGTATCGTGGCCTTTAGCAGCAACGATGTGACTGCCCACCCCGACGACAGCCCAGCCAACCTCAAACGGCAGGCGCAGAAACTGGGTTTTGTCTTCCCTTATCTCTACGACGAGTCGCAGGCCGTGGCGCGCGCCTACAAGGCCGCTTGCACGCCGGATTTCTTCCTCTTCGACGGCGATCTCCGCCTCGTATATCGCGGCCAGTTCGACTCCAGCCGCCCCGGCAACGGAGTTCCCGTCACCGGCAACGACCTACGCGCCGCCATTGATATAGTACTAGCGGGCAAGCCAGTCCCCGAAGACCAGCGGCCCTCAGTCGGATGTAACATCAAGTGGAAGGCTGAGCGAGCGGTTTCGCTCGGTTAGAGAAGTTAGCGGGGTTAGCTGCGAAAGTAAAGTGCTCTAACTCCGCAAGCTCTGCTAACTAGCCGCGAAGCGGACGCTAACTCCGCCCTAAAGCGCCAGCCCCTTCAAATACTCGCGGAACTTCGGTCCTAGATCGCTCCGTTTGAGCGCAAACTCGACCGTCGCCTGTAACATGCCTAACTTGTCGCCGGCGTCGAAGCGCTTGCCCTCGAAGGTATAGCCAAAGACCTTCTGTTCCTTGACCAGTGCCTTGATGCCATCTGTAAGTTGAATCTCGCCGACCGCGCCGGGCTTGGTTTGCTCCAATAACTCGAAGACCAGCGGCGTGAGCACATAGCGGCCGATGATGGCCTGCTTCGAGGGCGCATCCTCGAACTTCGGCTTCTCCACCATGCCGGTGCAGTTGGTTATCCGCCAGTTCGCGGGGTCCTTCGAACCGGCCAGCACCCCATAGGCACTGATCGCCGGTCCTTCGATGGTCATGGTCGCAATCACCGACCCGCCCTTTGCGTCGAAGACATCGATCATCTGTTTGAGGCAAGGCGCCTCGGCATCGATGACGTCGTCGGGCAGAATGACGGCAAACGGCTCATCGCCGATCAGGTCCTTGGCGCAGAGCACGGCGTGGCCTAGCCCCAACGGTTCCTGTTGCCGGACATAACTGATCCGCGCCATCGAGGATATCCGGCGCGACAGCGCGAGCAACTCGCTCTTGCCCTTTCGCTCAAGGGTTGCATCCAGTTCATAACTGATGTCGAAATGGTCTTCTATCGCCCCTTTGCCGCGACCGGTGACGAAGATGATATGCTCGATTCCCGACGCGATGGCCTCTTCCACGCCGTACTGGATGATGGGTTTATCGACCAACGCTAGCATCTCCTTGGGGATGGCTTTGGTGGCCGGCAGAAATCGCGTGCCCAATCCTGCTACCGGAAAAACCGCCTTCCGTACCCGATTGCTCATTCCATCTTCCTCGTTTCAGCAACAGCCGCGAGCCTGGCGCGGCATAGATTTTTCTGTCAGCATACCAGGGTATCGTCCTTTTCGCCGTACCCCTTGTGGGTGATGCCGCGGCCTGAATTGTGTACCTTCGCGGGTGCCCCAGGTCTTGATTCTGAGACCTGGGAAACCATAGCTTACAGCGCCGGTGAGTTATCTCCCAACAATGCCTCGCGCACAATCTTAATGGGCGGAAATCCCTGACGCAGGAAGTTGTTGTGGAACTCCTCCAGCGAGAACGCCGCGCCCTGCTTCTTCTTCATGTCCTCGCGCAGTTTCATAATCTCCAGCTTGCCCAGCGTATAGTAGAGATAGGTTGGGTCGCTCGTGCCGCGCTTGGTTTCCACCGTAGCCGCCTCCTTCGATTGGTAGCCCTCCTTCTCGAAGAACTCGACTGCTTCGTCAAAACTCATCTTGCCGGTGTGCATCTGGATGCCCACGATGAAGCGCGCGTTACGCAGCAACGCATCCTGCAGTTGGCCGAGCCGGAGGAATTTGGATTCGCGCTCATCCTTTGCCCCGGCTCCGGGTTGGCCATACCCCTCGTCGAGCATCATCTGCTCTGTGTAGTGTGCCCAACCCTCCACATCGGTGTTGGCGCCCAGCAGCTTGCGCACCCGGCTGGGAGCCTGCGGCAACCACAGGAATTGAATATAGTGTCCCGGATAAGCCTCATGCACCGCGGTCGAAATCACCGTGCCTACGTTGAATGAATGCATGAAGCCCTCCACTTCTTCGGGCTTCATCGAGGGGTCGGGCAGGGTCACGTTGAAGTAGGCCTCGGTGGCATGCGTCTCAAACGGTCCCGGCGTGTCCATGCTGGCAAAAGTCGTGGCGCGCATGAAGGGCGGCGTCTCTTCCACGATGGGCCGCACATCCGAGGGGATGGTCACGATGTGATGCGAGCGGATAAAGCTTACGAGGCCATCGAAGGTGGCGCGGAAGGCGTCCAGCAGAGCTTCGGGTGTGGGATGATTCTCGCCTAACTCCTCAACCACCGCCCGCGGCTCTTTATTCGGCTCCAACTCTTTGGCAACCTGGTTGAAGTGCGCCTGGTTCTTGCGCAGGTCGGCCCAGCCGATCTCCAATAGCTTGTCCAGCGGCAAGTCCACCATCTCGTCATAACTTAACTTTTTTGAGAAGGTCTCCGCGCCAATACGGAAGTCGCCCCTGGAGTTAGGCAACAAGTTAGTCTTCAGCCAGACAAGATAGTCATTCAGGGCCGCAATTACCGCCGCATTGGTCTGGGCGAACTCGGCCTTCAGCACCGTGTCCTTGGCATCGGTAAAGGCCAGCGGCACGTCGTGTTCAAAGAAGCTGACTATTCCCGGCAACTGCTCGATGGCGATCTCAGTGTAGATGCGCGGCGGATTCTTCAGGTTCACGCGCGCATCGGCCAATAGCGCCGGCATCTGCTTTTCCCTCGCAATGAGCGACCGCAGCCTGTCGTCGGGCGGGGCGAATTTACGCTCCATTAGCGTAAACGCCCCATTCGCGCAAGTGCTCGAATAGTTGTCCGCGTTCTTCTCCCATGGGCGGATCACTTCCAGAGTCAGCAACGACGAGCGAATGTTTGCCAGCACAATCTCCCGGTCGCTCCGAGGAACGAAATCCGCCGCGGCATCACCCGGGCGAATCGCCTCGATGCGTTTTTCAAAACGCTTTAGTAAGGCAATCTCAGCATCGATTGCTCTGTGCGAGTAATCCTCCAACTGCGCATCGTACTGGTGATACCCGGTCTGCGTCCCGCTGGTCGGATTGTACGGAAAGTAGACCTGGTCGAAGTACTCGTCCGAGACCTTCGCGAACTGCTGCTTCCAGTTCCCTTTCGCGGCATGGCCGGTGTTCGCAGAAAACATACAGGCTCCCATCGCAAGTAACACAATAACTCTCTTCATCATGCCTCTCTTGGTCGGAATTGGTACCTCAAGCATTCACTGGCGCTGAAGCCAGGTTGGCAAGCAATTCGTGAATCTCCAGCAGGACTTCGTCGCTCCGCGTGGCAGCCAAAGGATACTTCAACAGACCCTGGGGCGTGAACTGCGCGCCCCGTTTGGCGTTGCGCGCCACCAGCCGCATCAGATGAGCCGGATCGACGGCTGCGTTCTCCATGAACCGGATCTGCAACTCGCCGCGCTTGCGGTCGATTTGCGCAATGCCCATCCGCTCGCACTCCAGGCGCACCATCGCCGCCTCCAGCAGGTAAACGGTTGCGTCCGGCGGCGCGCCGTAACGGTCTTCCATCTCCGCGCGCAACTCTGCCACGGCTGACTCGGTCGCGGCTCCGGCAATCTTCTTGTAGAGCCGCAGCCGCTGATTTTCTTCCGGTACATAGCTCTCGTCGATGCGCAGCGCTATGCCCAGGTTGAGCTGTGTCGCCGGCCGCTCCTCGCTGCTCTCGCCCTTCATCTCCTTCACCGCGGCCTCCAACATCGAGGTATACAGCTCGAATCCAACCGCCTCGATGTGGCCGCTCTGCTCGCCGCCCAGCATGTTTCCTGCCCCGCGCAGTTCCAGGTCCAGCGCAGCAATTTTGAATCCCGCGCCCAGGTCGCTGAACTCTTTGAGCGCCGCCAGCCTTCTGCGCGCAACTTCCGTTAACTCGTTCTCCGGCGGAATGAGCAGGTACGCATAGGCCCTGCGGTTCGACCGTCCCACGCGCCCGCGCAGTTGGTATAACTCACTCAGGCCATGCCGGTCGGCACGGTTGATGAGAATGGTATTCGCAAGCGGAATGTCCAGGCCGTTTTCGATGATCGTCGTGGCCACCAGCACATCGTACTCGTGCCGCATGAAGGCCAGCATCACTCTTTCGAGTTCCGTCTCGCTCATTTGCCCATGACCCACCGCAACCCGCGCCGCCGGCACCAGCTCCTGAATCCGCGCGGCGATTTCGTAGATCGACTCTACTCGATTATGGACAAAATACACCTGCCCGCCGCGCTCCAACTCCACCTCGACCGCCGAGCGCACGATCTTTTCGTCGAACTTGGCCACCACGGTTTGAATCGCCATGCGGTCCTTGGGCGGCGTCTCAATGACGCTCATGTCGCGCAAGCCAACCAACGACATATGCAGCGTGCGCGGAATCGGCGTGGCGCTCATGGCCAGCACGTCAATCTCCTTGCGCATATGCTTCAGCCGCTCCTTGTGGCGCACGCCGAAGCGCTGCTCCTCATCCACTACCAGAAGGCCCAAATCCTGGAACTTGATGTCCTTGGAGAGCAGCCGATGGGTACCGATCAGGATGTCCACTTTGCCGGTTTCGACGCGCGCGACGATGTCTTTTTGCTCTTTCGGCGTGCGGAAGCGCGAGATCATCTCCACGTTGATGGGGAACTGCGCAAAGCGCTTCTTGAAGGTCTCGAAATGCTGGAAGCTGAGAATCGTCGTCGGAGTCAGCACGGCCACCTGCTTGCCGTCCTGCACGGCTTTGAATGCCGCACGCATGGCTACTTCCGTTTTTCCATACCCCACGTCGCCGCACAGCAGACGGTCCATCGGCGTGGCCGATTCCATGTCGTACTTGATGGCCCGGATGGCCGATGTCTGGTCGTCCGTCTCGCTGTAGTCGAAGGAATCTTCAAACTCCCGCTGAAACTCGTTGTCCTTTGAGAAGGCAGTTCCCTGCGCGGTGGTCCGCTCGGCGTATAACTTCAATAACTCGCCGGCCATGTCCTGCATGGCCTTGCGCACCCGCGCCTTGGTCTTGGTCCACTGCTGCGAACCAAGCCGGTTTAGCACCGGCGCCGGCCCCGCGTCCGTCGAGCGGTACTTCTGAATCAGGTCGAGGCGAGTAAGCGGCACGTATAACTTGGCAGCCTCGGCAAACTCCAGAATCATGAACTCGACCGAGAGCCCGTCTTGCGCAATCTCCTTCAAACCTTGATATTGCGCAATGCCGTGCTCCACGTGAACCACGTAGTCGCCGATCCCCAGATCGCGGAAGTCCGAAACAAACGCCGCCGTCTTCGATCGCCTGGGTTCCGGCCGCGCCGCCACATCCGCATCATCGGAGAGATCGTTGGCCCCGAAGAGAATCAGGTTCGAGTCAAGAAAACTTACGCCCGCCGCCAGCGGTGACCTGACAATCGTTGGCACGCGCAGATCGCCGGCCAGATAGCTCGCCTCGTCCAGCACCGTCTCGCCGCCGGGGCGCGGATTGCGGCTGCCCAACCGGTAAGGAATCTGATACTCGCGCAGCACTGTGGCCAGCCGTTCCACGTCGCCCTGGTTCGGCGCGGCGAGAATAATCCGCGTCTCTGCCGCCATCAGGTTCTTGAGTTGCTCGATCAGCGCTGGAATCGATCCGTGAAACCTGAGCGTGGACCGCGTGTTCAGCTCGATCTCGCCCAGCGTCAAATCCTCATCCAGCACATCCACAACACCCAGTTGGTCCAGATCGAGCCCCATGTGCGAGTCGAGCGCCACGCGCAGCGCCTCCGGCCGCAGATAGATATCTTCGGGCCGGATCAGCGACCCGATGCCCGACCGCTCATGACGCTGCTCGACCTTGTTCCACCAGCGGTCGATCTGGTTGCGCACCATGGCCGGCTCTTCGACGAAGAGAGCGCACTTAGGCAAGAGAGTGAGTAGCGACTTATCCGCACCGGCCACCGCGGAGAAGAACTCCCAGCCCGGAAAGACGCTCACCCCGCCGGCAGCCGCCAGGTCCGCGGCCATCTCCCGATTTTCGTAACTATCTTCGTCCGCGCCTTCAACTACCACCCGCTGCCTGCTCAGTCGTCCATGCACAGCGGCCAACAACCGCTCGGTTACCGGCGTCTCGGTCAACGGCAGCAACTGCGCTTCGTCGAGGCCCGCTTGCGACCGTTGCGTCTCCGGATCAAATTTTCGAATGGTCTCAATCTCGTCACCGAAGAACTCGATACGCACCGGCCGGTCCGACTCGGGGGAATACACGTCCAGAATCCCGCCCCGGCGCGTGAACTGCCCCGGCATCTCCACCAAATCCATCTGCGTGTATCCCACCGAGGCCAGGTGGCTGGTGAGCACCTCTACGTCCACCTCTTCGCCGCGCTTGAGCGTTACCGCAAGGCCTGCGTAGTAGTCGCGGTCAAAGAGCTTGAGCGCCGCCGACTCTACCGGCGCAATCAGGATAGAGACCGCCCCGGTAGCCAGCTTCCACAGCGCTGCCGCCCGCTGCTCCTGCACATCCGGATGTGGGGAAAGATTTTCGAAAGGAAGCACATCGTGGGCTGGCAGGCGCACCACTTGCGATGGGTCTACCGCGCCGGTCAGTTCGCAGCCGGCCTTGACCATCGGCTCCAGCGCTTCGGCAGCCTTGTTGTCGGCCACCACCACAATCACCGGCTGCCGCGCCGCGCGCGCCATCAGCGGCAGATAGAGCGCCCGCGCCGTCGCCGTCAGACCGGAGACACGCCTCCGCCCCGCGCCCAGGCTCAGATGCCTTTGTACGCGCTCAAATCCCGAAGAGTGCTCCAGCTCCGCAAAGATTTCGCGGACGAACGGGAGGATCATGTACTGCTAGTTTAACAGCGAGGCTCAAAGCGATATAAGCGAGAGGAAGCCAGAAATGAAACGCTCCCTTTAATCACTCTCGCTCGGTTTAGGGATACAAATCAGTACCCAGCCTCGCGCCCGTGCCGGACAGCCAGAATTACGACTTCTTTCCCACTGTAGTGATAGAGAGCCACATAAGCCGCAGCCCCAAACTCAATCACCCACTCGCGGAACTCGGGCGGCAACTCGTCCACGGGACGGCCCATCTGCGGATGCTTGCCGAGCGCCTTCACGCCCTGCCGGATTGCCTGGATAGCGCGCCTGGCCGCATCCGGGCTTTTGGGGGCGAGAAACGTATGCAGGCGAGTCACATCCCGCAAAGCAGCTTGGGACCACTTCAGGCGTGGCATTGAGAGCAGTTCTCCAGTTTACTTGCCATTTTTAACGCGGCGGGAGGTGGCTTCTTCTTGAGGAAGAGGCCACTTGGCGTTCGTGGTTTCTGCGGATGGAGACTGGTGAACTGCTGTCGGAGCCTCGGCGTCCTCGCCGGCTTCGAGTTTGGCCAGCCAGGCGTCCGCTTCCCCGGCGGTTGCGTGCAGACCGGTCGTCTGGTACTGATTCCAGGCCGCGAGTGCGTCCAGACGGAGTTTCTCGCGTTTCTCCTCGCGTCCTACATACTGCTCGACGGCCTCGTGCATGATCCAATGCGCCGAACGCCGCCGCGCCGCCGCAAGCCGCTGCACGCGTTGTTTCAGTTTTTGATCGAGCTTCAGGCTGGTTGTGGAAGATGTCGCCATTGCAGGTGCTCCAAGGTGTTACCTAGTCACACTATAGCACAATCGTGTGCAATCCCCCGTTCACTCCCCGCCCAGCGCCTTCAAGAACGAATAGAAGAAGTCCAGCGACTTCCAATACGAGTCCACCGGCAGGCGCTCGTCCTGGCCATGGGCGCGTTCGTCGTCGCGCTCCAGGGCGATGGCCGAGTAGCCGTAGCTGGGAATCCCGGCCTGGGCAAAGTAGATCGAGTCGCTGGCGCCATTCTCCATCACCGGCGTTACCGGCACGCCCGGCCACAGTGCCTGCGTCAATCGCGTCAGTGGTTCAAAGACTTCGGGAATGGGCGCCGGAGGGACCATGGCCTTGCGCTCGGGCGCCGTGTCGGAGACACCACCGGAGTCGGAGACGTATTTGACGCTCAGTTTGGCGTCGGCGAAGAGGGCGATCAACTGCTGCCGGATCTCCTCGGGTGAGTGGCCGGGAAAGATGCGGCAGTTCACATTTGCCTGCGCGGTCTGCGGCAGCGCGTTGTTGGCGTGGCCGGCAGTGAGGCGCGTGGCCACGCAGGTAGTGCGGAAGTTTGCGTTGAAGCTTGGCTCGGCGCTCAGCCGCGCGGCCGCGGCCAGATCGGGAGGAGTAGCCAGAATGGCGCGCATGTCAGCCGCTGTCTGGCCCATCTCCTGACCGGCAAGGTTTGTAAAGTAAGTCCGCGTCACCTCGTTCATTTCGAAGGGAAACGTGTACGCAGCCAGCTTGCCGAGCGCCGCGGTCAGTTCATAGATCGCATTGTCGGGCCGGGGCAGCGAGCTATGCCCGCCGCGATCGGTGGCGGTGATTTGAAAGTCGGAGTAGACCTTCTCGGTAGCCTCCACGTCGGCTACCACCGCGCGCCCGTGGTTCAGTTCCACGCCACCCGAGTCGGGATTGATGACGTAGGCCGCGTCCACCAGCTCGCGATGCTGCCGCACCAGCCAGTCAGCGCCGTTAAACTTGCCGCCCTCCTCGTCCGCGGTGAGCGCCAGGATCAGGTCGCGCTTCGGCTTGTAGCCCTCACGGCGCAGGCGCAGAAAAGTAGCCACCAGCGCGGCGTCGGAGTTCTTCATGTCCTGCGTGCCGCGCCCGTAGTAGTCGCCGTCTTTCTCAATAAACTGAAAGGGATCGGTCGTCCAATCGGAGCGCAGCGCCTCCACCACGTCCATGTGGCAGAGAAACAAGACCGGCTTCTGGGTCGTCGGACCGGCGGCGCGCAGCCGGACGACGAGATTCTGTTTGCGCGCATCGGGACCCAGCAGATGCACGTCTCCGACCGGAAAACCGGCGTCCAGAAACCGTTTCTGCATGGCCGCGGTGGCCGTGGTCACGTTGCCCAGCGGCGTGTCCGTGGTGTTGATCTCGATCAGTTCCTTGAAGATCGCCCGGGCCAGCGCGCGGTCCTCCGGGGAGGTGGCAGGCAACGGGGTCTGCGCAAACGCGACAGAAACAAGGCAAACAGCGAAGACGAGTGCGGCAATCCGGGCAGGAAAAACGATTCGGTGCATGAAAGCATTGTACGGTGGCCGGGCGAACGCGAATAGCTGGTTTGCGTCCCGGCGGAAATCGATTTATCGTGATTCAGCTACACAATTCGAGGTGCAGAATGCATTCCAGAGTTTTTGCCGCCGCTTTTCTCGCTGCTTTCGCCGTCGCCGCCGCCGCGCAGATGCCCGACAAGCCCCTTACGCGCCCGAAGATTACCGGCATCTCGCACCTAGCCGTGTACACCTCGGACCCCGCGGCCACCGACCGCTACTACCGCGAGATCATCGGCGCAGCCAAGCTGCCCGACCCCGAGAATCCCCAGGGCGTGCGCTACGCTGTCAGCGCGACGCAGTTCATCGAGGTGCTGCCGCTACCCGAGGGCGCAGGCGTCAACCGGCTGGACCACACCGCATACAACACCGAGGACGCCGAAGGGCTGCGCAAGTTTCTTGGCTCCAAGGCCTGGAAGGTGCCGTACAGGGTCGAAAAGGGCTCCGACGGAAGCCTCTGGTTCACCGTCAAGGACCCCGAAGGCAACAAGGTGGAGTTCGTCCAGCCGCCTCGCCTGCCCAAAGATGTGGTTGCCCCTGACGCCGTCGGCCATCACATCATTCATCTGGGCATCCTGGTGCATAGCCGGGCGGTCGAGGACACGTTTTATCGCGATCTGCTCGGCTTCCGCCCCTACTGGTTTGGAGGAATGGTCGAAGGCAAGCTGGACTGGGTCAGCCAGCAAATGCCCGACAGCCACGACTGGCTGGAATACATGCTCGTCCCTGGCCCGGAGACCACCGGCATCCCGGCCACCATGTCCCTACAGCAGTTGGGCGTGCTCGACCATCTTTCTATCGGCGAAGTCTCTGTCCCGGAAGCGTATAAAGTGCTAGAAGCCGGCAACCGACTCACCGGACGCCACGACGATCATCCCAAAATCGGCAAGGACGGCAAGGGTCAGTTCAACCTCTACGACCCCGACGGCATCCGGCTGGAACTGATGAACTTCCATGCCACGGAAAAGCCCTGCTGCTCTCCGTTTACGGCGGATGATCCGGCGGAGTAGACCGCGAACTGGACGTCCGCGAACACTGCTGGCCATAGCGAAATACGGCTCCACGGCCAAGTTGGGTACTGAGTCGGCGCACCACGTGTTTCGCATGAATCCCGCCGAGGAGGACGCTGTTTATTGATCCGTAACTGACGGATGGGCGACGATACGCTCGTAACAAGGCCATCGGGGTTTCAATTCGTCTTCGCGAAAGCAATTTACAGCGAACGGGAGTCGCCCGGCGAACGACAGCCTATACGGGACGCGTCAGGAACTTACTTCTTTACGGAAGGAACGACTTTGGTGAATGTCCCTTCAAAGAAAGGCATCCACGTCTTGCCGTCTTCGGAGATCTCGCCCTTCGCTGTACCACTCATCAGGTCGGCAGACAACTCGAACGGTTCCCGGTACTGATACTGTTTGCCCCCGACCACGAAGGTTTCGATCCAGATAGGTGTCTTGCCAGAGAAGACAATGTGCCCCGAGTACCTGCTCCCGTCGTCGCCAGCCACACTGTCAGCGATGTTCTTCGCGAAGCTGTCGAACTCGGCGATTTCGAGGTAGTGGATTTCACCCTCGGAGCTCTTCTCTGTGCAATGGCCCTGCAGGACGAATCCATTGAGAACGAACTCGTACATCCACTCTCCCTTAATCTTGGTGGCCGGACCCCACGGTCCGGACTTGTATTCGCCGTTGTATGTCCAGTGTCCGACCAGAACCTGCAGTTTATTGAATTCGACATCCGGCTGATGAGTTGCGTCTTGCGATTGAGCTGGCGCGACTAGGGAGACAAAGAGGAAGGTAAACACAAGGCAGATTCGTTTCAT
>Ga0182027_10009839_pt1 | contig 13667 bp, 9 predicted proteins | sample 712E1DmetaG_FD_121300 | JGI IMG/M metagenome (GOLD analysis project Ga0182027, IMG submission 121300) | Permafrost microbial communities from Stordalen Mire, Sweden - 712E1D metaG (Illumina Assembly) | ecosystem: Environmental > Terrestrial > Soil > Wetlands > Permafrost | place: Sweden...
AGCTTGCCGCCGTGCCACGCCAGGCTGGCGGCGGACGGTGGCTTGGGCGTCGGGATGGCCGGGACCTGGGCCACGGGGATGACCAGCAGCTGGCCGACCGTGAGCGCGGCGCTGGACATGCTGTTGGCCACCAGGATCTTCTGGGACGACACCTTGTACTTGGAGGCGAGCCCGCTCACGGTGTTGTTCGCCTTGACGGTCACGGTGACCCCGTCGACCGGCGGGATCAGCAGCTTCAGCCCGACCCGGATCGATGAGGGGTTCGGAACGCGGCTCGTGTTGGCCCAGTAGATGGTGTTGCGGCTGAGCCCGAACTTCGCGGCGATCTTGCTCAGGCTGTCGCCGCTCTGGACCACGTAGATCTGGAAATCACCGGAGCCGGGGGCGATAGCGACTGTCTGGATGACGTTGTAGACGTTGCTGTCGCCCAGGTCCGAGCCGACGTCCTGATCCACGGACGTCTGGTCCACGCTCTGATCCGTGCCGCTGTCGGAGCCGGCAATGGCCGAGCTATCGCCCGGAGTCGCGGCTGGGGCGCCCGACGCCGAGACTGGCGTCATCGCGCTGACCGCGGCGACGGCCACGAGAAGTAGGCAGGCGCCGAGCGGAAGGAGGTGGCGGTGGCGCCTGGCTCGGGCCAGTGGCCCGCCGAGCGCCCCGGCCGGGCCGGTGGCTACCGTCGGGCCGGCGGAGCCTGCCGTTCGATCGTCACCGAGGATTTCGCCGACCGAGTCGCCGATGGGGCGAACGGCCTCGCGGAGTGAGGCGGTCAGCGAGGCTCGCGTGACGCCGAGATCCACGCGGATCGGCGCTTCAGGATCGCGCGCGACCAGTCTGCGCAGAGCTCGAAGCGTTGGGCTCACAGGTGAGGGCAATACAGGACTCCTGCGGCGCGGGACGGGCGCCGGCCGGGCGCAACCGTATCAGAGAGGGCAGAGGGCTGCAATCGAACGGCCTGCCGCCCGAGCGCCGGCCGGGCGCGCGCCTGAGTCAGGCGTCCAGGCTCTTGGTCAGCGTCGCCAGGAACTGGACGTTGCTGTCCGTCTTGGAGAGTCGATTGAGCAAAAGCTCGATGCCTTCGTTCGTGCCGACCGCGGAAAGCATCCGCCTCATGGTCCAGACCATCTTGAGGACCGGCTCCTCGAGAAGCAGCTCCTCGCGGCGGGTTCCGGAGCGCTGGACGTCGATCGCCGGGAAGATGCGCTTCTCGGCAAGCTTGCGGTCGAGGATCAGCTCGCTGTTGCCGGTGCCCTTGAACTCCTCGTAGATGACGTCGTCCATGCGCGATCCGGTATCGACCAGGCAGGTGCCGATGATCGTGAGCGAGCCGCCTTCCTCGATATTCCGAGCCGCGCCGAAGAAGCGCTTGGGCGGGTAGAGGGCGATCGGATCGAGGCCGCCCGAAAGAGTTCGGCCGGACGGCGGCAGGGCAAGGTTGTACGCGCGCGCGAGGCGGGTGATCGAGTCGAGCAGGATGACGACGTCGCGGCCGGTCTCCACCTGCCTTTTGGCGATCTCGAGGGCCATCTCGGCGACGTGGGTGTGGTTCTCCGTCGGCTCGTCGAACGTGGAGCTGATGACCTCGCCCTTGACCGAGCGGCGCATGTCGGTGACTTCCTCCGGCCGCTCGCCGATGAGCGCGACCATCAGGAGGATGTCCGGGTAGTATGTGCTGATGCCGTTGGCGATGTGCTTGAGCAGCATCGTCTTGCCGGCCTTGGGCGGGCTGACGATGAGCGCGCGCTGGCCCTTGCCGATGGGGTTGACCAGGTTGATCAGGCGCTGGCTCAGGTTCTTGGGATCGGTCTCGAGGTTGATGAGCACGTCGGGGTGAACCGGCGTCAGGTCCGCGAATTGGGGTCGGCGCTTGGCCGTCTCGGGGTCGATGCCATTGACGCGGTCGACCCGGATCATGCCCCAGTACTTCTCACCCTCGCGCGGGGCGCGGACGGAGCCGCTGATGCGGTCGCCGACCCGCAGCCCAAAGCGGCGGATCTGGCTGGACGAGACGTAGACGTCATCTTGGCTCGGCATCAAGCCGTGGCGGCGCATGAAGCCGAAACCCTCGTCGACGACGTCGAGAATCCCGGTGGCGTAGGCGTGGCCGGCCAGCTCGCTCTGCCGGACCAGGATGCGATCGACGAGCTCTTCCTTGCCGGTGGGCCCGGCCTCCATCTCGAGGTCGCGGCCGATGGTCTCGAGCTCGTTGACGTTCATCTCGCTGAGCTCGGCGATGTCGAGCTCGCGGCTGTCGCTCTCCTGGTATTCGTCATAATCGCCCATGGGCGTGCGGCCGGCGGGGCGGCGTCGAGGGCGGCGGTTGCGGGAACGCTGGTCGGGACCGTTGACAGGCATGAGGGCAGGGCTCATTTGGGGAAGGTGCCGTGCAAGCTCTTCGCGCGGAATCGTTCCGCAGCGGGTGCACGGTCGGGGTGACCGGCAGAATACCCGGCCAGGAGAGTGGCGTCAAATCAGCGAGTCCCGGCCCTGGCCCTTCGAACCGTCATACGGCACCCGCTCGAACGGTTTCGGGGTGCCGTTGCGACCCGCCCGGCCCGGCGACAACACGAACAACGGCCCTGAGCGGCGCTGGCGCCGAGGGCGTAGCGTCGTAGACCGCACTCGCACCGGTGCCGCACACACCGAAACGAGACTGCTCCACGAGCCCAGAAGCGGAGATCCACTTGAGCCCGACCGGGACCGAAGACGACGTTGCGGCAATCGCCAAACGCTGGAAGAACAAGCGCGGCAGCCTGATCATGGCCCTCCACGGGCTCCAGGACCGGTACGGTTACGTGCCGCGCGAAGCCGCGATGAGCCTGGGCGAGCAGATGGACGTGCCGCTGGCGCGCATCTACGAAGTCCTGACGTTCTACAACTACTTCCGGCTGAAGTCGCCCGGCAAGCACGTCGTCTCGGTGTGCATGGGCACGGCCTGCTACCTCAAGGGCGCTCCGCAACTCCTCAGCAGGGCGTCGGAGGAGTTGGGCATCAAACCGGGCGAGACCACCGCCGACGGCGAGTTCCACCTGCAGGTGGTCCGGTGCGTCGGGTGCTGCGGCCTGGCGCCAGTGGTCACGGTGAACGCGAAGCTGCTGGCCAAGGTGACGGGCGAGTCCCTCGAGGCCCACCTGTTGACGCCCACCACGGCCGAAGACGGAAAGGCGTGATATGGCACGGCTGACCGTCGCCGATCTGGAAGCTCGCGCGCCCGCGGAGGCACAGGTATCGGACCAGCCGAAGATCAAGGTCGGGATGAGCACGTGCGGCATGGCCGCCGGCGCCGAACCGGTCTTCGTCGCTCTCGAGGCCGAGCTCCGGCGTCGATCCGTCGAGTGGCGGGTCGCTCGCACCGGCTGCGCCGGGATGTGCAGCATGGAGCCGCTCGTGGAGGTCACGCTGCCGGGCCAGCCCGCCGTCATGTTCGGCGACGTGACGCCCGAATTCGCCCGCCATCTCGCGGCGGCATGTGCCGCAGGGAAGCCACTGCCGGTGGAGAAGCGCGTGCCGGGCATCGCCGACCTGGCCCGCATCGCCGGCGAGCCGGTCGCCACCGAAGGCGGCCCGCGACAGTACCGCATCGTCATGCGCAACTGTGGCGTGATCGATCCCGAAGAGATCGACGAGTACCTCGACAGAGGGGGATACAAGGCCCTCGCCAGGGTCCTTTCGACCATGACGCCCGAGCAGGTGATCGAGGAGCTGAAGGTCAGCGGCCTGCGCGGGCGCGGGGGCGCCGGCTTCCCGGCCTGGCTGAAGTGGAGCCTGACCCGCGAATCCGCGGGCGAAGAGCACCTCATCGTCTGCAACGGCGACGAGGGCGATCCGGGCGCGTACATGGACCGCAGCGTTCTCGAGGGAGACCCTCACGCCGTTCTCGAGGGCATGATCATCGGCGGCTACGTGATCGGGGCGAAGAGTGGCTTCTTCTACATCAGAGCCGAGTACCCGCTGGCGATCCAACGGATAGAGAAGGCACTGCGGCAGGCTCGCGCCTCCGGCCTTCTGGGCAACAACATCCTCGGCACGGACTTCAGCTTCAACGTCGAGATCGGGCTGGGCGCCGGGGCCTTCGTATGCGGCGAAGAGACGGCCCTGATCGCCTCGGTGGAGGGCAAGCGCGGCACTCCGTCGCCCCGCCCGCCGTACCCGTCCGTCAAGGGCCTGTGGGGCCAGCCGACGATGATCAACAACGTCGAGTCGCTGGCCAACTTGACCCAGATCGTGCTTCGGGGCGGCGAGTGGTTCTCAGGGATAGGCATGGGCAAGTCCACCGGGACCAAGGTTTTCGCGGTGACGGGCAAGGTCAAGCACGCCGGTCTGGTCGAGATCCCCATGGGCATGACCCTTCGAGAGGTGGTGGAGGGGATCTGCGGCGGCTCGGCCTCGGGCAGCCCCATCAAGGCCGTCCAGACGGGCGGCCCCTCGGGCGGCCTCATCCCCGCGCGCGAGTTGGACACGCCGATCACCTACGAGCACCTGCAGAAGCTCGGCTCCTACATGGGCTCGGGCGGGATGATCGTGATGGACGAGACCGACGACCTGGTCGAGCTTTCCCGGTTCTACCTGGGCTTCTGCGTCGACGAGTCGTGCGGCAAGTGCGCCCCGTGCCGAATCGGTGGCACGCAGATGCTCCGGCTCCTCGACAGGATCGCGGCCGGCAAGGGCAACGAAGGCGACATCGCCACCATCCGGCGGCTGGCCCACGCCATGCAGAAAGCCTCGCTGTGCGGGCTCGGGCAGGGCGCTCCCAACCCGGTTCTTTCGGCCCTGCGCTACTTCGAACCGGAATTCCGGGGTCGGCTGACCTCGAGCGGCAACTGAGCCGGGTGCCAACCGTGACCGAGATGATCCAAGCCACGATCAACAGCCTGCCCGTCGAGGTCGCCCCGGGCGCCACCATCCTCGACGCGGCGCGCCAGGTCTCAGTCCACATCCCAACTCTCTGCAAGCACCCGGACCTGGAAGCCACCGCCGCCTGCGGCATCTGCATCGTCCGCGTCGCGGGCTCGACCAAGATGCTGCGCGCCTGCTGCACGCCGGTCGAGGCGGACATGGAGATCACGACGGAAGACCCGGAGATCATCCAGGTCCGCCGGACGGTCGTCGAGATGATCCTGTCGCGCCACCCCAACGAGTGCCTGACATGCGGCCGGAACCAGAACTGCGAGCTGCAGACGATCGCCGCCGACTTCGGCCTGCGCGAGATCTGCCTGGACAGCATCGTTCCGGACCTGCCGATCGACAACTCGACCCGCGCCATCACCCTGGACCCGCGCAAGTGCATCAGCTGCGGCCGCTGCATCCAGGTTTGTCAGCAGATCCAGGACGTATGGGCGCTCAGCTTCCTGCAGCGCGGCATCGACACGCGCATCGCCGCCGCCGGCGACATAAGCCTGGCCGACTCACCGTGCGTCCGCTGCGGCCAGTGTTCGGCGCACTGCCCAACCGGCGCCATCGTCGAGTACGACGAGACGCAGGAAGTGTGGGACAAGCTCCTCGACCCGGATGCTTTCTGCGTGGCCCAGCTGGCCCCGGCCGTACGCGTCGCCATCGGCGAGGCGTTCGGCTTCCCGGTCGGAACAAACCTCACCGGGAAGACCTACGCCGCTCTCCGGCGGATGGGCTTCAAGGCCGTCTTCGACACCAACTTCGGCGCCGACCTGACGGTCATGGAGGAGGCCCACGAGTTCGTGGGGCGCTTCACCAACGCCAAGTCCGTGCTGCCGCTCATCACCACGTGCTGCCCGTCGTGGGTGGACTTCATGGAGAAGTTCCACGACGACATGATCCCCCACTTCTCGTCGTGCAAGTCCCCCCAGGCGATGGTCGGCGCGCTGGCCAAGACCTACTACGCCGAGAAGATGGGGCTGGACCCGGCAAAGGTCTATGTCGTCTCGGTCATGCCCTGCACGGCCAAGAAGTTCGAGATCATCCGCTCCAAGGAGATGCATTCCTCCGGCTTCTGGGACGTTGACGTCTCTCTCACCACCCGCGAGCTGGCCCGGATGATCAAGCAGTCGGGCATCAACTTCCGCGTACTCGCCGAGGAGCAGCCGGACCACCTGCTCGGCGCCTATACCGGCGCGGGGACGATCTTCGGCGCGACGGGCGGCGTCATGGAAGCCGCACTGCGGACCTCCTACTACCTGATGACCGGCGAGAACCCGGCCCGCCTCGAGTTCCTCAAGACCCGCGGCCTGGACGGTGTCAAGGAGGGCAAGGTCGACATCGCGGGCAAGGAGATCCGCTTCGCCGTCGCCCACGGCCTGGGCAACGTCGAGACGGTGCTGACGAAGGTGCGCGAGGCTCGCGACGCCGGCACGGAGCCGCCCTACCACTTCATCGAAGTCATGGCCTGTCCGGGCGGTTGCGTCGGCGGCGGCGGCCAGCCGTACGGCGTCACGGACAACCTGCGGGCCAAGCGGGCCGCCGGGCTGTACCAGGATGACCAGGCCGGCCTGTGGCGCTGCGCCCACGAGAACCCGTACATCCAGAAGCTCTACGAGGACTTCCTGGGCGAGCCGCTCGGCGAGAAGTCCGAGCAGCTGCTCCACACGAGCTACCACCCGAGGCCCACCTACCGGCGGTAGCCAGGGCGAGGCGGGGCACATGGCCGCCGCGAGCCGGCCGCCGCGAGGCCGGCCCTACGCCGATTCGAGCGCGCCCGGAGCGGTGACGAGGCGGCGGGCCGAGACGCTTGCGCCGGCGCTGGCGAGCGCCACCAACGCGATCGCCAGGAGATCCGCCGGGGCCAGAACCTGACCGAGCAGGACGAAGCCCACCGCCACCGCGATGGCCGGTTCTATGCTCATCAGGACGCCGAACGTCGAGGCCGGCATGCGCCGCAGCGCGGCGAGCTCGGTCGTGTAGGGAATGGCGCTGCTGAACAGGCCGATCACCGCGCCGCCGGCCAGCGCCGCGGGTGCCGCCAGGATTGGTCGCACGTCGGAGAGGGAAAGCGTTACGGGCACGATCAACGCCGACGCCACGAGCATCGCCAGCGTCAGGCCGCGGCCGTCCGGCCAATAGCGGGCCACCCGCCCGGCGACGCCGATGTAGATCGCCCAGCACAGCCCGGACGCGGCCGCCGCGACCACGCCGACCAGGTCGTGGGACTCGAGCCGGCCGCCTGCCAGGACGTATATGCCGGCCGCGGCCAGGGCCACCCAGACCAGGTTGAGGGCCCGCCGCGAGCCGACGACGGCAACCGCCAGAGGACCCCAGAACTCGATCGTGACCGCCACACCGATGGGAATCCTGGACAGGGCCACGAAGAAGCACGAGTTCATCGCCGCCAGGACGAGCCCGAGTCCAACACAGCTGAGCAGCGCCGGCCGGGAGGCACCTCGGATGCGGGCCGGCCGAAGCGCCAGAAGCAAGATCGTGCCGAAGACGGTCCGCATCGAGACGGCCGGCAGCGGCCCGTAATCGCGAACCAGGACCGTGGCCAGCCCGCCGCCGCACTGGACCGACAGGGATCCGATCAGGATGAGCAGCTCGGGCGGAACGGCATCCAGGCGGCCGTGAGCGCCGACGGCTACTGTCCCGGAGGCACCGGCCGAGGTCATCGAGCAGCTCCCAAAATCGAGTCGGCGGACCTGCGGGATCCCGGCCGTCGCGGAGCTCTCACGTGAGGTCGACGCACCGGGAATCGTATCACCGGTCGGAGGAGCCAGGCCGAGCCGGAGGACCGCTCAGGGCGAGCCGCTCATCGGGGCGACGCGCGCGGGCCCAGTCGAGTTACGAGCGAGCGGCGGTGAGGTCGCCGCCTCAACCGGCTCTCGCGCCCCCGGGCCGGTCGACCTCATGCGCTCCGCGTGTCATGTGCCGTCCTTCACCCATAACGACGTACGACCGGGCCGAAAAGTTCACCCGGACGGCCGGGACGATCAGGACTCGGCGGGGACCTTGCCCAGAAGGCCCGCGCTCGGCATCGCCTCGGGAGCGGGGGCACGGAACACGGGTTCGCGTCCCTCGGAGAGCGCGACGGCCGCGCCGATGAAGCCATCGAAAAGCGGGTGCGGTCGATCCGGGCGGCTGCGGAACTCGGGGTGGAACTGGCTGGCGACGAACCACGGGTGGTCGGCCAGCTCGACGATCTCGACCAGGCGGCCGTCCGGCGACTGGCCCGAAAGCACCATTCCCGCGGCCTCGAGAAGCGGGCGGTAGCGGTTGTTCACCTCGAAGCGGTGGCGGTGACGCTCGTAGATGAGCTCGGTGCCGTAGACCGCATGCGCCTTCGAGCCGGGTGTAAGGCGAGCGGGATACAGGCCGAGGCGCATCGTCCCGCCCTTCTCTTCCATCGTCCGCTGGTCGGGCATGAAGTCGATGACCGGGTGCTCGGTAAACATGTCGAATTCGGTCGAGTTGGCGTCTTCGGTGCCGAGCACGTCGCGTGCAAACTCGATGACGGCGCACTGCAGGCCCAGGCACAGCCCGAGATACGGCAGCCGGCGCTCGCGGGCGTACTTCGCCGCGAGAATCTTGCCCTCTATGCCGCGGTGGCCGAAGCCACCCGGGACGACGATGCCGCGGATCCCCGCAAGCATCTCGTCGGCGGACTCCTTCGTGAGCAGCTCGGAATCGATCCAGCGAACCTTTACGTCCACCTCGTGGGCCCAGGCCGCATGCTTTAGCGACTCGCTTACGGACAGGTAGGCGTCCGGTAGCTCGATGTACTTGCCGACGAGGGCGATCTCGAGGACGGGCTTGGGACGCTTGATCAGCTCCACGAGGGCGCGCCAGGCTTCGAGGTCAGGCTCCTGGGCCGACTGCTCGAGCCCCAGCTCGCGAACAAGCAGCACTCCCATGCCGGATTCTTCGAACAGGAGCGGGACCTCGTAGATCGTCGAGGCCGTCTCGGCGGGAATGACGGCTTCGCTGGCCACGTCCGTGAAGAGAGCGATCTTGTCGCGGATCTCCTGGCTCACGGGGTGGTCCGAGCGCAGGACGATGATGTCGGGCTGGATGCCGATGCCACGCAGCTCCTTGACGGAGTGCTGAGTGGGCTTGGTCTTGAGCTCGCCCGTCGCGGCCAGGGCGGGCAGGAGCGTCACATGAACGTAGATGACGTTCCGCCGGCCGACGTCCTTGCGCATCTGGCGGATGGCCTCGAGGAACGGCAACGACTCGATGTCGCCGACGGTGCCGCCCACCTCGACGATAACGACGTCCGCGCGGCCGTCTCGGGCCAGGCGCTGGATCCGCTCCTTAATCTCGTTGGTGATGTGGGGGATGACCTGGACCGTCCCGCCCAGGTAATCCCCGCGGCGCTCCTTGCCGATGACGGCCTGGTAGATGCGGCCGGTGGTGACGTTGGAGAGCTGGGAGAGATTCTCGTCGATGAACCGCTCATAGTGGCCCAGGTCCAGGTCCGTCTCGGCGCCATCGTCGGTGACGAAGACCTCGCCGTGCTGGTAGGGCGACATCGTCCCCGGGTCGACGTTTATGTAGGGGTCCAGCTTGAGGACGGAGACGGCGAGGCCGCGAGCCTTGAGCAGGCGGCCGATGCTGGCGGCGGTGATTCCCTTCCCCAGGGAGGAGGTGACCCCTCCGGTCACAAAGACATACTTCGCCATGCGGCTCGCGCTCCTCCGGGGGTTTTTCCAATTCTACGGATGCGAGGGCTTCACCGCAAACCCGATCCGGAGAGTGAGCGCCAAGAGGCTGCGCGGAGGGTCGCCTAGGGCCGGACGACGACCTTCAACCCCTCACGGGCGGCGGCACTGTCGAAGGCGGTCCGGTACTCGCTCAGCGAGTGGCTGGCCGTCACGACCGATCGAACGTCGACGAACCCCGCCTCCACGAGGCGGATGGCCTCCGGGTAGACGCGGTTCATGCGGCGCGAGAGCTTGATCGTGAGACCCTTCCGGCGAGCGGTGGACGCCGTGAAAGTCGTGTGGTCCTGCGACGGGATGCCGACGATGACCACCGTTCCGGCTGATGCGGCGAGCGCGACCGACGTCTCCACCGCGTCGTCCTCGCCGGCGGCCTCGAAGGCGACGTCGACGCCGTGCCCGCCGGTCGCAGCCAGGAGCTCGCCGCGCTCCGACCCGCCGGCCACGAGAGTCGCAACGGTTGCGCCGGCCTCGCGGGCGGCCGCGACGCGATGCGGCAGCACGTCCGTGGCAACGATCGTCGTGGCGCCTGAGGCGCGAGCGAGCTGGATCAGGAATTGCCCGATCGGGCCGCAGCCGAAGACGCCCACCCGCTCGCCCGGCCGGATCTGCGCCAGCCTGACGGCATGGAGAGCAACCCCGAGCGGCTCGAGCATCGCCACGTCCGCGTCGCTCAGGCTGTCGGGCACGGGGATCAGGCACCTGCCCGGCCAGGCGACGAGCTCACGGAGAGCGCCGTCCGTGGCGCCGTGACCGGCGAAACGAATCTTGAGACAGAGATGGACGTGCCCGGCCAGACACTGCTCGCATTCCTCGCACCCAATCGCCGGATCGATCGCGACGCGCTGGCCGCGGCGCGGCCCCGACTCGACCACGCCGCCCGCCTCGTGACCGAGGACCAGCGGGCGCGACAGCAAGGCGTCTCCGATGCCGGCCTCGGCGAGCCAGTGGAGATCGGAGCCGCAGATGCCCACGGCGGCGACGCGAACCAGCTCGTCGCCCGGACCGGGAACGGGCGGAGCCTCGTCGACGAGGCGGAGGTCGCCTGGCCCGAACAGCCGCAGCGACTTCACGACGACATCTCCGACCGGCCCGCCACCCGCAGCAGCTCCTGCTCGGCCGCCTTCGTCCAGCGACCGTCGATGAGCCTGGCCTGGACAGTCGGGAATCGCTCGCCCATCTCGGAGAGGGGCACCAGCCCCAGATCGGGCAGAGACGGATAGACCATGATCTTGCCCCCGGAGGTTCGGGACTCCACGGCCGCGAGAGCGTCGGCCACTCCCTCGAAGCCGGCCACGGCATCCAGCGAGATGTTCGTGTCGAGCTCGCCACTCTCCACCTTGCGGAGCACGGCCTTCATGTCGGGGATAAGTGAGCCGCTCGTGCCCAGGAAGTAGCAGCGTTGCCGGAAGTAGCGGTTGAGGTCGACGTCCACCCGGGTGCGGTTGGCGAACCCGGCGAAGATGTTGATCCGGCAGCCCGAACCGGCCAGGGCGACCGCCTGGCCGACAAGCGGCGGCGCCGGCACCATCAGCGCGATGTAGCTGAAGCCCGACGCGACCTCGGCGGTTCGAGAGTTGACTACCGTCAACTCGACCCCGCGCGATCGGGCGATCGGCCCGGACGCCCGCTCGAGGTGGGCGAGGCGCGCGTCGTCGATGTCGACTGCCACGATCGAGAGGCCCTTCCAGCCAGCCGAGGCCGACCGAACCACGTGCATCAAACCCATGGGACCGGCGGCCCCGATGACGGCCATGCGATCCCCGGCGCGTAGTTCGCCGTCCGCTGGGATGGCCTCGTAGCCCGCGGTCGCGGACGCGCCGGCAGTCCCGGTCCAGCGTGTGAGGTCGTAGTGCACCCGGCCGACGTCCAATCCGACGTCGCGGTCGACCGAGACCCCGCCGGTCACGATGTTGATCAGGCCTCCAGACGCCAGGCAGTCCTGGAGCACCTCGATCGTGGCGGCTTCGGCCCCGAAGTACACGATGTCGTCGAACCCCTCGCGCTCGACATCCGCCAGATCGGCGAGGCGCTCCACTGCCAGGCCCGTCGATTCGAGTGCGTGCAGCTCGGCGGCCTCCGCCATCAGCGCGGCCAGGTGGGCCGGCCGAGCCTGACCGAGCAGCGCGGCGATGCCATCTGTTGCGTGGCCCGCGTCCGCAACGACGAGCAGGCGACCGCCGGGAAGCAGGCCGCGGCGCTCGCGGTAGACGTAGGACGCCTCAACGCATGCCCTCGGCTCCACGAGTGCAATGGCCGATGCGCTCGGCTCCTCGCCGACCGGGATGAGGAACCGTTCTCCGGTTCCGGGCTCGATAATCATCCGCTCATCCAGGAGGACGTATTCCTGCAGCCCGCCCTCGAAGTTGTAGCCGAAGGCGGCGTTCGCGGCCGCCGTCAGGAGGTGCCGGTAGTCCGTCTGGATAAGGCACCGTTCGCCGACGCGATGGCGGCGCACCTGGTTTCCCACGGCGACGATGCGCCCAACAGGCTCGTGCCCGGGGACCGTGAACAGCCGACCCGGCGCATACGAGGGGATCTCGGCCAGCACTTCCGCGTCGATTCCCGAGAGGACCGGGCCCTTTCGGGGGTGGCTCGTGAACGCATGCAGCAGCTTCGTGTCGGAGAAGCAGATCCCGCACGCTTCCATCCGCACGAGGATCTGGTGCGGTCCAGGCCGCGGTACCGCCTTCTCGCGGTTGTGGACCGTCCGTCCGGCGTCGACTATCTGGATCGCGTGCTGGGTGGCGGGAATGGGCCGCGCGTTCGGCTCCCCTCCGGTCACTCTCTGGCTCCTCGCTATTTCAGCATCACCTGGCCGCCGGTGACCGGGATGGCCTGGCCCGTTTCGTACCGCTGGGCGACGACATAGTAGAGGGCCTCGAGCACGTCGGCTGGCGTGCAGCCCCGCCCCATCGGCACCTTGGCCTCGTAGAACCGGCGCACGTCCTCGATGCTCTTCGCGCCGGGCACCTTGTCCTCACGCAGGTATTGCACGAAGAGGCCGTTGTCGGGATCGGCCCAGAGCGGCCCCTCGAGGAAGTTGCCGGGGCAGATCGCGTTGACCTTGATGCCGTCGCCGACGAGCTCGAGCGCGAACGACTGCGTGAGGCCAACCCCGCCGAACTTGCTGCCGGAATAGGCGCTGTTGCGGCTCGAGCCGGCCAGCCCCGACTTCGAGTTGATCTCGACGATGTCGCCCCAGTAGCCGGACCGCGCCCGACGCTGGCGGGCCATGATCGGCGCGACGTGTCGAACGCACAGGAAGTAGCCCCGGTAGTTGACGCGGGTCACGGCATCGAACTCCGCGACGGGCTGGGTCGTAACGCTGCCGGCCCGGAGGATGCCGGCGTTCGAGACGAGGAGATCGAGCCCGCCGAAGCGGCGCACGACCTCGTCGAAGCAGGCCGCAACCGACGCATCGTCGGTGACGTCGAGCGCGACGCCGACGGCTCGCCCGGACCCGAACTCGGACGCCAGGGCCTCCGCCTGGCGCTTCGCCAGCTCGACATTGAGATCGGCCAGCACCACGTGGCCGCCCTGGGCGACCAGGTCGGCGGCGATCGCATGCCCGAAGCCCTGGGCGGCGCCAGTCACCACCACGACCAGCCCTTTGGCTCGGCCCGAGGCCGACCGACCGACGGCAACCCGCCGGCGATACTCCTCGGCCTCCCAGCGCTCGATGAACTGACGCTGAGCGTCCGCCAGAGGGCGGACGCCGCCGAGGCGGTGGGCATCGACGGACACGCCGACGGCGTCGAGGTAGACCTGTTGCACCATGTCGGCCTGCGCGGCCTAGTCGCCGGCCGCGAACAGCCCCAGCCCGGGCACAAAGACGACGGCCGGCGCCCCGGCTTCCGTTGCCGCCCGCGCGGCGATCGCCGTCGTCAGCGTGTCGACGAGAAGGTCCGGCGCCGCACTGGCGGGCGTCTCCAGGAGGAGGGGGAACGAGCCCGTGTACACGATCTGATCGGGCGTCAGCGGGCCGCCGAGCGCGAATTCCCTCCCCAGCGCCGAGCCCGCCATCGAGACCGAGAGCGGTGAGTC
>Ga0182027_10009840_pt1 | contig 13667 bp, 8 predicted proteins | sample 712E1DmetaG_FD_121300 | JGI IMG/M metagenome (GOLD analysis project Ga0182027, IMG submission 121300) | Permafrost microbial communities from Stordalen Mire, Sweden - 712E1D metaG (Illumina Assembly) | ecosystem: Environmental > Terrestrial > Soil > Wetlands > Permafrost | place: Sweden...
AACCTACGCCATCTGCAAAGCCGACATGCTCCTCAAAGGCGAAGGCGAAAACGCCGACAAAATCGTCGGCGGCGCGGAGTGGTCCACACTGTCGCACGACGCCTTCCCCGCTATGGAGTTCGATTTCATGCTTTCCAATCCGCCCTACGGCAAAAGTTGGAAGAAGGATTTGGAGGCGATGGGCGGCAAGGATGGGATGCGCGACCCGCGCTTCAAGGTCATGCATGATGGCGAGGAACTTTCCCTCGTCACGCGCTCCAGCGACGGCCAGTTGCTTTTTCTCGCCAACATGGTGTCGAAGATGAACCACAAGTCGTCGCTCGGCAGCCGCATCGCCGAAGTCCACAACGGCTCGTCGCTGTTCACCAGCGACGCCGGTCAGGGCGAAAGCAACATCCGCCGCTGGCTCATTGAAAACGACTGGCTTGAAGCCATCGTCGCGCTGCCGCTGAATCTTTTCTACAACACCGGCATCGCCACTTATATCTGGGTGATTTCAAACCGGAAAAAGGGAACTAAGCGCGAAGGCAAGGTGCAGCTCATTGACGCGACGCAATGGTTCAAGCCGCTCCGCAAAAACCTCGGCAAGAAAAACTGCGAACTCGCGGAAGACGACATCCGCCGAATCTGTGACGCTTATCTCGCGTTCAAGGAAACCGAGCAGTCGAAAATTTTCCCAAATAAGGCTTTCGGTTACTGGAAAGTCGTCGTTGAGCGTCCGGTTCGTCTGCACAGCCAGCTTACCATGAAGGCCATCGAAGGGCTGCAGTTTGCTTCCGGCGACGAGGATATTCGTTCCGCGCTCTACGATGAATTGGGCGAGCCGCTGTTTGAAAACTTCGACAAAGTGCAAACCAAACTCGAAAAGCTCGTCAACGAATGGGGCAACGGCGACGACGAGGAGGAATCCGAAGAAGGCGCAGCGAAGAAAGGTTTGCCGGAGAAGAAAAAGAAACGGCTTCTTGAAGCCAGGACGTGGGAGCGCGATGCCCGTCTTGTGGAAACCGCCACCGCGTTGCGAAAGGAAATCGGTGACAAGTTATTTGAAGACCACAATGTCTTCCGCGATCGCGTGGACGAGGCGCTGGCGAAACTTAAAATCAAATTCTCTACCAGCGACCTGAAGCTCATCCTTCGCGCCGTGAGTTGGCGCGTCGAAACCGCCCCGCCCGTCATCGCGAAGATTCACAAGGCGGGCAAGGCGAAAGCCGATCCGCTGCATGGGTTTTATTCCGTCCCCCTCTCCGCCCTTGGGGGAGAGGGCCGGGGTGAGGTGGCAGGTCGTGATAAAACTGTCGTGGTGGAATACGAGCCGGACACCGACTTGGGCGACACCGAGCAAGTGCCGCTGCTCGAACCCGGCGGCATTGAGGCGTTCATCCGCCGCGAAGTGCTGCCCTACACACCGGACGCTTGGATTGACGAATCCCGCACCAAGATTGGCTACGAAGTTTCCTTCACGCGCCACTTCTACAAACCACAGCCGCTCCGCACGCTGGGCGAAATCAGCGCGGACATTCTGGCGTTGGAAAAGGAAACGGAAGACTTGCTCGGTGAGATTGTGAAGGGAGACGCGAAATGATTGACGGCCTCAAACCTTATCCGAAATACAAGGATTCCGGTTCGCGCTGGCTGGGAACTGTCCCTGCAAGTTGGGAAGTCCGCAATCTCCGCACGCTCATTGGCAAACGCACCGAACGCGAACGCCCCGATTTGCCTTTGTTGTCTGTCGCACGCGAAAAAGGCGTGTTTGTTCGCTCGCTGACCGATGAGGACGAGAATCACAACGTCATCCCGGAAGATTTGAGCAACTACAAAGTCGCACGCGCTGGAAATCTGGTGATCAACAAGATGAAGGCATGGCAGGGTTCAATGGGGATTGCGCCGTGCGACGGCATCGTCAGTCCGGCCTATTTTGTTTTCGATTTTCAAATTGCCAATCATCGTTTCGGCCAGACGCTTCTCCGCAGCAAACCGTATGTCGCGCACTTCGGGCAAGCATCGGATGGAGTTCGCGTCGGGCAATGGGATTTGTCCATCACAGGAATGCGGCAAATTCCGATTCTCATTCCCCATGCGGATGAGCAGGACGCCATCGTGCGATTCCTTGACCACGCGAACGGGCGGATTGAGCGGGCGATTCGGGCGAAGCAGAAGCTGATGGCGCTGCTCAACGAGCAGAAGCAGGCCATCATCCACCGCGCCGTCACGCGGGGTTTGAATCCAAACGTCCCCCTCAAACCCTCCGGCATCCCCTGGCTCGGCGACATCCCGAAGCATTGGGAAGTGAGACGGCTTAAAACACTTTTTCAAAATGTAAATGAACAGACGAAGGCGAAGCGGCAAAATGAAATTTATGTTGCCCTTGAGCATGTTCAAAGTTGGACGGGGCACTTCTTGCTACCGGAAGAAGAAACTAAATTTGATAGCCAAGTAAAACGCTTTCGCAAGAACGATGTCTTATTTGGAAAACTGCGCCCGTATCTTGCAAAAGTAGCTCGCCCGCAATTCGACGGAATTTGCGTCGGTGAGTTTTTGGTTCTCCGTCCGATACAAACCAAAGTTCTCCCGTCTTTCATTGAGATAAAGCTTCGGTCAAAGCAGTTGATTGACTTGATAAACACCTCAACAGTTGGTGCGAAGATGCCTCGTGCTGATTGGGCCTTTGTTGGCGGCATCGCGATTGCACATCCGCCCGACGAACTTGAGCAGGAAGCGATTGTTGACTACGTGCTAGAAAAAGCACAAGCACTCCATACTGTTGTTACCCGCACCGAGCGCGAAATCGGGTTGCTGCGGGAATACCGGACGCGGCTGGTGGCGGACGTGGTGACGGGCAAGCTGGACGTGCGCGCCGCCGCCCGCCATCTTCCCGCCGAGTCCGCAGAACCGGAAACCGCCATTGCCGCCGAAGATTTGCCCGCTGAAGTAGAACTTGAACCCGAGGCCACCGAATGAACGCGCAGGAACTTACCGCCCTGTTGGAGCGCCTTCGCCGCGAACCGCACGAAACGGAGTGGCTGGAGTTCAAGGAGAGCGACTATGAGCCGCAGGTTCTCGGCGAGTATCTTTCCGCGCTGGCGAATGCGGCCTGCCTGGCGGGCAAGCCGCAGGGCTACCTCGTCTTTGGCATCCAGGACCAGACCCATGCCGTGGCCGGCACACGGTTCGATCCCTACGCGGTCAAGGCCAAGGGAAATCAGGATTTGCTGCTGTGGCTGGCGATGGGTCTCCAGCCCAATGTCGGCTTTGAAGTCCACATTCTCGACCATCCGAAGGGCAAGGTGGTGTTTTTTGAAGTCGGTCCGGCCTGGGATCGGCCGGTTCGATTTTACGGCACGGCCTTCATCCGTGTCGGCACGTGCAAAACCGAACTGCACAAGCACCCGGAAAAGGAGCGGGCCATCTGGACACGCCGCACCGATTGGTCGGGGCAGGTGTGCGAAGGCGCGACTCTGGCGGACCTCGACACGGCCGCGATGGTGAAAGCACGCGAGCAGTTCCGCATCAAGCATCCCAAGCAGGCGGCTGAGGTGGAGGGCTGGGATGATGCCGCCTTTCTCAACAAAGCCCGGCTCACCGTTCGCGGCGCGGTCACAAACGCCGCGCTCCTGCTGCTGGGCAAGCCGGAATCCGCCACGTTGTTGTCACCCGCCGTGGCGCGGATTTCGTGGATTCTCAAGGACGCCCAGAACCGGGAGCTGGATTACGAGCATTTCGGCCCGCCCTTTTTGCTTCAGGTGGACCGCGTCCTGGACCGCATCCGCAATCTGAATGTCCGCGCCCTGCCCAACGGCACGTTATTTCCGCAGGAGATCACGCAATACGATCCGTGGGTCATCCGTGAGGCGCTGCACAACGCCATCGCGCATCAGGATTACGGCTTGCGCGGGCGCGTGAACGTCGTGGAAACGACCTCGTCCGTCCTGCTGACCAACGTGGGGAGTTTTCTTCCGGGAGACGTGGACAAAGTCATCCGGCAGGACGCGCCATTGGAAATCTATCGCAACCCGTTCCTCGCCGAGGCGATGGTGAACCTGAACATGATTGATACCCAGGGCGGCGGCATCAAACGGATGTTCCAGAAGCAGAGGCAGCGCTTTTTCCCGATGCCGGACTACAATTTGTCGGAGTCGGATCGCGTGCAGGTTTCCATTCCGGGAAACATCCTCGACGAGCAATACAGCCGGCTGCTCATGGAGCGGGCGGACCTCGATTTGTGGCAGGTCATTCTCCTTGACCGCGTCCAAAAGCGTCTGCGCATTTCGCACGAAGCCCATCGCCTGCTCAAGTCGGCAGGTCTGGTGGAAGGACGTTATCCCAACCTGCTCATCGCCGCCAAGGTGGCCAAGCTCACCGGGCAAAAGGCACGGCACATCCGCGAGCGCGGCTTCAACAAGCACTACTACCTGGATGCGATCGAAGCGCTGATCCGTGAGCATCAGCCGATTCCGCGTCTGGAAATCGACCGCCTGTTGATGGACAAACTGCCCGAAGTGTTGAGCGAGAAGCAGAAGAAGGCGAAGATCCACAATTTGATGGCAGAGCTTTCCCGCAAAGGTAAAATCGAGAACCGGGGTAGCCGGGGACACCCCTCGTGGCACACCGTGGATCAGCCGGGTGTTTAACAAAGCAAAACCATGATTGAACCAACTCAAACTCGAAACGAACCCGCGCAAGTGATTGCCGGTGCGCGTTTTGTTCTTGGTTTAGTTTGCGGCGCTTCCCTTGGCTTAACCAAGGGCCAAACCAAGCCCGGAACGCCAGGAAGTCGCGCATGGGGAACTTGGCTATGAGCACCGATACCAGCGAGAAAGGCTTGGAGACGCTGATCATGCAGCACATGACCGGCGTGGACGGGCTGGTGTTCGCCGCCGATGGAGCCTTCGCGGAAACGCCTGATGCAATCTCGGCGCAGAAGGCTGCCGGCAGCGGCTGGCTGGCTGGAAATCCAAAGGACTTTGATCGGACCTACTCGCTGGACGTGCCACAGCTCTTTCAGTTTCTGCAAGCCACGCAGCCGGAAGCGTTCAAGAAAATCGGCATGGCGGATTACAAGGACGCAAAAGACATCGCGCGGCTGAAATTTCTGGCGCGATTGAGCAATGAGATCGGCAAGCGCGGCGTCATTGATGTCTTGCGCAAAGGCGTGGAGCACGGCGCACTGCATTTCGATTTATTCTTCGGCACACCCTCGCCGGGCAACGAGAAGGCGGCAGCGCTGTTTGCCAAGAATCGTTTCAGCGTCACGCGCCAATTGCGTTACAGCATGGATGAACAGCGTCGCGCGCTGGATTTGTGCTCGTTCATCAACGGCCTGCCCATCTCCACGTTTGAGTTGAAGAATAGTCTCACCAAACAGACCGCCGCCGATGCAGAGGAGCAATACAAACGCGACCGCGATCCGCGCGAGAAGCTATTTGAGTTTGGGCGTTGTGTGGTGCACTTAGCGGTGGACGATGTCGAGGTGCGGATGTGCACCGAGTTGCTTGGCAAGCGGTCGTGGTTTCTTCCGTTCAACAAAGGCTGGAACGACGGCGCGGGCAATCCGCCGAATCCGGGCGGATTGAAGACGGATTATTTGTGGAAGGAAGTGCTCACGCCGCGCGGCCTGACGAACATCCTCGAAAACTACGCGCAGATTGTTGTGGTCGAGAAAAAGCGGAAAGATCCGAAGACCGGAAAGATCACCACGAAGAAAGTGCGCGCGCAGGTGTTCCCGCGTTATCACCAGCTCGACGTGGTGCGGAAGACGCTGGCGCACGTCTCGGCGAATGGCGCGGGCGGGCGGTATCTCATCCAGCACTCGGCGGGCAGCGGCAAATCCAATTCCATCGCGTGGCTGGCGCATCAACTCGTCGGCTTGAAGCGGGACGACCAGGAGGTTTTCGATTCGGTGATTGTGGTGACTGACCGGCGCATTCTGGACGACCAGATTCAACGGACGGTCAAACAGTTCATGCAGGTCGGCGCGACGGTCGGTTGCGTCAAGGACGGCAGCGGCGAATCGAAAACGGAGCAGCTTCGGAAATTTGTCGCGGAAGGTAAAAAAATCATCATTTCAACCATTCAGACGTTTCCGTTTGTCTTGAAGGTGATCGGCGACGAACATCGCGGAAAAAGTTTTGCCATCATCATTGATGAAGCCCATTCGAGTCAGGGCGGCAAAACGGCGGCGAAGATGAGCGAAGCCCTGGCCGATCCCGAAGACACGGTGAATGATGAGTTGGAGAAGCGAATGCAGGCGCGGAAGATGTTGACCAACGCGAGCTACTTTGCTTTCACCGCGACGCCCAAGAACAAAACGCTGGAGATGTTTGGCAAACCCCGGACGCCAGACGCCGAGGGCAAAGTGAAGCATGACCCGTTTCATAGTTACACGATGAAGCAGGCGATTCAGGAACGCTTCATCCTCGACGTGCTCAAAAGCTACACGCCGGTGGACAGCTATTACAAGCTGGTGAAGAAGATTGAAGACGATCCGGAGTTTGATACCAAGAAGGCGCAGAAGAAATTGCGGAAGTATGTCGAGAGCCATGACCACGCGATTCGTTTGAAGGCGGAAATCATGGTGGATCATTTCCATAATCAGGTGATGGCGCTGAATAAAATCGGCGGCAAGGCGCGGGCGATGGTGGTCTGCAACGGCATTGAGCGCGCCATCCAGTATTTCCACGCCTTCAAGGCGTATCTCGAAGAACGCAAAAGTCCGTATCAGGCCATCGTTGCCTTTTCCGGGGAGCCTGAGTTCGGCGGAGCAAAAGTCAGCGAGTCGTCGCTCAACGGTTTTGGCAGCGGCGACATTGCGGAGAAGATTCAGGAAGAGCCATATCGCTTTCTGATTTGCGCGGACAAATTTCAAACGGGCTACGATGAACCGCTGTTGCACACGATGTATGTGGACAAGCCTTTGTCCGGCATCAAAGCCGTTCAGACGCTCTCGCGCCTGAACCGCGCACACCCGGAAAAGCACGATGTGTTCGTGCTCGATTTCCAGAACAACACGGAAACAATCACGCTGGCATTTTCAGATTACTACCGCACGACAGTGTTGAGCGAGGAAACCGACCCGAACAAATTGCATGACCTCAAGGCTGCGCTCGATAACGCGCAGGTGTATTCACCGGAGCAAGTGCAGGCACTGGTGGATTTGTTCCTGTCTGGCGCGGAGCGGGACAAGCTTGATCCGATTCTTGACGTATGCGTGGCCGTTTACAAAGAGAAACTCGACGAGAACGGTCAGGTGGATTTCAAGGGCAAGGCCAAGTCATTCGCCCGCACTTACGATTTCCTCGCCTCGGTGCTGCCTTACACAAATCGCGAGTGGGAGAAACTCTCCATTGTTCTGAACCTGCTCATTCCAAAACTTCCCGCACCGATAGAGGAAGATTTGTCCAAAGGGATTTTAGAGTCCATTGACATGGACAGCTACCGTGTGGAGAAAAAGGCGGTCATGAAAATCGCGCTTGCCGATGACAACGCGGAAATTGGCCCTGTGCCGGTCGAAGGCGGCGGATACAAACGCGAGCCGGAACTTGATCGCTTGAGCAACATCCTCAAGATGTTTAACGAGCATTTTGGAACTTTGTTCGGCGATGGCGACCGTGTGTTCAAGCGCATCAAGGACGACATTGCGCCGAAGGTGGCGTCCAACCAAGCTTATCTAAACGCGAAACAGAACACGCCACACACTGCGCGCATTGCCCACGACAAGGCTCTCGAAAAAGTCATGCAGGTTTTTCTCAAAGATGACACAGAAGTTTACAAGCAGTTTGTGGAGAACGAATCGTTCAACCGTTTTGTCACTGATATGGTTTATACGCTGACAAGGGAATAGAAGTTGATTCGGTTCGCACAACTTCTCCTCATCCGCGAGCCGGAGCGCCGATTCTACCGTGAATGCCGGCTCGCCGGATTCGATGTCGCGGTTTACAACGAATCCAGCGGTGACGAACAAGTATTTGATGTTGGCCAGTTGCGATTACGCTTTTCCGTCACGAAGCAGGGCGGCTCGCCGATTAACGTGCGGTTTGATCCGTGAACCGCCCGGTTCAGCGGGAATGGAGTTGAATTTACCTGGAGCGAATTGATGTTCCGCCCGGAGTTTTGTTTGGCCAAGCTAACTGCTTGATGTCCCGTTAAGGATTTCAAATTTACTGCAACGTGGCCAGCGTGGGATTGCATTTTGGCCGGTTGTGCTTTGCTCTGACACATGTTTCCGCTATAACCACCCGCCATGCATCAAATCATCCAGAGTCTGAGCGATTGGTATTCGCACGCGCTACAAACAGGCGGTTATCCGATGGTCGCGCTGATGATGGCGGTGGAAAGCTCGCTGTTCCCGCTGCCCAGCGAAATCGTAATTCCGCCGGCGGCGCATCTGGCCCACACGGGACAAATCCCGTTGAGCTTGTGGGGTATCGTGCTGGCGGGCACCATCGGGTCGTGGTTCGGCGCCACGTTGATGTATTGGGCGTCGCGGCTGGCCGGTCGGCCGCTGGTGCTGCACTTCGGCAAATACTTTTTTATTTCCACCTACAAAGTGGAGGGTGCGGAACGCTGGGCGGCACATTACGGGGCGATGGGCATTTTCATTTCGCGTCTGCTGCCGGTCGTGCGGCATCTCATCGGCATTCCGGCGGGCATCGTGCGGATGGATTACCTGAAGTTTTCCCTGTTCACACTGCTCGGCTCGGGCATCTGGTGCTCGGTGCTGTGCTGGCTGGGCGTAAAGATGGGGCAGGATGAACAATTGATGAAGGGCGAGTATCATCGCGTCACCCTCTGGCTCGCGGGCGCGATGCTGGTGCTGGGCGGATTGTATTATTTCTTCGTCCACCGGCACATGGCAAAAAGTCCACAGTCCAAAGTCCACAGTCCAAAGTCGGAATAAAATCCGGCCTGCGGCCGCTCCAACTTGGGCGTAACCGGTTCCCGCGCCGTTCGGAGTTCCGCCTTTAGCCTTTTCCCTTCGGAAGTCCGCCCTTCTCCGGGCGCAATTCACCCCTCAAATCCCGCAATGTGTCCCTAATTTATTACGTTTCAGTCCGTTTGTGTTAAAAAGCTTGCATGGTTTGGCAAGTCCGTGGGGTGGATGACCCGGTGCGCAGTTTGTGGATTAAACAGGAAAAAATCATGAAAAAGTCATGGATGCGGTTTTTAGTCGAGGCCTGGCTGGCGGCCGGCAGTCCGGCCATGACCGTTTCCGCCGCGCCGGCAGCGTGCCAACTGGCGTTCACGACCCAACCGCTTTTAAAATGAACAAGTCTTCCCTGCACGACATGACGCAACGCCACAACGGCACCATCGAGATCGCCAGTGCCCCCGACCGGGGCGCCCGGCCTCAAGCCAAACAGAAACGCTCCATTCGCATCCTTTGCATTGATGACAACGCGCTGGTGCGGGAATGCCTGGATGTATGTCTCACGCACCTCGATCATCGGGTGATGGTTGCCTCCGGCGGAAAACAGGGGATGGAATTGTTCCGCACCGCCACGCTGAAAAATCAGCCTTACGAAGTGGTCATAACCGATTTGGGCATGCCGGATGTTGATGGACACCTTGTGGCCCGGACGATCAAGGCCGAATCCCCCAACACGCCCGTCATCATGATGACCGGCTGGGGCACGACCATGGGGGATGACGGAAAAATCGCCTCGGAAGTGGACGCCGTTATCGACAAACCGCCGCGCATGAAGGAACTGAACGACCTGCTTCTGCGGATTACCACGCCGGCGCAAAAAAGGCTGAAGGCTGAAACATAAAAGGCCAGAGGCTAACAGATCCCGCCTTCACCTGGTTGCAGCGCGATGAGCTGGAGGGCCGACATCGAACGCCGACCATCGAATAAACAAACCCTGCTGCGACGATTTGAATTTGAAGCAGAAATCCATTTTCGCAGGAACCTTTCTCCGGAAGATTGGACAGAGGAGTTTTCCACAGAGGAATTTTTGGGGGCTGATTCCTTTGTCCCCATTCCCTTGTCAATACGGGTCTTAATCCGTGGTTGGAAAAAGTCGCGCGCCGGTCTCCAAATGGCTTTCGCCTTGCCTGAATGCCCCCAACAAGGAGAATCTTCCGCCCGGTATGCTGACAGACAACATTCTGGATTTGATCGGCCGCACGCCTTTGGTCCGCCTCAAGAACGAGCCTATCTTCGCCAAAGATGCAATCCAATGACCAGCATCAACGCGCCGCCGAAAGCGGCCTTCATTATGGTTTTGTTGTCCTGGGCCTGGTGATTCTCGTGGTGTTCAGCGCGCTGGGACTGGCGCGGTTTGGTTACACGAGCATTCTGCCGGCGATGCAGGAGGCGCTGAAACTTTCCAACACGCAAACGGGCGTGCTACAGTCGTGGAACCTAGTCGGCTACCTGGTGACGGTGGTGTTCTCCGGCATCCTGGCGGCGCGCTTCGGACCGCGCGTGGTGATCGCGGTGGGCCTGCTGGTCGTCGCGGCGGGCATGGGGCTGACCGGATTGATCCCGACGTTTGGCGCGGCTTGCGCCGGGCGGTTCCTGGCCGGCGTGGGCGGCGCGAGCAGCAACGTTCCGGCGATGGCCTTGTTGTCCTCCTGGTTCGGCGCCCGGCGGCGCGGACTGGCGGCGGGTGCGGGGGTGGGCGGCTCGAGCGTCGCCCTGATCGTCACCGGACCCTTGATTCCCGCGATTTTGCAGCGTCACGGGGCGGACGGCTGGCGGGCAAGCTGGTATGCGCTCGCGGCCTTGACCCTGGTGGTGTTCGCCGCCGCCGCTCTGTTCCTGCGCAACCGCCCGGCGGAAAAGGGCCTGCGCCCCATCGGCGAATCGGAGACCGAACGCAACTCCAATCCGGCTGCGGCTGCCGCTTCCGCACTGGATTGGGGATCGGTGTACCGCTCGGGGCTGCTCTGGAAACTGGCGGGCATCTACTTCGGCTTTGGTTTTTCCTACATTATCTACTCGACGTTTTTTGTCCGGTATCTGACGGGCGAAGCCGGCTTCAGCCGGGCCGGAGCCGGCGCGTTGTGGATGCAGGTGGGGATGGTTTCGATGGTCAGCGGTTTCCTGTGGGGGAGCGTATCGGACCGGTGGGGGCGGCGGGTGGCGCTGCTGTGGGTGTTCGGTTTGCAAGGAGCCTCGTTTCTGTTGTTCGGTCTGAGCCGGGAAGGGTGGGGCGTGTATTTGTCCGCCGGATTGTTTGCCCTCACGGCTTGGAGCGTGCCGGCGCTGATGGCGGCACTGTGCGGCGATCTGTTCGGGGCGCGCCTGGCCCCGGCGGCGCTGGGATTGATGACTCTGGTGTTTGGGCTGGGTCAGGCGCTGGGGCCCTGGCTGGCGGGCGTCATCGCGGACGCCACAAACTCGTTTGCACCGGCGTTTCTCCTGGCCGGCGCGGCGGCATTGCTGGTGGGCGGCGGCGGATCGCTGCTCTTCCTGGGTGGAATCTCCCGCGGGTCCGCCACCGGCAAAACATCCGGCCGCAAAGAACCGAAGCTCGAAGCCCTCCTGCTCCTCGGCCCGACGGGTTCCGGCAAAACGCCGCTGGGCGACTGGCTGGAGCGAACTTCTCCCGGCGGACGACGCTGCCATCATTTTGATTTCGGCGCGAACCTGCGGGCGGTCGTGGCGGGGGAAACCGCCGCTTCATTCACAGCGGAAGAAATCCGGTTTCTCCGGCGGGTGCTGGAGGAAGGCGCGTTGCTCGAAGACGAACAGTTTCCGCTCGCGGCGCGAATCCTGGACGCCTTCATCGCGCGCCGGAAAGTTCAAACGACCGGCCTCCTCATCCTCAACGGACTTCCCCGGCATCTCGCGCAGGCGAAAGCACTGGAATGCAAACTAACCGTGACGGGCGTGATCCGCCTCGATTGCGACGCGCCGACCGTGGCCGGGCGGCTCCAGCGCAATGCGGGCAGCGACCGGGCGCAACGCATCGACGACACCGACGCGCTCGTGGCGCGCAAGCTGGCCATTTTCCGCGAACGCACCCAACTGCTCCTGGATCACTACCAACGGCAGGCAGTGCCGGTGCTCGAACTGGCCGTGACCGTCGCGAGCCAGCCGCCGGAACTCGCGCGCGAGATTGAGAGGTGGCTCCAAAAAACAAATGCTAAAGGATAAAGGCTGAAGGCTGAAATTGGGAAAGACCTTTAGCTTTTAGCTTTCTCCCCGGCCCGCCGGATTCAGAAAGTGCTCTTTCCGCCCCGAGGGTCGGCCGGATTGCACCAAATGTCGTTGGGCACGTCCTTCATTTCCGCCGGCGGCTCGGTGATACCCGGTGCCAATCCTCCGGCCAGTTGATACAATTCCCGGGCCGACATCCGCTTGGCACCGCCGTCGAACATGCCAACGGTGATCTGGCTGCGGGAGTCCTGGGTCGGATCACCGTCCCGGTTGCCGCCATGCCGTCGCGTAAAACCTTCGTTCGGCAAATTCCCGCCGTCATTGAAACTGATCGGGCTGGTTTCATCGCTTTCCCATTGGAGGATGGCGGTTGGCTTGAACTGGCCGAGTTTGCGGGTCTTACTGCTCAGGGTATCATAGCTGCTGACCGCGCCGTTCCAGATGTAACTGGAGATGTACATCGGGCGCTCGTAGAACTGCGCATCCACCCGGTCGCCGGGACACATGAGCACATCGGTTGACTTCAGGTAAGGATAAAGCTGGCCGGCTTTGGCGGAATCCAGTTGTTTCGGATATTTTACGTCATAATCCGCCGGCCCGGCACCGGCACCAGGGGCATAGGGAAATTGAGTGCCGTAGGCCCAGCAGGAAAATTCCTGCAATACCCAGCCCGGGCGCGGCAGAAAATCCGCCGCATCACCGGCATACATTTGCGCGCTCAGCATAATCTGCCGGGTGTTGTTCAAGTCCGTGGCCATATAGGCGCGCTGTTTGGCCTTGCCCAGGACGGGCAACAGCAGCGCCGCGAGGATGCCGATGATGGCAATGACCACCAGCAGCTCAATCAAAGTGAATGCGCGCCGGAAGTTCATGTCTAATAAGACATCCATAAAACCGGTTTGTTTCAAAGTTTTTTCGCCGTAAATCGCCAGGTCGCGAAGGCCGCGTAAAAGGCTTCGCCTCACGCGATGGAAAACATTCAACTCCGATAAATCGCGAACGGGCATCCAACATCCAACACTCAACATCCAATTGGTGTGAGAAGGTGCAACTTGGCACTGTCGCCGACTCCCTCTCCCCGCCCGAGCGGGGAGAGGGCTGGGGCGAGGGGATTTGAGCTTAAATAATTGGCCTCCTCACCCCGCCCCTCTCCTCCTTTGGGGGAGGAGAGGGAGAAAAATGGCGGCAGTGTCAAGCTGCTTCGAGGTGAGACTCACACCGTTGGCCGGACATTTTTCATCGCACGTGCGAGAGGGAAGATGGCAAACTGAAGTCCAGGCCAATGGCTGACATCCCATTGCCAAAGACAGTTGGCACTACAATGCAGGAATATTTATGAATGATGACTCTTGGAGTTCAAGAAAGGTCGTGATCGTTGGCGCCGGCGCGGTGGGTTCCACTTTTGCCTACGCGCTGGCCCAAAGTGGTCTGGCCGATGAGATCGCCCTGCGCGATGCCAATCATGAACTGGCCATGGGTCAGGTCCTCGATCTGGTTCATGGCCAGGCCTTTTTCCCCTCCGTCCAGATTCGTGAAGCCCAAGCGGCGGATTATGCCAATGCCC
>Ga0182027_10009841_pt1 | contig 13666 bp, 12 predicted proteins | sample 712E1DmetaG_FD_121300 | JGI IMG/M metagenome (GOLD analysis project Ga0182027, IMG submission 121300) | Permafrost microbial communities from Stordalen Mire, Sweden - 712E1D metaG (Illumina Assembly) | ecosystem: Environmental > Terrestrial > Soil > Wetlands > Permafrost | place: Sweden...
CCGGAAAAAGAAAAACATGTCCCGGTTTTGCTGCTGGTGCTGTTCTTTTTCTCTCTTGTACTTTTTGCAACGGTCGTGACGGCCGTGACAAGGCCTGATATATGGGCCGCCATTGCAAACAAAACAACATTGTCGGTTTCGTATTGTTTAAAAGGGGCCGCAATGGCCGGGGAAATTTTGCGGGTTTTTCATTCGCGGAAAACTCCTAAAAATCAAGCAAAGACCCCTGCGTACGACGGTGCAAAACCCGGGAAAACAGATACGGTCATTGTTCGCGACACCATTAAAGTGGACTCGGGGGCAAGCCGCGGCGTCGCAACCGCAGTTTCGCGGGGCATGGTGAAAATCGAAGTCATCCCGACGATGTCATTAGTAAAGGTAGACGGCACGGCCTTGCCGCAAACGCAATTCAAGGGCGTCACGCTTCCGGCCGGGGTGCATCAATTCCTGGCCTCTGCCGACGGTTACGCGGCCTCGACGACAAGCGTTTCGATTTCCGGAAACGACACGCATCAAGTCATGATCGATTTAACAAAAGAGAAGAAGTGGGGCGCATTGGAAATCGTTTCCGATATTTCCGCTGAAATTATCGTCGACGGCGAATTCAAGGGAAACACGCCAACAAGCGTTCCCCTATCGCTTGCTGAGGGCGAACACACCGTCGTGTTCAACAGGGCCGGCTTCAGGCCTTATGAAAAAAAGGTCATTATCGTCCACGGCGAAACAAAAAAAATCAGGGTAGAACCCCAAAGCGAGCTTAATCCCCGGGGTATACTCAGGGGTCAAGTGGGCGGCTCAAAGTAACGTACCACGTCTACGTGTCCTCGAAGTTTTATGGGGCAAACATGGTAATGTTTAAATGTGCAGTTTTCGGTCTGCACGATTGTTTTATTGGACCTGTTTACTGCATTCAACCGAAGTTGGATGAGATAGATTTCTTAAAGAATCCTTTTTTTGTTTTTTGTCCTCTTTCTATGTATTTTAATGAGCATAATCCGCCACATTTCCATGTCCAATACAATGACTACAGGGCCATAATGGACATTAGGACTTTAAATATCACTGCCGGTTCTTTACCGGCAAGAGTTCGCGGACTTGTTGAGGAGTGGGCCGAACCCCATCGTGACGAACTTTTAGACATGTGGGCAACCAAAGAGTTCCATCGTATCGCCCCCCTCGTTTGATTTGGAGGATAAAATGGATTGTATATCAGTTCTCGAAGCGCGGTATATTAAAGATTATCGAATTTGGATGCGATTCAATACTGGCGAATCAGGCGAAGCGGATCTAAGGGAAATTGTTTTTAAATTTCCCATTGCAGTTTCATTAAGAGAACCTTCTGAATTTGCAAAATTCCACCTTGATGAATGGCCGACTCTTGCCTGGGACTGCGGGTTTGATCTTGCCCCCGAATACCTTTACGAGATTGTTACCGGTGAAGCCCCCAGCCGACAAGAGTCGGCGGCCCACAAAATTACAATCGACTTATAAGTCGATTGATACATATGCGACATCCCGGAGCGAATGCCCCGGATATTCAGGAGGTATAGCCCCGTTAGCGACAAGAAATTTTGCAATTCTTGAAGCTTCGTCATCAATTTCGAGAAACAAAAACTCCGAAATAACTTTGAGCCTTTTTACAGCAGCCTCCGGATCTCCTTTCCCAGCCTCTTCTTGAACCAGATCCGAAACAAACATTACAACCCAAGAATATCAAATTTGGGGAAAGTGCAGCATTAGGCAGGTGGCTTAATGCGGCGGTATTGGGAAAAAAGGCGGAGGCAAAGGCGGAGGCGGAAGCGGTGGCAGTGCCCTCGGTGGTACCGGCACCCGGTCCATACTTTTATGATGCGGCGGCGGGACCGCTTCATCCTGATACTCATTATCTCCGATAGGAATGCGGTCCAAAACTTTGTGACTGCGTTTGTTGACACGTACGATTTGGTTGCCGGCCAAATAAAATCCAACCCCGGGTGGCGGCGGCGGAAGCATGGGAAGCAATCCCAACGGGACAGGGGCAAACAGCCTAAAAACATCCGGTGGCGCAGTTTCTCCGACAACAATGTCGACATGCCGCATTTTTTTTGCCTGGCCCGGCGGAATTTTATGGCGCTTGTAATAGGTAGCCACAACGTCTCTGTCGTCATCGGAAAACCGTTCCACAACGACTTTTTTTTCAACCACTACCACCCGTTTTTTATGATGCCAATCGTCATCGTTATTATAATCGTTGTCGTCATGATACTTTTTTGCGAAAACATTTGCCTGTAAACCAAGGCAAATAAACAGCGTAAGCAAAAATTTCATTTTCACTCTCCCTTGGATGTCGGATTAATAGTATTTAAAATAAGTCTATGCAGTGATTAGTTTCTATATAGATTCCAATAATAGGAAGGGACTGCCAATGCCGACAATCGAAGAATTCATTCGGCTTTCAAATACCGATTTGGCTGCCGACCTGACGTCGGAATTTGCCGCGTTTTGCGGGATACCCGAAACTGCGGCAAAATCGGTCTTGGAAAACAAACCATTACAGCTTGATCCAGGCATAAACACCGACCGATTTTATGCAAAGTCAAATGATTTTCTTGTCAATCTTATCAAGGCGCAGATATCGCTGCAACATCTTACCGGGCGCGTTGCGTTTGTGGTCCAGACCCTTGGCGGGCGGCAAGGGCTTGACGTTCTTGACATTGGCGGCGGGCTCGGCAATTACTGCATTGCGCTCACCCGTGCCGGACACCGCTGCACCTATGGCGACATTCCCGGCGTCATCATGGACTTTGCCCGCCGCCGTTTCGACGCGCGCGGCTGTACTATTGACATATGCGATGTGCGGCAATTGCCGCAAAAACGATTCCAGGCGCTTTTAAGTTTCGATGTGCTTGAACATCTTGACGACCCTGTTGAGGCAATGGTCGACTACGCGATGCATTGTTCGGAACATGGGTTGTTGTTTCTGGCCGCAGATTTCATGAACTTCGGCGAACCGTTTCACCTGAGAAAAAACTTCCCGTATTCGTTCATGTACGAACAGCTCTTAGGCGACCTCGGGTTCGACCTGGCCTATAACGGCGGCATGGACCCGCTTGAATCGATCATGAAGGCGGGAATCCGGGTTTACACAATGGAAAAACCGACGGACGACAGGGCCGCATTACGTGCAAGAGTAAACAACCATGCGAAAACCGCAATTGCCGAATATGCTTCCTATTTCCAACAGGAACTGAACCGGCTCTCAAACCCTTAGGGCGTGCCCATTAATCGACGATGACCCAAACGTGCCCTCTGCGAAGTCTCCAATGACCGGGGATCCAAACATACCGATGCCTCATCCAATTCCATTTCCAATGTCCCGGCGCCCATACCGCATCGGGATGCGGGCGGGCAGGCATGATATACCCCGGCGGAGGCGGCGGTGGGGGCATTGTTGCCGCGCAATTCATTTCCAAGCTGAGCATGCCCAGCAACAGAAGCAGTAAAAGTTTACGCACAATAATCTCCTTATGTATCAAGGGTGGTTTGTTTCAGTGATCCTTACATATAAAAGATACCATATTCACCTCTTAAAGTATCCGTTCTCAATAAAATTCGTAGACCAGTCATCACAACTCAAATTTTAGGATTGAAAAGGGCTTCCTGAAATTCGCCCGCGAAAACGACTTCGGGTTCCAAGACAATATTGTTTTTTTCAAACACGGTTTTTTGCACATGCACGATAAGCGCCCTTACGTCGGACGCGGTCGCACCGCCGCAATTGACAATGAAATTGGCATGCTTTTGCGACACTTGCGCGTTACCCCGCATTGTCCCTTTGAGGCCCGCCTGTTCTATGAGCGTCCCGGCAGTCGCCAAAGGCAAAGACGGGTTTTTGAATACGCTGCCGCAATTCGGCATATCGAGCGGGTGGCGGTTTTTCCTCTTGTCTAGTACTTCCCTGAAAAGTGCTTCCGAGGAATCCGACTCGTCGGATTTAAAACAAAATCGCGCCGACAGAACAAGTGCTGCCGTGGTTTTTAAAATAGTCGAGCGGTATGCAAGAGCCAAATCCGCGGCAACAACGGTTTTTCGTTCGAGTGTCTTGACATCAACATATTCCACCGAAGTCAGGCAATCGGAAACGCTTTGACCAAAGGCCCCGGCGTTCATGATCACGGCGCCGCCGATGCTTCCCGGAATGCCCGCCAGTTTTTCGAGCCCGCACAATTTTCTGTCGAGCATTTCTTTGACTAATGAGTGTAAAAGGCCGCCGCTTTTTGCCATGGCGCAATTGTTTGTCCAGACAATGCCGCTATGAGCACAAAGGTCGATGACAAGCCCGGGCCAGCCATTGTCGCTTATAAGAATGTTCGAACCCTTGCCCAAAAACAAAACAGGCATGGAATGGTAATAAGCCCAGGACACGCATTCGCATATTTCTTTTTCGTCTATAGGCCGCACATAGGTATGCGCAGGACCGCCGATCTTCAAGGTGGTTTTATCTGACAAGGAAATATTATTGAGGTAAAGTGGCATCGGAAAATTGCTCTTCCAAAAAGATTTTATATATGCCCGATGACACAAAAAATTCCACGATTGTGGCGTCCAAATGATTTTCCTTTGCCTCGGCCCGAAGAATCTCTATCGCCTTTTCCGGCGCCATTTTCGGCTTATACGGCCGGTCTTGGGCCACAAGCGCTTCGTAAATATCGATGACCGCCAGGGCTTTGCTTTCGAAACTGATATTCTTTTCGGTCAAGCCGTCGGGGTAGCCGGAACCGTCGAGCTTTTCATGGTGATGGCAGGCAATGTCCGGAATTGCCGATAATTCTTTTGTCCAGGGGATCCTCGAAAGGATACGTCGCGTTGCCTGTGCATGGGAATTAATCCTCTCCCGTTCGGCGTTGGTAAGGTTCCCCTTGCGCACCGAAAGGCATTCGAGCTCACGCTCTGTGAGTATCGGCCTTTTGATGCCATGTACGTCGACATACTGCTTTTGCGCAATAGTCAACAACCTCGCAAGGTCGGGCTCGTTTAAAAAACCGGCTGCATTTACTTTTTTCAGGAATGCGGTGTCGGATTCAAGCGCTTCCTGCGAAGCCCATGGGGCCATTTCGTCCGCCTGCGCGGCCCATTTCATGCGCGCAGAGGCATATTCAATGCGCAGGCATACCGTATCCATGGCCTCTTTAGACAATCGAGACTCTTTTGACAATAAAGCCTCGGGCACGCCGATTTTCCCGATGTCGTGCAAAAGCGCCGCAAAGCGGAATTGATTTTTGCGGTTTTCATCGAAACATTCCCCCTTGAAAATGTCGCGGCCGTTATGGTTTACGGCATCCGCAAAAGCAAGGGCATACCCCATGACGCGGCGCGAATGGCCATAGGTGACACTGTCCCGTTCGTCGATCGCGGCAATGGACGAATGCAAATAACCTTCAAAAATGCTTTTGATTTCCTGATGCAACTGCACCCGCTCGATAGACACCGCGGCCTGCGACGCTATTGACAGAATAAAATCCTCGTCGGACACGGTAAAGGGCACCACGTTCTGTTTTGCATCGGCAGGGCCGATAAGCCGCAGCGCGGGGTCGGACTTTTTGTTCATGAGCTGGACGATTCCCGCGACCTCGCCTGCCATGTTCTTAAGGGGCACGGTAAGCATGGACTTTACAAGATACTCGAATTTCTTTTCATATTCCTTGCGTCCGGTGCGGTACGGAACGTTTCCGGTTTCCTTTGACACGTCTTCGATGTTGAGCAAGCGGCCGGAACCCGCGACAAAACCCGCAACAGTGGTCTGGTCGATGGAAACGACGAATTCCTCCGACTTATGCCCGATGTCGACCGAATCGTTCTGCGAAATCTTGAAACGTATCTTATTAGTAAATGATCCGCCCGGACTGTTCTTTTCGCGTATATAAATGCTTCCCGCGTCTGCGCCCACAATGTCGCGGGTCTCGGCAAGAATGCTCGCAAGGAGATTGTCGAGATCGCTGTGAAGAGAAATGGATGTCGCAATGGAAATCAATTGCCGCTTCTGTTTACGGTATTTCATGATTTCGCCCATAATTTCCCTGTTCTGATTAAGCAACGCACCATGCCTCGTCATTGCGGAGAAAATGTTCGATAAAGCAAGCAGGGATAGCGGCGTGCGGAAAAATCCGTCTATGGGCAAGTCTGAAAGATCGCTCGGAGAATTGTCTGTTTCAATTTTCTGGAAAAAAGGGATTTCTTGTCCAAAGCCAAGCGGCATTTCGCCGAAAACATCAATGATTTTTTGCCGGTTTGGTTCGAGAAACGATATGCAGCCGCACGGAAACCCGGTTTCATTGGCGATCACAACCTCGGAAGCGTTTTGCTTGATCTGTACATCAATTGAAGATCTGGCGGCAAGCTCTTTACAGAGGTTTGCATCCGAATCCGGTACATTGCCCAATAAAAGTATAAAGGCGCTCATGGATTAAAATTAGCTTAAGGGAACAAAGGAGAGGGCAAGGAAATTTGTTGCGACGAGATAGCAAAAAGCCTTTCCTGAAAACCAGAAAAGGCTTTTTGTAAAAAAGAAAGGAGCAACTATCCTTTTATAGCTTCGGCTGGGCAGGCAGATGCGCATGCGCCGCAATCCGTGCATTTTTCAGCGTCGATAAGATAAATGGGGTCGCCTTCGCTTATGGCTTCGACCGGACATTCCGGTATGCAAGTTCCGCATGCGATGCAAGCGTCAGTAATAGTATGTGCCATTGTTTTCTCCTTGAAAATTTGTTTATTTGCCATTGAATTTTTATTAAAATTATTTGATCCGAATATCATGGTCAAGCAATATTTTTCCCTGCGAGTTTGCAGGGGATTTAAGAGGGAGTTGCCATTACCAACCATTACCCACTACCCGACTGCTGTCGGCGAGGCTCCACTTTTTCGATTGAGGCGTATAGTAATTTCCTTTTATGCGCATACCCGATGTTCTCGATATTCTCTTTATTTCCATTGTCCTTTATTTCGGTTTGGCCTGGCTCAAACAACAGGCATCGCGTTCTTTGGCCATTGCCATCGGCATTGCAATGGCGCTTTATATTCTGGCCCGTCAAACTGACATGTACATGACCTCACAGCTTTTCAGCGCAGGCCTCACGGCAATTCTCGTCGCGCTGGTTTTGATTTTCCACACCGATATCCGCAGGATGTTCGAACGCCTGGCAACAATGAAACTTTTCAATTCAAAACACGGTCTTGTTGCTTCGAATTATACGGTAGACATTCTCACGGAATCGGTTGCCAAACTTGCCGACGAACACGTTGGCGCCCTTATTGTCATAAAGGGAAGGGAACCGCTCGATCGCCTCATTCGGGGCGGCGTTGTATTAAACGGCAAAATCAGCTCTCCGCTCCTCTACGGGATATTCAACACAAAGTCTCCCACCCACGACGGCGCGGTGATTGTTGAAGGAGAATCACTGGAACGCTATAGCGTTTATTTGCCGCTTTCGCAAAACGTTGCCGAAGGTGGGCGCGCCGGCACCCGGCATGCGGCAGCATTGGGTCTTTCCGAACGATGCGACGCATTCATCATTGTCGTGTCGGAGGAACGCGGGACCATTTGCATCGCACAACACGGCAAACTTGACAAGATCGATTCACCGGTCACGCTCAAGACTCGTCTGACCGCTTTTTACCAAAGCATACACCCATCGCAATCGTCAAACAGAAAGCTTCAACGGTTTGCAAAGGATCCGGGCCTTAAAATCGCGGCCTTGGTTTTGGCGATTGGGCTATGGTGGTTCTTTTCGCATCGGGTTTCAACCATCCATAGGACTTTTTCCGTTCCCATTGAATGCCGCAACGTGCCGGCCGAGTTCATTATCGACGACCCCGGTCTTGCCGAGGCGCGCGTCTCTTTGTCGGGCCCGGAACGGAACTTTTCGTTCGACCCCATAAACCTGGCGGTTGCTCTTGATTTAAGCGAATTGCACGACGGCAGTGTCGAAGTCCCGATAACCGAACAAAGTCTCCAAAACAAGCCAACGGGGCTTTTCGTGAAGGGGATACTGCCGCGCACGATCAAAATCAGGGCATATCGTATGGTGTCCGCCGATGTGCCGGTAAAGGTATCGACAAGCGGCGCCTTCCCCAAGGAAATGGCAAAGGCAAAAATCACGGTGTCGCCGCAAACGGTGCACATCATGGTGCCACGATCGCTAAGGTCGGACATAACCGAGATCAAAACGGAAATACTGGTTCTATCTGATGTCAAACACCGGGCCGACATCAAACTTTCTTTGCTTTGTCCCGACCATTGCCAGTTCCCGGAAAAAGGCCAGAACACGGCAACCGCGATAATTGATAAAAGATAAAACGATACGTTATTGTATCGATTTATCTTTTACCTTTGTTTCTATTGATTCCATGAAACCACCTGAAATATATTTAACATTTCCAAGCGTGGATACGGCAATGGCACAACATGATTTTCCGGATTTTTATAACTATTAACCCTTGCAAAAGGAGACTTTCATGAGTATCAGATCCGACATCGCGACAGGCATATGCAGTTGCGATATCACCGAGCGGGAAAAACATCCCAAAGTATCAAGCTATTACGGCGAAAATCTGTTTACTGACGACGTGATGAAAAAAATGGTTTCCGAAAAAACATTCGAGGCCTTCAAAAAATGGCAGGACACCGGCGTTGTCATCAATGGAAAACAGGCCGATGAAATCGCAAATGCAATGAAAGAATGGGCCCTGGCAAAGGGTGCGACATCCTATACTCATTGGTTTCAGCCCATGACCGGCCTCACCGCTGAAAAACATGACGGTTTTATTGGAATTGCTGGAAAAACCAAAGTCGTTGAAAAATTCTCAGGAAATAAGCTTATCCAGGGCGAACCGGACGCATCGTCATTCCCTTCCGGCGGAATTCGTGCAACATTCGAAGCGCGCGGCTACACAGCGTGGGATCCTTCTTCACCCGCATTTATTTCCGAAGTCGAACTTGGCAAAACATTGTGCATTCCATGCATTTTTATTTCTTATACAGGCGAAGCACTTGACAAAAAGCTCCCGCTGCTCAGAAGCGATGTCGCGGTCAATAAGGCTGCCTTAAATCTTCTCAAGGTTCTTGGCCATAATGCAAAGCAGATCTTTTCTACCTGCGGCCCAGAACAGGAATATTTCCTCATCGACGAAGCATATTATCGGCTCAGGACTGATCTCCAATTGGCTGGACGCACCCTTCTTGGCGCACCGTCCCCTAAAGGCCAGCAGCTTGAAGACCAATACTTTGGATCAATCAAGGAACGCATCCTAAATTTCATGAACGAAGCAGCGGAAGAATCCTACAAAATCGGTATTCCCGTGACAACTCGGCATAACGAAGTTGCGCCGCATCAATATGAATTCGCGCCGATTTTCGAGCGCTCGAACATGGCCGCCGACCATAACCAGCTTCTCATGGACATCATGAAGAAAGTTGCACGTCGCCATGGCCTTGTTTGCCTGCTCCATGAAAAGCCGTTTGCAGGAATCAATGGCAGCGGCAAGCACTTGAACTGGTCTTTGGCCGATGACAAAGGCAACAACCTTCTCAATCCCGGCGAAACACCTGAGGAAAATCTACAGTTCCTCACGGTTCTTGTGTCGGTCATTCATGCCGTGTATCACCATGCCGACCTGCTTCGGGCTTCGGTTGCAACAGCAGGGAACGAGCATCGCCTTGGCGCGAATGAGGCCCCTCCGGCCATCGTCTCGGTCTTTTTGGGCGAACAACTTTCCACCATCCTCGAACAAATCGAAAAAGGCGAAATCAAGAAAGTCAAGAAACTCGACACCATCGACCTCGGCGTAGGCCTGTTGCCCCAGTTCATCCGCGACACGTCGGATCGCAACCGCACGTCGCCGTTTGCATTTACCGGTGCGAAATTCGAATTCCGCGCATTGGGTAGCGCAATCAACATTTCCACGTCAATCGCTGTTGTCAACACTATTGTCGCGGAATCGATGAACACCGTGGCAATGATGATCCAAGACGAACAAAAAAAGAACAAAAACTTCGAGGCTGCGGTGCTTGCCGTTCTTGCCCGCGTCATCAAGCAGACCAAGAACATCCAGTTCGAAGGCAACAACTATTCGCAGGAATGGGTCGACGAAGCAAAGCGTCGAGGCCTTCCAAACGAACCGTCGTCACCAGAGGCACTCAAAGCGTTTATCAAGCCTGAAAACATCGAACTGTTCGAAAAGCTTGGTGTTTTGTCGCGCGTTGAAATTGTCGCACGCTATCATATTTGGATCGAAATGTATACCAAGATCCTCGAAATCGAAGCGCGCACGCTGTCCGAAATGGTCAACACACAGGTCATTCCTCCCGCGTTTACATTCCAAAGCGACGTCGCAAACGGATTGGACATGCTGTTGGACTACTCCGAAGACAAGTCCATCAAGATGCCGGAAGGTGCGGTTGACGATCGTAAAGAACTCTTCACCGAAGTCACGGAAGACATTCTTTACATTCGCAAGAACCTGAAGAAACTGACCGAATTGCTTAAAAAGGCCGAGTCAACGGAGCTCGAAGACAAGGCAAGGATTTATTTCTCCCAGCTTAAACCGCTGATGGAACATATCCGCAAACATGTCGACGACCTTGAGACAAAAATGCCCGACGAATTGTGGCTGTTGCCCAAGTACAAGGAAATGTTGTTTATTTGCTGATATCGGCATAAACAATATTGCTTTTATAAAAACCACCGGCGCATCCCGTCGGTGGTTTTTTCTTTTTATCCACGTACAAAAAGCAAGGCAATATATTGCATTTGCCATATAATCAGGTTATTTTTAATTTCTTTTTAAATATGAGCAACGCCGTAGTTCGCACCTTGAAAAGGACAGCACCAAATTAATAAGCAAAAGCCCGTACCTCCAAAAAAAACAACTGCCAAAGCCATGGTTCCGGTCAAAAAAAACACGCCCCCGGTGAAAAAACAGAATTTTGCTGCATCGGCGTTTCCCTCGCTCAAGGTGCTTATGGTAGCCTCGGAAATGGTACCCTTTGTCAAGGCAGGCGGGCTGGGCGACATCGTGGGGTCGCTATCACTCGAACTGAACAAACTTGGCCACGACGTACGGGTCGTCATTCCGAAATATGCATTTATAAACTACCACGGCTGTACGCTTAAAAGCGTTTTGCCGTCCTGCGGCGTCTGGATGGGCGGCATATGCGAATGGTGCAGCATACAGAGTATGACAACCGACCTCGGCGTCACGGTCTATGTCGTCGAACATCATCATTATTTCGGCCGACAGGGTCTGTATCACGACGACGCAATGAACGACTATGTCGACAATCCGCGGCGGTTTGCGTTTTTGTCACGCGCCGCCCTTCAACTTTGTATAGACATCAAATTCAAACCAGACATCATTCATGCCAATGACTGGCAGACCGCGCTAGCCCCTGCCTATTGCAAAACATGGCATTGGGACGATCCGGTTTTGGGAAAAACGGCCTCAGTGCTTACGCTCCACAACATTGCCTATCAAGGCGTATATCCGCTTGATAATTGGGCATATATGGGCTTCGATAAAAAGCATTTTTCTGCAGATGCCTTCGAATCGTACGGCCGAATCAACATGCTCAAGGGCGGCATCCATTTTGCTGATGTCGTCAACACCGTCAGTCCTACCTATGCGCGTGAAACAACCACGCCGTATGGCGGTTTCGGGCTCGCGCCGTATCTTTCGAACAAAGGCGACAATTATTACGGTATTTTAAACGGCGTCGACTATTCCATCTGGTCTCCGACAAATGATAATCTTATCCCGGCACAATTTTCCCGCAAAGACCTTTTCGGCAAAACGCAATGCAAAAGGGCCCTGCAAAAGGAATTTCTGCTTCCAGAAGACAATCATATCGCCGTAATCGGCGCAATCGGCCGGTTTGTCGACCAAAAAGGGTTCGACCTTATCGCCTCATGCATCGAAACCATTTTGAGCACCATGCATGTCCAATTTGTCATTCTTGGCTCCGGCGACAGCGGCTTGTCGCGGTATTTCGGCGATTTGCCGCGGCGTTTTCCCGGCAAGGCCGGCTCGTTCATCGGCTTTAACAATAAGCTTGCCCATTTGATTGAAGCTGGGTGCGACTTTTTCCTCATGCCCTCCAAATACGAGCCGTGCGGCCTTAACCAGATATACTCACAAAGCTATGGCACACTCCCCATTGTCCGCGCAACCGGCGGCCTCGACGACACGGTTGTCAATTACAATGAAGCAACCGGTGACGGCACTGGTTTCAAATTCTGGGACATATCGGCAAAGTCGCTGTATTATACCGTTGGCTGGGCTATTTCCACATACTACGACCGCAAGCCCCACATGGCCAAGCTCATCAAAAATGCCATGCAACAGGATTTTTCATGGAGCAAAAGTGCGCTTGAATATGTCAAGTTGTATGAAAAAGCCATGGAAAACAAAAAAGAATACGATGGCAAATACCGCCTGTAAATGCAAACGGCCGGAAACCCGGCCATTTGCATACCAATTTAATTTCCCTTACATCAATATCCCGGATAATCTGCTTCTTTCTTTGCAACATCTGCATTTTTAGAATCAGCAGCCCATTTTTCATAATCTTTTTTGACTTCTGCGAAATCATTGTCCTTCATATTTTCGGCATTTTTATCATCAGGATTTTTTTGCACCCACGTTATTTTGCCTTTTTCAGATTCGATTTTCTTCATTGCCGATTCACCGTCCTGCGGAATGAATGTGCTTGTATTTATTGTAACAAAAGATGTGCTGAAGGTCACGACAGTGTGCTGGATAAAATAGACTTTGCCGGCAACGAAATTAAATTTTGCCTTGGATTTATTTGTCGCATCTGCAATGATATAATGCTCGCCCGGATCAACGGAAAAAGTAAGCAATGTGTTGCCCTCGGTCCCACCGACATATTTCTGGTCACAGTAAATAGGAATAAAAACAGAACCAGCAAATGCCATAGGCCTGATAATTACGCAAAGCGCCTTATCGGTAAGGGGCTTTAGTTCGGGCACAGTTTTATTGTAAATCAACTTAGGAATACATCCGACAAAAACCAACATCGATGCAAGGGCAATTGTCAATATGCAGAAACGTTTCATACAGCCTCCTTTTGAAAAAAGACAGATGGTGAATGCAAAAATTTTACCGTTATTTACGAGGAAAGTCAAGCAAGGTTTCTTAACCATTCAAAAATATTTTTTATCCATACCGTGAGACGTTGTATGCAACATCTTACGGTATGGATAGAAACCTCTGAATTTTCGCAACAGGAGTTTTAAAATTTCCTATGAAGGCGTCGCAGGCGGAACAGCTTCCACGACCCTGATATGAAGTTCTTTAAGCTGTTTTGCAGTGGCCGGAGCAGGAGAGTTCATCATCAGATCCTGCGCTTTCTGGTTCATGGGAAACGCGATAATCTCGCGGATGTTAAGCTCATCCGCCAAGAGCATGACAATCCGGTCAACGCCGGGTGCGATGCCGCCATGGGGCGGTGCGCCGAGCTTGAACGCATTGATCATTGCGCCGAAGCGCTGATCAACCGTTTCTTTGGAATACCCTGCAATGTCGAAGGCCCTGTACATCACTTCGGGCTGATGGTTTCGTATTGCGCCGCTTGAAAGCTCTATGCCGTTGCACACGATGTCATATTGATACG
>Ga0182027_10009842_pt1 | contig 13665 bp, 11 predicted proteins | sample 712E1DmetaG_FD_121300 | JGI IMG/M metagenome (GOLD analysis project Ga0182027, IMG submission 121300) | Permafrost microbial communities from Stordalen Mire, Sweden - 712E1D metaG (Illumina Assembly) | ecosystem: Environmental > Terrestrial > Soil > Wetlands > Permafrost | place: Sweden...
AAATTCAAAAAGCATATTACTTGTTTTTAATATTATTGGTAAATCCAAGATTAGTATTAAAGATATTATAATAATGAGCATTGTCATTAATGAACAATGAGTATTTAATATTTCTTCGTAATTCCAGAACTTGCTATTGAAAAGATTTAGAATGTTGATTAATTTGTTATATTTTTGCCAATTATTCAAAAAATGACCCACTGTAAAAAATGTCTTTTAACTGATCATGAAGACCCCAATCTCTTTTTAAATTCAGAGGGCATTTGTAATTATTGTGTAGAATATGATACTCTAAATTCCACACTTGATGCATGTAAGAACAATCAAAATAACTTATCGGAGTTAATAAATAAAATTAAGAAAGCATCTTCAGGTAAGAAGTACGACTGCATTGTAGGTGTTAGCGGTGGTGTCGACAGTTCATATACTCTTCTTAAAACGGTGGATTTAGGTTTAAATCCATTGGTTGTTCATTATGATAATGGATGGAACAGCGAATTTGCTGTTAATAATATTAGAAAATTAATTTGCAGATTGGATCTCGATCTTTACACATATGTTAGTGATTGGGATGAATTTCGTGAAATACAACGCTCGTTTTTAAAAGCATCGGTCATGGATATTGAACTGATAAGCGACCTGGGCATTTTAGGTAGTCTTTACGAAATTGCAAAAAAACATAAAATAAAATATATTATTACAGGTCACAATGACCGAACGGAAAGTCATTTGCCATCACATTGGTATCATTGGAAAATAGATTGGCTTAATCTTCGGTCTATTCATAAAGCTTTTTCCAAAAGAAAAATAAAGACATTGCCGCACTTAAATTTTCTTCAACTATTATTATTGAAAAAATTAAATAAAGTTGAGTTTGTACCATTGCTCAATTATCTGGATTATAATAAAACATTAGCACAGGAGGAACTTAACGAAAGGATTGACTGGACAAATTATAAAGGGAAGCATTATGAATCTATTTTTACCCGTTTCTATCAGGGATATATATTGCCTGTTAAATTCGGGATCGATAAAAAGAAATCTCATTACTCTTCGCTCATTTGTGCAGGAATAATAACTCGTGAGCAGGCATTATTAATGGTGGAAAATCACCATTATACACCGTCAAAAATGGCTGCAGATAAGGAATATGTGATTAAAAAACTAGGATTCACTGAAGCGGAATTCGAAGAAATTATGAATCTTCCTGTCAGAAGCCATTTTGAATTCGCCTCATATATTACCAGACATTATAAAATAATATCGTTTTTCACATCTCTTTATAAAAGAAAAAAGGGCTAGAGCCGAAGAATACTGGATTATTCCAAATTAATTAACGGTCTCCTTTTATTAAGACTTTTAGCTTGAAAAGGCAAATCGAAATTTTTCATGCGGAATCTGAATTTTTATTACATGAGAATTGTTAACTTGCACACTTGTTTTAGGAGAAAACTTATTAATTGTTTTTTCTTTTTTATGTATGGATCATGTAGTAGAAATACATGATTAAAATGATTTAACCCGTTTTGAAAACACTATTAAAAAAAATAGTCTCATTTCCTTTTTGGAAAATATTTCTGAAAAAGAAAAGGTTCGTTTTTTTATTTCATGACATTTCCGAAAAGAATGAAGTCTTTTTTTCAGAACATTATTCTACTTATCCTGAATCTTTTTACAACCAAATTGTTTTTTTGAAAAAACAATTCAATATTGTTACTATTCATGATATAACCGACCCAAATCTTCCCCAATCAACACGACCTTACACCGCAATTACATTTGATGATGGTTTTTATTCAGTGTATTCCAAAGCTTACCCTTTTCTTAAAGAACATAAAATCCCTTTTACTATTTTTGTAAATAAATCAGCTTTTTTGCAAGACCATCTTTGGTTTTTGGAACTTCTGACAAAAAAACAAACATCTTCTGAAATTCAAAAGTTTTACAATTTATATGTTGATAATGATAAAATAACCTTTGATAAATTTTTAAGAAACCCAATTCAAGGATTCAATTTTATTGATTTCGACCTATTGTCCAAACAAGGGATTAATACCTCAAATAGCGAAAAAACTTTTTGTGGGATTCATGAATTAAATGAAATGTTATCAAGTGGATTATTGACATTGGGCTCTCATACAAAAAATCATTATACGCTATCAAAATGCAACGATACTGTTCTTTCAAGAGAGATTTTTGATAATGTAACATTTTTCAAAGATAAATTTAATACTGAATTTCTTTATTTTGCTATTCCTTTTGGGAAAAAGGACCATTATGATCAAAGGACAATAGATATGTGTAGTAAGGCAGGACATAAATATATTTTTACTACAAACCCAATTCCATTCAGCAGGAGGCAATTAAATTCGGATTGTATTATTTTACCAAGGATAAGCATCTTAAACGAAAGACCACGAGAATTATGGTATCTCATCAACAGGAATATTTTTAAAAAGATAGATTTGTAAATATAAAATGCTTTGTATAAAAACTAAAAATTCGTTTCTTTACAAACGACAAGAAATTTGGTTTTATAATAATGAACAAATCGAGTTCACAGATAATGATTTGTTTTATCAGTCATTTGTCTTGCCTTCTTTTATGGTGCAGAATACAAAGGAATACGCGACACATATTATTGATTTAAATAAAAGCGAAGAATATATTTTTACACAATTCAGATCGACCTACAAAAATTATATTCGCAGAACCGAAAAAATGAACTTTGAATATAAATATTTACTGAAACCGAATATTCCCGAAGTAAAATCGTACATTGATTCATATAAAAACTTCTCTTTAAATAAAGGAAATCAGGGATTACTTGATTATAATAGAATTACCAAGCTTGTCGAAAATAATTGTTTTATTATTACAACATCTTTTTTAGACACGAAAGAAATAATTTATCATTCATATATTGCCGATGCAAAAGAAAGGGTTCGGTTGCTTTATAGCCACCATAATGTTTCATTTGTTGATGAACAGATAAGAAGTTGTGTAAGTAAAATGCATCACTGGAAAGACATTTTGTTATTCAAATCTCTGGGTTATAAAATCTATGATTTGGGTGGTGTTGATTCAGTAAATACACCTGGTATTGCACATTTTAAAACAGGATTTGGAGGAGAACCGGAAAAATCATTTTTTTTCCAAAAAACGGCTGGAATATATGGGTTTATTAATAGAATAAAGTCTAATAAATAATGGATTATTCGTTACAAACATATTCAAAAGATAAGACCATCAGGCACTATGCCGATCAGAAGGAACTTTTAATGCCTGAAAAGAAAATATTTGATATTTTGGAAAAGGAATTGGGGGGAATGCGCATGTTGGATATAGGTATAGGCACAGGGCGTACTACAATTCATTTTGCTGACAGGGTAAAAGAATATGTTGGCTTTGACTATTCCGAGGGAATGATTACTTATTGTAAAAAAGTATTTACAGAACAAGAAAATAAAATTTCATTTTCGACACGCGATATTAGAGACCTTAAAGAGTTTCCGGATCAAAGTTTCGATTTTATTCTCGGTAGCTTTAATTGTATAGATTATATTTCACATCATGAAAGAGAAGAGGTGCTATGCGAAATGTTCCGAATTTGTAAACCCGGCGGCTATTTAAGTTTTTCAACGCATAATATTAATTCACTAAACGAATTATTTAAATTTAAATTACGTAAAAACATTTTCGTAATGATCAGGAATCTTTCATTTCGCAAAAAACTTAAAAGAATAAATGGAGATTTGCTTTCATTGATGAAGAAAGAATACATAATTATTAATGATGGTTCATTTAACTTTGGAATGGAAACCTATTATTCAAAACCTCAACTTACCATTGACCTGATTAAAAAAACAGGATTCATTAATCTGCGCATTTTTGATTTAGCGGAAGGTAGTGAAATGTCAACCGATAATAGGTTAATGGAAAATACAGATTTTTATCTTTACTATCTCTGCAACAAACCCCAATGATTTATGGAGCTGAAAAATAAGCATGTACTTCTTATTTCGAATGAACCATGGGGCGATATTTGGTTTTCCAAGCATAACTATGCATTTGAATTATCAAAAAAGAATACAGTATATTTTGTAAATCCTGCACCAGGCTGGAATTTCTTCAATATTTTTAAGCGAAACATTAAAACCGAAAATTATACAGAACAACTTATTGTTTTAAATTATTTCAATTATTTGCCTGCATTTAATATTTTTCTTTTTCGATTAAATAATTATCTGGTATCCGGGAAAATCAGAAAATATTTTATTAAAAAGGGTATAAAAAAAATTGTTTTCTGGTCATTTGATCCATGTCGGCTTTACGATCCAAAGAGATTGAATGCATCGCTTTCAATCTTTCATTCAATGGATAAATACTTATTTTCTCATTTTGGTGAAAGATATATTTATAATAATGTGGACCATATTTTTTGTGTGTCTTCTTCTTTTATTAATGACTTCTTAAAGTATAATAAATCAGTTCTTCATATCCCTCATGGAATTTCGTCAGATGAATTTGTGGTAGATGAAAATGAACTTCTTAAAATAGATATAAAGCAAAAGCACTACGGTCTGTATATTGGAAATATTGATACCAGACTTGATTTCGAATTGATAAAAGAAATTGTTGGCCATTTTGTTAATATTGAATTTATTTTTATTGGAAAAATTTCGGATGAAATTAATGATAACGACAGAGCAATATTTGATGGTAAAACATATGAAAATATTAGTTTTATAGGACCAAGGCATTTCAAAGAGTTGAAAAAATATATTTTTAATTCCGACTTCTGTTTTGCCTTTATGTATATGAAAATGTCAGGGAATGAAATTTCGCATCATAAAATATTTCACTATCTGGCTTTAGGTAAGCCGGTTTTTTGTAATAAATTTACAGAATATAAACAGATAGATCATTTATTATATACGGGGAACACTTTTGAGGAGTTGAAAGAGAAGATGGAATCTTTTCTTCAGAAAGCGGAAGACCCATCATTGATGCAAGACAGAATAAGTTTTGCTGAGAAAAATTCATTCGAGAATATTTTTAAAACTATTGAAGAATATATTAAGTAAAATTATTTTAAATAATGCATATACTGTTTTTACAAGCTAACAATCCTTGGTTTTTTTATTTTAACTGGTTTGCTGAAAGAAGTAAGCAAACAAAAGATGTTAAGATAAGTTTTGCTGCCATTTATTATACACGACCTAGAATGCTTGATGATATTGAAAAATTTCAATGTGATTGTTACTGGATCCCTTCATCTCTTAAAAATAAAAAATTAAATTATATCTGGCAAATAATAAAAGTATATCGATTGATAAAAAAAATAAAACCTGATGTCGTGCACACTCATTTATTTGAAGATTCATTTGTGGGTTTGATTGCTGCACGCCTGGCCGGGATAAAGATTAGAGTTGTAACAAAACAGGATACGGGTTTTCATTGGTATTATATGCCAAAGATGGTCAGGTTCGATCGAGTTAATAACAGGAATGCAACACATATTGTAGCTGTTTCGGAGGAAGGAAAAGATTTTATTTTAAACTATGAAAAGGCTGCCCACCGGAAAGTTCATATGATACATCATGGTACACCGAAGCAGAAATGCACAAATCAAATAGAAGAAGTTAAAAAGGATTTTATTGAAAGATTTCATCTGACGGGTAAAAGAGTGGTCGGAGTTGTATCGAAATACATTGAATGGAAAGGACATTTGTATATTGTTGAAGCAGCTGAAATGATAGTTAAAAGATATCCTGATACAGTTTTTTTATTTACAGGTTGGGGAAAAGAATCAGGAGATATAATGGATTTGATTAATTCCAAAAACCTAAATAATCATATTATTATTTCAGAATTTATTCCCGAAGAACAGATGCCTTCTTTTTATGGAGTATTGGATGTTTTTGTACATGCTGCCATATACGAACCTTTTGGTTTTGTCATCGCTGAGGCAATGATGAATGGTGTTCCTGTTGTGTCAACAAAAACTGGTGCAGCAGCGGACGCTATCCAACATCTTGAAACCGGATATCTCGTTCCTTATCGTGATAGCAAGGCTATTGCTGAAGGAGTAAACTACATGTTTGAAAATGAAACGACCGAATTAAGAAAAAAAGCAAAAGAGAAAGCTATTCAAATGTATGATTTTGATGTAATGTATGGCAATTATATAAATCTTTACAAAAATGCAATAAAGAATGTCTCCCAATAGAAATACGCAAAAAGCAAAGATTTTAAATGCGATTAGAGGCATTTTTAAAATTCCTCTTTTCGAGAAGATACTACTAAGATTTACATTAGGCAAAAAAGTAAACTCTTTTTATTATCGTATAGCTCCATTGTATTATTCATATAAAAAAAACACGATAAGAAGAGTTTGCCGTGATGAAATATTTTTCGAATTAGACATCAGTGATATGATGGACTGGTTTATATTTTGGGGTTTTGTTGATCCTTCCAAAAACAAATTATATTCCATGGTAAAGCATGGAAACATAGTAATAGATATAGGTTCAAATATTGGGGAAGTATTGATAAATTTGGCAAAAAGAGCAGAAGATGATGGTGTTGTTTATGGATTTGAGCCTGATCGATTCAGCTTTCAAAAAGCGCTAAAGAATATTTCACTGAACAGATATAAAAATATTTTGTTGAATAATTTCGGGTTGTCTGATTCAAAACAAAATTATAAGCTTTATACTATTGATTCGACAAACAGGGGAATGAATAGAATTTATGAGGATGAAATTCTCGGAAGTGAAGAGTTTTCGGAAATAGAAACCCGTAAATTGGATGATTATATTGAGGAAAATAATATTTCAAAAGTCGATCTGATCAAAATTGATACTGAAGGCTTTGAAATGAAGGTATTGGATGGTGCGAAGAAAATCCTGATGGAACATAAACCTCTTCTCTTTATAGAATTGAGTGACCCTCTGCTGCAATTACAAAAAAGTTCATCTTTAGAGGTAGTTAATTTTTTAATTTCACTTGGGTATAATATTTCTCATTCGGTTACAAGTATTAAAATTGATGCTGATTATTCATCATTAGATTCCTGTGATTTTGATATTATTGCAGCCTGTTCTGAGCAGTTACATGAACCGATTTGTATAATCTGTTCAAACAAAAACGTCCGGTTGTCGTCTGTTTTGCCGAATTACTTTAATAAAAAAATATTCAAATACTACCAATGTCCGAATTGTAATAGTCTAAGTCTTTTCCCATTGCCGAATGAAGAAGACCGTCAATTGATGTATGGTATTAATGATTATTCCTATCTTTCAAATGAAGAGAAAGTGATTCATACTTTTGATTATAGAAAACATACACATCAAAAAATGCAAATAGATTATTTTAAAAGGGACATAACAATTTTTAATGGAAAGAAAATTTTAGATTTTGCATGTGGAAATGGTTTCTATATGGCGTATGCAAATACTTTTGGGTTTGAAACAACAGGAACAGAGATAAATGCCGAATTTGCAGCATTGTTAAAAGATAGAACCGGACTTAATATTATTTGCATGCAAGACCTTCAGAAAGATTTTTCTAAAATAACTTTTGATATTATTCATTTAGGACATTGTCTTGAGCATTTACCAGATCCACGCAAAATAATCAACGAGTTAAGTGCTTTTTCAAACGAGAACACCATTTTTGTTATTGATGGCCCTCTTGAGAATAACATATGTCTTTCAAGGTTTGTGATTAATAAATTATCTCTTTTAAAGCGTGCGTTCACTCATAAAAAGCAAAATGAATACCCACCTCAACATATCACTTTTACTAATTACAAGTCTCAAAAGAAGTTCTTTGAGCAATTAAAATTTGAGTTTATTAAATATGAAGTATCTGAACAATACTGGCCATTACCTGAGAGAATTGATAAATTATCATCAATTCCGGAATATTTGCTCGCAAGAATTTCAATATTTTTTTCCAGTATTTTTAAAAGACAGGGAAATGTCTTTCATTTCGTTGGGAGGTTAAATTTAAACAAATGATGTTTCCTTTGGTTTCAGTTATTATTCCGGTTTACAATGTTGAAAAATATGTTGCACAAACACTAGAGTCTGTGATTACCCAGACTTATCCTGCCTTGGAAATAGTAATTGTTAATGATGGATCAACAGATGGCTCTTTAAATAAAATAGAGTCTTTTGAAAAGGATCAGAGAGTTAAAATTTTTTCACAAAATAATGCAGGAGTTTCTTCAGCAAGAAACAAGGGAATGGAATTAGCAAAAGGTGAATTCATAGCCTTTCTCGATGCAGATGATGTATGGCTTCCCAACAATTTAGAATTAAAAATAAAAATATTGATAGATAATCCTGCTGTCGATTGGGTATTCAGTGATATGTATCTTGCAGATGACGAAATGCAATCAGTTTCTCCGGCTAAACCCGGGAGGGATGATAATATTCTTAATAATATTTTGCTTTGGGAAGGTGAAGTCGTACCGGGTGCCTGCAGCAATATTATTATTCGAAAAAAATGTCTGTTATCTGGAATTAAGTACGACACATACCTTTCAAATTCTGCAGATCAGGATTTTTGTATTCAATTAGCTTCAAAATTTCATGGAAAAAAGATAAATGTGCCACTTTGGTTTTACAGACAAATTTCATCAAGCATGAGCAGGAATATTAAGGTTATGGAAAATGATGCAATTTTTATGTATAAGAAAGCAGAAAGGAATAATTTGTTTAAATCATTTTGGTTTAAGAAACATTGTTTTTCAAATATGTTCCTGATCTTGGCAGGAAGTTGGTGGAAGAATGGACAGAATAAAATGCGGGGTTTGTATTTCATTTTTAAAGCTCTTTTTATTTATCCGCCAAATGTTTATAAATTAGCTAAGAAATTTTTTTAAAATGTCTTTTTTGAAAAACATATTAATTGTTGGAAGCAGAGGATTCATTGGGTCTGCTTTGTGCGAATATTTCGAAAAAAATAATTATAATGTTTTTAAGTGTGATGTTTATCCTGATCCTGTTCAGAATTATTTCTGCATCGATATCCAAAAACCTGATTACCGTGAGATATTCGTGAAACACGATATTGATGCAGTGATTTTTGCTGCAGGCTCTGCTGATGTTTCAGGATCTTTGTTAAAGCCTGATTATGATTTTTTACTTAATACTCAGACAGTGTATGCTGTTTTGGAAGCTATTCGTATTTCAGGGAAAACCACTAAGGTTATTAATTTATCTAGTGCTGCAGTCTACGGAAACCCAACAATTCTTCCCGTCAAAGAAAATTGCCCTGCCAATCCGGTTTCTCCTTATGGATGGCATAAATTGGAAAGTGAAACAATTTGTAATGAATTTTATAAAATTTATAATGTGCCAACCATAAGTATCAGGATTTTTTCTGCTTATGGTATTGGTTTAAAACGACAACTCTTCTGGGATCTTTATCAAAAAACATTAATAAAAAATCACATTGAATTTTTTGGTACCGGTGATGAGTCAAGGGATTTTATTTATATCGATGATCTGGTGTATGCAATTGATTTGATTTTACACAAAGCTGAATTTACGGGTGGGACAATAAATATTGCTAACGGAGAAGAAGTCTCAATTAAAAGTGCAGTGAAATCTTTTTTGAATTTTTTCGATAAAGAGATTACATATGAATTTAATGGGATAACACGGGATTGTGATCCATTAAACTGGAAAGCTGATATTAGCAACCTTATTCAATTAGGATACAAGCGTTCTTTTAGCTTTGAAGAGGGCCTAAATAAATATATTACCTGGTTAAATGAAAAAAAGTAATATTAGGAAATACCACACAATTGCTCTGATTTATCACAGTTTCAACGATCCTCTTTTTCAGAACATTGTTTTACCTTTATTGAAAACACTTGCTGACAATCCTTCCTATGCTTTTAATGTGATCACTTTTGAACAAAAGAAATATCCGATTAGCAAAACAGAAAAGAAATTAATTAAAGCTAATCTGCAAGAGCAAAACATCTCTTGGCATCCTTTGGCTTATCATTCCGGAAAACTTATTCTTCTGAAGAAATTATTCGATTTTTCGATGGCTTTTTTTTATGTGATAAAAATTCGCGTCATAAAACGAGTGAAATTGATATTCTGTTTCACTAATATTTCCGCTTCAATCGGGATTGTGTTGAGTAAAATTTTATATACTAAATTTCTTGTATACTGCTACGAACCTCATAGCTATTATATGGCTGAATTGGGTATCTGGAGAGAAAGCAGCTTTAAATATAAATTATTAAATCGTCTGGAGAAATACGCTGGGATAAAGGGTGATTATGTGTTAGCTTCAACAAAATTTGTTGTGGAAAGACTGAACGAGTGGAAATCAAATGCCAAAATTTACAGGACACCTGTCTGTGTTGACGAAAATTTCTTTATTTTCAAACCGGAAGGTCGCGACAGGATCAGAAAATTATATCATATAGAAAACAGACCGGTATTATTTTATATTGGTAAATTCGGAGACCTCTACTATAAGGAGGAAGTTGCTTCATTTTGTAAGATTATTCAAGAGCATAACCCGGATTTTTTCTTTCTCATTGTTACTTCAAATCCACATGAACAGGTTCGGAAATGGTTTATGGAAGCAGGTTTAAAAGAAACAGATTTTGTCGTTACAGGAAACCTTCCTTATATTGAAGTTCCTGATTATATATCAGCCGCCGATATTGGGTTAAGTGCCGTTCCTTCTTTTCCTTCACAAAAATTCAGGTCACCAACGAAAGTGGCGGAATATCTTTTATGTGGAATTCCCTATATAACTTGTGCCGGTGTTTCAGAAGATGATATTATTGCAAAAGAAAATAATGTAGGAGTGGTTTTGCCTGATTTTTCAGATGTTTCACTGAATAATGCCTGTGATGAAATAATTAAATTTGTTGAAGAAAATAAAAATATTTTGCGGGAAAAATGCAGAAAAACAGGACTTAGTTATAGAGCGAAATCAAATATTGATCAAACATTAAATAAGATTTTCTCTGAAATATTCGGTAAATAATGCAATGAAAATTCGTCACAATAACCCTGTTGTTTTGCTTCCTCCCAAAAACAAATAAGGTTGAATTAAGGTTTACGATTATTGCGTGATTAAAAAAGATTTATATTTAGTTTTAAAATGATCTACCAGGTCATTAAATATTATTTCAGAAACTCTTTCTGCACCGGCATTAGTGTAATGTAAAGCATCATAATAATACCGTGAACTCTTTGGCATTTCCTCTGCAAGGTCAATCACGATTGTTTGTGTTTCTAAACCAACTTTTTTTGTAGTATGATTATATAATTCTAATATTTGCCAGTCAAGTTTTGAATTATAATTATCACTGAGTTTGCGATTTTCAAGATTTATTCCAGTTAATGTGTCAATTCCGATTCCCCAAACCTTAGGTTCCGTAATTAAAATAGGCTCAATACCATTCAGTTTGGCTGTATGAATTAATTTGATTAGTCTTTTTTTATATTGTTCGATATAATTGTTATGTCTTGCTAATGCTTTTTTGAACACATCTTCTGCAAGCGTTAATGAATCCATTGTATTAATATTATATTGGCAGTGAGAAATTCCTTTTTCAATAGCTTTTTGCCCCCTGTACATATTAACGATCAGGTTAATTACTTCACTGTTTTTTGTAAAAAAATTGCTGAAGGAAGCATAAATATTTTTGATATTATCCTTGTCGTAGTTATTCAAATCATCTCTTCCTACATCATTAACACCGATAAGAAACATGACAATTTTTGGTTTTATTTTTAAAAGATAGTCATCCATAAGAATCTGATGTCCAAAGGTTGAATGTCCATCAAGTCCTGCATTATTTAACCAAATATTTCTGAAAACTTTTTTTAATTTTTTTTCCAGTAAAAAAGACCAAGTTTTATCATCTGACTGATAGGCGCACTCAGTAGTACTTCCTCCAACTGTAATTATTGAAAGATAATTGGAAAAATTCACAGGCTTTTCAGGACCTCTAAAACCTAATGAGTTTATAGTTTGAGTAATAGTTTTGTCAATTCCAGGAATAGTGATGTTTTCAATCACATGCTTTTTATTTACCGGTAAAATGATTTTGTCTCCTTTGATTCGGGTCGGTATCGGATTAAATACACGTAGAAAAATCTCCAGAAAAATAAATGGTACTATCATTCCGAAAATAAAAATGAATATGTTCTTTAGGAATTTTCTCATTGTAATCTTCCAGATTATCCTTTTTGAATTATTTTTATTCTGCCGAAAGAACCGATCTGAATTTTATACAGCATATTATTCAACACTTATTAGAATTGAGTATATAAAAATTGTTGTTCTTTCCCTGCAAAACAAAGAATTGCCATAATGATACAATAATACATTGCCCATCTGTAAGGCCGATACCATTTTATACCAAAATGAGCTATTGCATATTGTTGTTCACGTCCAAACCATTCTAAAATAAAGAAAATCGCTAATACACAAAATAGCAGTAAGGCTCCATGCATTTCGGAAAAATTAGGAATAGTAAATATTGAATTGGAAAATATTTTTGCTAACCAACTCGATGCTTGTTCAAGATTCTCAGCCCGAAAGAATATCCATGCAAATAAAACAAGCAAAAAAGTGAGTCCCATCTGTCCTGCTTCTTTAAATGAAGGCAATAACTTTCCTTTAGCAACAATCTCCGTTCTCTTTTTCTTTCTTTTAATTATAAGGTAGGGGATGAAATACACTGCATTTAAAATGCCCCAAACAATAAATGTCCAATTAGCACCATGCCAAAAACCACATAATAAAAACGTAATAAAAAGTGCAGCTCCAATGCCTACATTACCTATGTTTCGCCATTTTATTGATAATGGAGTAAACACATAATCAGTGAGCCAACTGGAAAGTGAAATATGCCAACGCCTCCAAAATTCGGCAATATCTCTGGAAAAGTAAGGAAATGCAAAATTTCTCATGGTTTCAAAACCGAAAAGACGTGAAGTTCCAATAGCAATATCGGAGTATCCTGAAAAATCGGCATAAATTTGAATTGTAAAAAACAATGCTCCAATAACCAATGTACTCCCTGAATATAATGATGAATTATTAAAAATAATATTGGCATAATTTGCACAGCTGTCTGCAATCACTATCTTTTTAAATAACCCCCAAAGAATTTGCTTTAACCCATCAACTGCTAATGGGTATGAAAATACCCGTTTAGAATAAAACTGAGGCAACAGATTCGTAGCACGATCAATAGGACCGGCTAATAATTGAGGAAAAAAACTTAAAAATGCAAAATAATCAACGATGTTTTTTGCAGGCTTAAGTTTCTGCCGGCTCACATCAATTGTATAGCTCAATGTTTTAAATATATAGAAACTGATTCCTATTGGTAATATTATTTTTATGGTAAGTGGATGGAATTTATATCCGAAAAATTGAAAAGCTGTAATGAAATTTTCGATAAAAAAATTAAAGTATTTAAAAAAAAATAAAATACTCAAATTAAAAATAATACTCAAACTTAAGAAAAGGTTCTTTTTTGTTTGTTTGCTGGTTCTGTCAATTCGGATTGCCAATATGTAATCAACGACAGCGCTGGATGATAATAGAATTAAAAAACGCCAATCCCACCATCCATAGAAAACAAAGCTTGCTGCAACA
>Ga0182027_10009845_pt1 | contig 13664 bp, 13 predicted proteins | sample 712E1DmetaG_FD_121300 | JGI IMG/M metagenome (GOLD analysis project Ga0182027, IMG submission 121300) | Permafrost microbial communities from Stordalen Mire, Sweden - 712E1D metaG (Illumina Assembly) | ecosystem: Environmental > Terrestrial > Soil > Wetlands > Permafrost | place: Sweden...
ACGAAGTTGTATGGGCGCCCGTCCTTGGAAAGACCAACATAGAACTTGTTGTACTTGAACTCCAGACTCGGGTCCAGTTCCTTCAGCACGATGAGCAACTGATCCGAAAGCCCGACCGTTTCCTTTGAACCCCTTTTCTCCCAGTAGGCGCGGTCCGTGGGAGCCGCCTCGGCGTCCTCGTCCTCGTCGATATAGCCGCGGCTCAGTTCGTCCAGGACCGTTGTGAAAATCAGAGTGACGTTGTCGCCAATTCTCACAGCCTGCATCTGAATGGCGATAAGCGGAATGGTTCCATTGAAGAGGGACACCACGTTCAGGAAACGGCTCGTGATGTCTTCCGCGATCAGCACCGCGCAATGGTCGTACTGGGGGTAGCGCTTCCGCTCGATATCCCAGTACTCGATCGTTCTGATGATGTGAGATTCGTCCGTCGGGCCAAGCTGAAGCTCGACTTCATAGCGCCGTTTTGTCTCCGGATCCTGCAAGAGAAGGTCGAGGCGACCCGCGCGCGGGTGAATTCTCTCCCGGTCTCTCAAGACTACATCTCCGAGGCCAAGGATCGACGGATACTTGGCAATCAGGTCTTGAACCCACCTCTCGTTGAATTCAGGGTGGTTCTTGAGGGAGACACGCTCATGCGGGGTATAGCCCTTGTTCATGCCTATCGGCTTATCGCATTGCGACAACGGCAGCGCCTCAGTCCTGAGAGTGTTCGAGGCGAGAGCCTCTATTCTGATCTCGGCCTTACCTTTTCAGCGCGGCGCGAACATCCTTGAGCAAACGGAACATGTGATACGGGTCGCTTGGCGACGGAACGAAGTCGAAGCGCTCGTAGAAGGACTTGGCCTCGCCGTCCTTCGCGTGAACCGCAAAAGCGCGAATGCCCGCGATGTCGGCGGCCTGCAACGTGCGCAGCATGGCGTCCTTGAGGAGGCCGCTGCCGAGGCCTTTTCCCTGCCACGGGGCTGAAATCGCAAGACGCGCCAGTAACATGATCGGCACGGGGTGACGAGCCAGACCCTTGATCAGGCGCTCGGGCGCGTCGCCGTATTCAACCTGACCCACTACCAACGTGTAGTAACCGGCAACCTCTTTGTCCGCCAGGGCGACATAAGTCGATGAGGCTCCGGCCTGCTGGTTCTGGAGCGCGTACCGGATCAGGAAACGGTTGAGGGCATCGCGGCCGCAATCGAACCCGTCGATTGCGTGGCTGCGGTGCAGTTTCTCGATGCGGAACGCGGCCACTTACACCTCGCCGCGATCGAAAACGCCGCGCTTCTTCAGAAGCCTGGCAAGCCGCGGCGCCGGCTGGGGAGGGGCCGAGAGCGCCGCCTGGAAGGCCTTCCACTGCGTAGCGCTCAATCCGAAGCGCTGGCGGTCGGGCAGGGTTTCCTCGGCGCGGGCGAGGGCACTCTCAAGGACGAATTCGCTTACGGAGCGGCGGGCGGCCATCGCGGCGGCCTGGAGGGCGCGCTTGGCCGACGGGGGGAGCCGGAGGTCGAGCTTCTCGTTGCGGGTTTCGGCGTGCGGCATAGAGGCGTTCCTTGGGGTCGAGTTACAAGACCAGTATCGCACGGGCGCCAGACAATGTCATGACAGCCCAGCGGAGTCAGCCTGAGCCGCTGTTTTGGCGTGCGACCAAGAACCGCGGAATCCAGCGCAGCCCTCGGCCCACGGGGCGGGTCACATGCCAGCCGCCACGGCGCCGTCATAAGCGGCTCTGGCGATGCGGGCGATCGCGCGCTCGCGGGTGGCCTGGTCCGCCCTCGAGTCCGTAACGAAAATGGCGATCGCCAGGTGGCGGCCGTCGGGCAGGGTGATCAGGCCGATATCGTTGGTGGCGGCGGTGAGCCCTCGCTCGGTGAAAGAAGTCCCCGATTTGTGGCGCACCACGGTGCCGGCTGGCAGCTCCGCGCCAATGCGGCGGCCTGCGGTGGGCGAATCCCGCATCCAGCCGAGCAGCAGCGCGGTGTGCGCCGGCGTGAGCGGAGAGGCTTCGTCGAGGCGCCGGAGCAGCGCAACCGCCGCGGCGGGCTCCCACCAGTTGCGGTACTGTGCCGCGTGGTCGCGATGCAGGCCGGCTTCGTTGTCCTGCAGGTGAAACCCGCCGCCGGCTCCGATGTACGCGTCGACCGCCGCGGGGCCTCCGATGACGCGCAGCACCACGTCGGCGGCGGTGTTGTCGCTGAGCGAAACCGCCAGGCGCAGCAACTCCCGCAGGGGGACGTCCACTTCGGCGGCCGGGCACTTGTCCTGGAGCGGGCTGAGGGTTTGGGGCAGGATGCGGTCGCTTGCCAGGAAGCGCACGGGTCGATCGAGCGACAGCTTGCCGTTCTCGATCATGTGGAGCGCGGTGACCGCCAGCGGGAGCTTGAAGACGGATTGCATGGGAGGGTGCGCGTGCGGGTTCAGATCGCAGCGGAGGTCGGTCCCCGTAAGCGAGCAGGCCACTGCGACCCGGCCCTGGGCTTCGGCGGCGATGGCGGCAATCCGCCGCTCCAAAGCGCTCTGCGCAAACAGCGGGACGGCCAGCAGGACAGGCGTCAGTTTGGACCAGGCTGAGATCATCGTGGTTTAGTGCGCCGCCGCGGGATGCTCGCCAATCTGGGTTGCGAGCCGCCGAGCGCCGTGAGGCGTTTGACGGCCTCACGCACGGCCGGCGAATTCAGGGCAGCCGGCGCCGGCGCGGCCGTCTCATCAGCGAAGGTGGCCTTGCCCGCGCACCCGGCCAGGGTTCCGCCAGAGGTCAACGTGGTCTTCACATGCACTAATATGCACCATGTCGGTACATGCCCACCCGGCTCCCACGCGGGTGTGGTGCTAACCTGATCGGTAGGGGGGACTGTCCGATGATCATTGGCGTTCCGAGGGAGATCAAGGATCACGAGACGCGCGTGGGGCTGGTGCCGAGCGGCGTCGCGGCGCTGCGGGAAGCCGGGCACGAAGTGCTCGTGGAATTGCAGGCGGGAGACGGCAGTTCGCTGACCGATCGCGAGTACATTCAGGCCGGCGCGCACCTTCTCAACAGCGCGGCGGAAGTCTGGGCCAGGGCGGACCTGATCGTCAAGGTCAAGGAACCGCAGCCCGCCGAGTATGGCTACTTTCGGCCGGGCCTGATCCTGTTCACGTATCTGCACCTGGCTCCGCTGCGCGATCTCACCGACCGGCTGCTCGAAGCCAAAGTGACTGGCGTGGCGTATGAGACCATCCGCGAGGCCGACGGGTCGCTGCCGCTGCTGACGCCCATGAGCGAGGTGGCGGGACGCATGGCTGTGCAGGTGGGCGCGCAATACCTGCTGAAGACGTGGGGCGGGCGCGGCATTCTGCTGGGCGGGGTGCCGGGCGTGGCGCCGGCCCACGTGGTGATCCTGGGCGGCGGCATCGTGGGAACCAACGCGGCCAAGATGGCGCTGGGACTTGGCGCGCACGTGGTGGTCATCGACCGGAACCTCAACCGGCTGCGGGATCTCGACCTCTTGTTCCATGGGCAGGCGATGACGCTGGCCTCGAACACGTGGACCATCGGCGAGAATCTGAAGACCGCGGACCTGGTGGTGGGCGCGGTGTTGATTCCGGGCGCGTCGGCCCCCAAGCTGGTGCGGCGCGAGGCGGTCGCCACCATGAAGCGCGGCGCCGTGATGGTGGACGTGGCCATCGACCAGGGCGGCTGCTTCGAAACGTCGCACGCCACCACGCACACGGACCCGGTCTACCTGGTGGACGGCGTGATTCACTACTGCGTGTCCAACATGCCGGCGGCGGTGCCGCACACGTCGACATTCGCGCTGACCAATGCCACGTTTCCATACCTGCTGGAGCTGGCGAACCACGGGTTGGAGGGCGCTTGCGAGCGGCATGCGGCGCTCGCCGGCGGCGTCAACACCTACGACGGGCGAGTGACGCACGCCGGCGTAGCGGAATCGCAAGGGCGCGAGTGGCGCGCGCTGGGCGCCGTGGGGTGACCCCCGCTCATTCCCGGGCCGCCTCGGTGCACCATCAGCGTCACCGCTCCGTGGGCTTGCGCCGTGCCGGCCCATAGCACGAGTGGTCCCGCGCCCGGCGCCGTACCCGCCGGGATCGTCACGTCAATCTGCTGCAGGCCCGCCGTCCAGCCGGGCGCTTCGCCGGCATACAGCTCCGTCACCGGAGCGCCGCCCAGCGTCGCCGTCACCGTGCCGGCCAGGCGCTTCAGCCCGTCGGCGCCCGGCGGACCGTACGGTCCGAAGCCCGTCCCGTAGACCTGCACATAGGTCCCGGCGGGCGTGGGCGTGCTCAGGCTGCCGTCCTGGTTGAGGATGGCCGCCTGCCCCGTGCCATTCCGCGTCACCGTGAAAATCCCCGGCGGGGATGGGCGATGGTGCGCAGGCCATCGGCTGGCTGAGCCAGGCCGCGAACGCGCACCTGACGGATGCCGCCTTCATGGCCGTCGACCCGGTGTTCGACCCGTTACACCGCGACCCCGCTTTCCGGGCTCTTTGCGCGCGCCGGGGCCTGCCGGTCCCCAGTAAGTGAGGGGCACCCCATTGGGAAAGGCGCCGCGCCGGCAAGCGAGTGAGCGGGTTACCAACCTGTCGCCATGGACCTGCGGCCCACGGAAGGCAATGAAAACCCGGTTCGGATGCGCGCAACCACTCCCTCACGGCCGTCGCTCCGAACGGAGCCGCGCGCGTGAGCGAGCGGCCCGACGTTTTCAACGGTGTCCCGAATCGTGGCACACCGTGATCTGTGCGGGCGCTTCTCCTGAAAGGTTACATCGGGCGGGGGAATCGCGGAAAGCCGCTCGCGCTACTTCCGCTGGAAGCTCACGGTGGCGCGCAGGTTGGCGACGCCCGCGGAATAGCGGGCGTCGGAAACGGCGAAGGGGACGGCATCCTCCAGCCAGTCGTGCCAGACGCCATCGGGATCGTGCGATGCCACGGTGAGGGTGTACTCCCGCGGGCAGAGATCGCAGCGAAAGGCGAAGACGATCTCGAGCGTGTCGCCCGCCGCGCACGGTCCCAGCTTCAACCGTTCCAGTTCGGTGTTGGTGCCATAGACGTTGAGGCCCACGCAGGTGCGGATCATGATGCCCACCACGGGATCGTCCACCGCGTCGCGGTAGCGAACGGCTACTTTGACGGTGGCCAGTTCGCCGGAGCGCCAGACCATGGTGGGGCGGCCGTTCTCGCCGAGGGTTTCGATGCGCAGCACTTCGGCGCGTCCGTCGCCGCGGCGATAGCGCGGGTCGAGCGGCGGCGTGACGGTTTCCCCCCAGTCGCGGAACCGGCCGGCGAGGTGCTTGCGGTAGGCATCCAGCATTTCCCGCGGATCGCCGCGGCCGGCCAGGCGCCCTTCGCGCAGCCACCAGATTTCGTCTGCGAGGCGCAGCAGCAGATCTTCCTCGTGCGAGACCACCAGCACGGTGGCGCCGGCGCGGCGGAAGCGGTCGAGAGCGATGGCCGCGCGGTTGCGGACTAAGGGGTCGTGGCGGGCGAAGGTGTGCTCGATCAGCAGCACCGCGGCGGGCGAGAGGTTGAGCGCGTCGAGAGGCCCGAGCAGGCGCGCCGGACCGGAGGCTTCGACCGCGCCGCTCTCCGGAGTATCGAGCCCGGCGGCCAGGCGCAGCAGCTTGCCCTTGCCGCTACCGTTCTCGCCCACGATGCCCACAACGAAGCCGCCGGGCGCGGTGGCGTCGAAATCGGTCAGCGGGGCGGCGGTGACGCGGCGGAAGGCGAGGGCCATAAGGTGTAGGGTAGCAGGGCGCCGGTTGGAACTTCCATCCCGCCGTCGGTGTCTATCCCTGGTGAGATGAGAGGACGCGGTTGCAGGCTCGGGGCGTGTTCCGCGGTGGCGCTCGCGATGCTCATCCTGCCGACCGCCGGCTTTGGACAGGCGGCGAATCCGACGGGCCGGCCAACCGCCGGCGATTGCCAGCCCGACGGCGCGATTCAGTTGTCGCCGGCGCAGATGAAAGTGCGCTTGCGGTCTGTTCCCCGAATATCGCCGCCCGAGTTGTGGATTTCACTCGACCATGTCGTTTTCGTGTTTAGGGTTGGGACCGGCAAAGATGGCCATGTCACCTGCGTTCAGGCGATGCGGGGATACCCGCTCCTGATTCGTGGGGTACTCGAAGCCGTCAAGACGTGGACGTTCGCGCCAACCACCGTCGATGGGCAACCACAGCCGACCGTCGGAAAGCTCGTCTTGGTGCTGTCGGCTTCGGGGCATGGGATCGAGACAAAAGTGCTCGACGAAGAACCGCCCACGAGCCGCGGCCCAGCGCCGGTTCAGGACGATCGAAAGTAGCTGTCCTGGAGCGCCCACTCATCCCTCGTTATGTATACCAAGTAGATCAATGACGCTAGCAGGGCGCCACGCTAGAATAGCAACAGTCAAAATGGGTGACGAGAAAGTTCTCGACCGCATGCGCGCCGATTGGAACGAGCGGGCGGGAGAGGACGCAAACTACTATGTGGCGTTCGGCCGCCGCGAACAGGACGACGAGGAGTTCTTCTCGACCGGTAAGGAGATCGTCGTCGCCCTCGAGATGGATCTGAAGCGCCTGCGGGGACGGGATGCGGCGCTCGAAATCGGCTGCGGCCCCGGCCGCCTGATGCGGCCGCTGAGCCGCCACTTCGGCGAAATCCACGGGGTGGATGTCTCCGACCAGATGATCCGCCTGGCCCGCGAGCGGCTGCGCAACGCGCCCAACGCCCACGCGCATCACAGCTCGGGATCGGACCTGGCTTTGTTTCCGGACGAGAAGTTCGATTACGTGTATTCCTACGCGGTGTTCCAGCACATTCCCAGCCGCGACGTGGTGCTCCAGTATCTGCGGGAAGCGCGCCGCGTTTTGAAGACGGGCGGAATCCTGCGCTGCCAGATCAATGGGCTGCCGCCGCACGCCCGGCAGTACGATACCTGGAGCGGCGTGCGCTTCTCGCCGTCCGAGATCCTGCAGTTCGCCGCGGACGAGGACTTTCAGTTGCTGGCGCTCGAACAGATCTGGACGCAGTACATGTGGATCACGGCGCGCAAGCGTGCGGCGGGTTGGACCGCCAGCCTGGCCGGGCGAGCGGCGGACTTACGCGCGGGCGAGGCTCGTATCCGCAACATCGGAAACGCGTCCACGGGCGAGGCGGTGGCGCCGGCAGCGGGGCTGTTCGCGTCGCTGGGCGTATTCGTGCGCGGCCTGCCGGAGGAGTGCGGCATCGACCACCTGAACCTGACCGCGGACGGGAAACCGTGCCGGCTGACGTACATCGGCGAGCCGGAACCGGACGGCGCCGTGCAGGTGAATGCCACGCTGCCGGAAGGGCTGCGGACGGGGATCGTGCCCATCGAATTGCAGTGGCTGGGGCGGCCGGTCTGCGCGCCGGGATGGATCCGCATCGTTCCGCCGGGTCCACCGGCGCCGCGCATCATGGAGCTGACCGACGCCATCGACCTGCTCTCGGGCAATCGCATCGCCTCCGGGCTGCTGAAAGTCACCATGCGCGAGGTCACCCGTCCGGAAGAGTTCCGGGCCGCGGTTAGCGGGAGGGAAACGGCATTGCCCGAGTTCTTCTGCGTGGACCCGATCGTTCAGAAATTCGAATTCAACTTCCGCCTGCCCGAGGGACTGGCGAAGGGCCCGCACGAGGTGCGGGCGCGGCTGGGACGCCGGGAATTCGCGCCCCTGACCATCGAGGTGGCTTAGGTGGTCCGGGCGTTTCTGGCTATCGCGCTGCTGCTGTCGGCGGCGCTGTTTCTGGGCACCACGGAGCCGCATCGCCGGGTCCTGCGGTTGCCGGCGGGCGTGGTGCACCTGGACGGCGCGTGGCCGGTGGGCGATGGAGTGGAGCTTCGCGGGTCGCCATACGGAACCGTGCTGCGTATGGAGCAGGGCTTCGACGGGCCGGGCGCGTTGATCGTGGGGAACGACGTCTACCTGCACGATTTCACGATCGACGGCAATCGCGACGCCATCGAAGAGCGCACTGGGCTGCCGCCGTCCGACGTGCCGTTCGCCGGGTTCACGCGCGGCAACGGCGTCTACGCGGTGGACGTTAGGGGCCTGCGCATCGACAACGTGCGGTTCCACCACATGGCCGGCTTCGCGGTGCTGGCCAGCCGCGCGCACGACGTTTCGCTCTACCGCGTGACGGTGGGCGACAGCGGATCGCGGAACGCCGCGGGACGCAACAACGCGACGGGTGGCATTCTGCTGGAGGAGGGAACCACGGACTTCCGCGTGACGCAGTGCGAACTGCTGCGGATTCGCGGCAACGGCGTGTGGACGCACTCTTTGTACACGTCGCCGCGCAATGCCGGCGGCTTGATCCTGCGGAACCGGTTCGAGGAGATCGGCCGCGACGCCATCCAGGTGGGGCACGCCATGGACGTGCGCGTGGAGGAAAACACCGGCGCGCGGATCGGCTTCCCGGAGGAGGCGGTGGACATGGAGCACCGGGCCATCCCGGTGGCCTTGGACACGTCCGGCAACGTGGAGCGAAGTTCGTACGTGCGGAACCGGTTCGAGGAAATCGACGGGAAGTGCATCGACCTCGACGGTTTTCACGATGGCGAAGTTCGCGCCAACGAATGCGTCAACCGGGGCGCGCCGGAGCAGTACCGGTTCGGCAATTACGGAATCGTGATGAACGACAGCAACCCGGACATGCGGACGCGAAACATCCGGGTGGTTGAGAACCTCGTCGAGGGTCCGCTGTTCGGCGGGATCTTCGTGATCGGCACGGGGAACCTGATCGCGCGCAACCGGCTCCTCGGCCTGAATCGGGCGCACTGCAACGAGGAGGCGGCGCGCTTCGGGTGCTACTACGCGGCCGGCGAGCCGGAAATGCTCAGTAGCGGAATCTATCTGGGGAAGGGCGCGGAACGTCCCGCGCCGGCGCGCGGCAACACCGTCGAACAGAACGAGATCACGGGCTTCAAGATGAGCAGCCGGTGCGTGGAGCGGGCGCCGGGTATTCCGGCGGAATGGAACACCGTCCGCGGCAACGATTGCCGGGACCGGTAGGCGCGGCGGCTCCAGGGGTTAGGCCCGCCCTCCCCGCCAGCCAGGTGCGGCAACGATTGCCGGGACCGGTAGGCGCGGCGGCGGCGTTACGGGGAGGACCGGCGGCGGAGATAGCGGAACGGGGCGGCAATCCATTCCGCGATGAAGCGGAAGGGCCGGCGGCGGTTCCACCACAATCCCACCGGGAACGCGGCGAGAAACTTCCACAGGGTCGGCTGCAAGGCGTCGAAGAACTGGTCGCGCCGGTCGATGCGGTAGGCGGTATAGCCGAAAATCCACGACAGCGGAACGTAGCCGTAGTGCCTGCGCAGCAGCTTCATGGTGGCCCGGAGCACCGGGAACCGCTCGGAGAAAGTCAGGGCGCCGCGGTGCATGCGGGAGTTGGCGAGGTATTGCGGAATGGCGGCGAAGCGGAGGCCGGCCTGCGCCATGCGGATCCACAGATCGTAGTCGAACGAGCGGTTGACGGCGGGGTCCAGTTCGCAACGGGCGTAGGCCGATGCGCGGATAAAGGCGGCGGGCTGGCAGATGAAGCAGTCGCGTTCCAGCACCTTGGGGTCGAAGGGCAGCGTGGGGTAGCGGCTGATTATGGCGCCGTTGTCGTCGATCCACCAACCTTCGCCGTAAACCACGTCGACATCGGGATGGGCCCGCAGGTATGCGACGGCGGTCGAGATGGCGCCGGGCAGATACGTGTCGTCGGCATTCAGCCAGGCGAGGATTTCGCCGTGAGCCTGGCGGAACCCCCGATGGGCGGCGTCTGAGGGACCGCGATCGGGGCCTGAGGTGTACGAGAGACGGCCCTGGTAGCGGTCCAGGACGTCGAGGCTGCCGTCGGTCGAGCCGCCATCGACCACGATGTACTCGATGCGGGGGCAGTCCTGGGCGAGAACGCTATCGACGGCTTCGGCGAGATACTTCACCATGTTGAAGGAAGGCGTGACAATGGTGACCAGTGGAAGATCGGGCGCGCTCACGGTGAGACTTCACTATAACAACAGCCGGAGAGGCCAGGAGTTGGGAACCGGGAATCGGAATGGTGGCGGCAGATCCGCGGGAACGCCGCGCCTCCAGTGACACGGCCCCGGGCGCCCAGGGGGCAAGGCGGCAAGGTACTATACTTTTGGCTCTTTGGGAATGGGTTCTGTCCGGCTTGGTTGAGGCACCGGTCCGCGGCCGAATTGCTCGACGGCGCGGCCCAACTGGAACAGGGCCGGGGCCAGAGTTGGGTTGGAACTCCGCTGTGGGCCGGCTTCCCGTGTTCTAACCTCCTGATTCTCCGTCGTTTTCGTGTCCTGGCCGGAGGCAGGGTTAGGGCGCTGCAGGAGGTACTCCAGCACGGCGATGGAAGCCAGCAGAACCAATAGAGTCACAATGGACGCTCCATGTGTCTTTATCGGCACGATTCCGGAAACTTTTAGCGGCGCGGCCTGGCCCGAGCGTGCCTTGTGCCCCCCCGGATGGAGAACTCCGTAGTACCCGGTTGTATCCAAGAATGAAGCAGATAGAGTATGATACAGGCATGCCCGGGCAGATTGATTTGAGGCTGCGCACCTTGCCGGATGGTGAGTTTCAGCACGCCTCGGAAATCGGCTGGAAGGGACGGCTTTTGGAGCTCGATTTGGCGGGTGAACGCTTCCCGTTGGGTGCGCTTCTGGAGATCGAACAGGGAGCCATGGTTTATCTGGGTGAACTGCAACAACAGACCGGGTCGACGGTGGTGGTTGCAATTGAGCATTCGGTGAACCGCGACGCGCTCAAGCCCATTCAGGAAATCTGGGGTTGATGCCGGCGGGTTTCATGTCCGGATTGCTGTGGATGACCGCCAGGGCGTTCGTGATCGCGGTCATTCTGACGCCGATCATCCGCGACATTTTCCGTTCATTTAACCTGGTGGACCGCCCCGGGAAGCGGAAGGTTCACGCCTATCCGTTACCGCGGGTAGGCGGGGTGGCCATCGCCATCGCATATGGCGCATCGCTGATTTGGTTCGCCGGATCGGGCCTCCCGCCGGCGGAGGCGAGTTGGGCGTGGAAACTGCTCCCCGCAGCCGCGCTGGTATTCCTGATCGGCCTGCTCGACGACATCTTCTCCCTGAAACCCATCGTGAAACTGCTGGGCCTGGCGGTAGCCGCGTGCATCGCCTATTTCAGCGGCATCCGCATGGGCGGACTGGCGGCGCAACCCCTGGGGATGTGGCTGGAACTCCCGCTGACGGTTCTCTGGCTGGTGGCGACGAGCAACGCGCTGAACCTGATCGACGGGCTGGATGGCTTGTGCGCGGGGATGGGTCTGGTGTCCACGCTGGCGCTGTTCTTGGCGGCGATACTGCACGGCAACTATTCGCTGGCTTACGCCACGCTGCCCCTGGCCGGCGCGCTGATGGGTTTCCTGTGGTACAACGTCAACCCGGCGACGGTTTTCCTGGGCGACTCCGGCGCCCTGTCGATCGGCTTCCTGCTGGGATGCTACGGCATGATCTGGACGCAGAAAGCGTCCACGCTGCTGAGCATGATGGTGCCTCTGCTGGCGCTTTCGGTTCCGCTATTGGACGTGTCGCTCTCCGTGCTGCGGCGGTTTCTGCGGCGCCAACCCATTTTTTCGGCCGACCGCGGCCACATCCACCATCGCCTGCTCGACCGCGGGCTTTCCGCGGGCCAGGCGGTCTGGGTGCTGTGCCTGTCCGCGGCGCTGGTGGCCGCCATGGCTCTGCTGGCGATTTCTTTTCTGGACACCCGGTATCAGGGCTTCATCATCGCGGCCTTTTGCGGAGTGGCGCTGATCGGCATCCGCCAACTGCGTTACGCGGAGTTCGACATCGCCGGCCGGCTGCTGTTCCGGGGCGAGTTCCACCGCACCGTGAACGTGAGACTGAAAGTGGAATCGGTGGCCGCCGCGCTGGAGCGGACTTCCACCGAGCAGGAATGGTGGGACGCCCTGATTCAGAGCACATCTTCGCTCGACCTGGCGGCCATACGCTGGACGGGTCCGCACGGCGGGCGGGAGAACCGGAAGTCCGGCGGCGAACCCGCCTGGTCGTTCAGCCTGCCGCTGTCGGAAAACGATGCGATCGAACTGGAAGGCGGTTTCACTTCCTCCGCCGGGTCGTTGGACCTGGTGGGACTGGGAGCGGCGCTACAACGCTCCTTCCGCGCCAAGCTCTCGAACTGGCGCCCGGCGGCCGCCGAGAGAGTGTCGCCCGTCCTGCCATGAACGCCGGTTCCCCGAAATCGTCCCGCTGGTTCGGCCTCCTGGATCTGCTGGCCTGCTTCGCCGGTTTCGCGCTCGTGCTGTGGGTGTACGGGGAACTGGCGGGCTGGAGTCCCCCACGCGGCCGGGGCGACGACTGGGTACGCGATCTGGCGGTCTCCGCACTGGTGGCGTGGATTGCCATCGTGTTTCCGGGCGGCGGCTGGAGAGGCGGAGTGCGGAACTGGTTCGACCTGTCGTTCTGCGCGGTAGGATTCAACCTGGTGGTCCAGTACGGCTTGAATTACTTGTCGCTCATGCAACCCACGCCATGGCCGGTGGCGGTGGCTGGAGGTGTAGCGAGCGTGGGCATGATCGGCGGATTCAGGGCATGCCTCCGCGCGCGGGGCCGCGACGCCTCGTGCATTCTCCTGGTGGGTTCGGGTCCGGTGGCCGAGGCCCTGGCCGTTCCGCTGCGAAGCCGCATTTCCGGAGTCTTGGCGCGCGACCCGAGCCGCGTTCCCGCTGGGCTCGCCGCACTGGGCGATTTGAGCCGGTTCGACGAAGTGGTGGCCGCCGTCCGTCCGGGGTGCATCGTCTTTACGGAGCCGGGCTGGTTGTCGTCGATGTCTCCCCGCCGGCTGCTGCGCCTGCGCTACTCCGGCGTCGTCATCGAGGACGGCGCCGCGGTGTTCGAGGACGTGCTCCAGCGGGTGTGCTGGCAGCGCCTGCGCCCGGTGGATCTGCTGCTGGCTTCGCCGGTCGTCGGCAACCATGCGGTAAAGACGCTGCAGGCGATCTATACCAACCTGGCCGGACTGGCGCTGCTGCTGGCGGCGCTGCCGCTGATGGCGGCGTTGGCGATTGCGGCGGCCGTCGCCAACCGGGGTCCGGCGCTGGAACGCGTGTGGTGTTCGGGGCTGCAGAGGATTCCGTTTCGCCTGCTGCGCTTTCGGACGCGGCGGCCTGACGGCTCGATGTCCTGGATGGGAAGGGTGCTCGTCCGCCTGCACCTGGTGAACCTGCCCCAATTGGTTAACGTGGTGCGCGGCGAGATGGGATTGTTCGGCCCCCCGCCGGTGCGCAAAGAGTTTGCGGACCGCCTGTGCCAGACGATTCCGGCCTATCCCCACCGTTTCGCAGTTAAGCCCGGCATCCTGGGATGGTCGCAGGCCAATCTGCGCCGGATCGTGGTGCCGGACGACGCGCTGAGTCTGGGCTACGACCTCTACTACGCCAAGCACCAGAGCCCGTCCTTCGACATTGACATTGTCGTTCGCACCCTGTTCCGGACTCCGGGAGTGGGCGAAGGCGCGGAGGCGCTGTCCGGAGACGCGGCAGTGCGGGCCGCAGACGCGGCGGGAACCGGCGGAAGCGCGGCAGTGCTGGGCGCAGGCGCGGCGGGAACCGGCGGAAGCGCGGCGGTGCCAGGCGGAGGCGCGGCAGTGCCGGGCGAAGGCGCGGTATTGCCAGGCGG
>Ga0182027_10009846_pt1 | contig 13664 bp, 11 predicted proteins | sample 712E1DmetaG_FD_121300 | JGI IMG/M metagenome (GOLD analysis project Ga0182027, IMG submission 121300) | Permafrost microbial communities from Stordalen Mire, Sweden - 712E1D metaG (Illumina Assembly) | ecosystem: Environmental > Terrestrial > Soil > Wetlands > Permafrost | place: Sweden...
ACCGGATGCTCCTGTGTTATAAATCGCTCCGCCCTTGGTAGTAGTTCCTGAGTTGTAGTTACCGGCAAAAGTCACACATCCGTAAGAATTCAATGTGCCTGAGTTGTAAATAGCACCACCTGTGCCGCTGTTTGCGGATGTGTGGTTACTGATAAATGACGATGTATCATCAGTTGAACTGCTTGTACCGATTGTTAAAGTACCTGTATTATATATTGCACCACCGTTATTTACAGCTGTGTTGGTTGAGAAAGTTGAGTTTGATATATTTGAACTTGCACCGGAATCAACAGTTAAAGCCCCGCCGTTGCCGCTTGATGTAAAATTTCTGATAGTCAAAGAATTAAAAATATAATTCCCGCCGGATGCGACCTCAAACCCATAATAAGCAGAGTTTCCGCTTATATAATACCCCCCCGTCCCGTCAAAAGTTAATGTCTTAGCTCCGCCAAGGTAAGTGCCTATGTTTGCCGTCGTATCGGTAATATTACTTCGAATGTTAAGAGTATCGCCGGTTGTATAATCGTTTTCATATAAGTTGGTGTATTGCGCACCGCTGGTCCAATTGTTTATAGTCCACGTAGCAGCAGAGCAAGGCAAAGCTATCCCAATGCACAAAAATATTAATATAATATAATTCCACAGCCATCTACGCATAACTACAATTATCAACCTTTTTCTCTAATTTGATGAAATGTTTTTTATTCAAATATCGCTATCTAAACAAATTCCCCTAACCCATGATTTTTCATACAGTTCTACATATTCAATTATACAATTTCCAAGTCAAAAGGACTCCCATTAGACAGAGTAATTAATAAAAATTAATATTACGATTTGAAAAGAAAGAATAATAAATAAAAAGCTGGCATTAGCTATTAGAAAAACTATTGATATTATTAAGCTACAACCTTAATCCACATTCACAAACCAATTGGTACAAATATTTACAAACTTGTCCTCATCTTGATATATTAAATCTTCAGCATGGTTACATTTCTTAAACATTTCGAATCGTTTTTGGCACTTTGCGTTACAGAACAAGCTTTTTGGTATCAGTCAAGCGCCTAAATTCATATTTGTCAAAATTATTTAATTATTAAACAATTCCTTTTTTGACAATATCATGCATTCGTTTAATTATTTTTTCCAAAAATTTACAAAAAATACATCTTTTGTTTGATTTTTAAAAATGATTGAATTAAAATTCTAATTGTGAATTATTGGAGAGAATTGAGTATGAAAAAAATTTTATTGGCAACCTGTGTTTTAAGTTTAGCATTAGGCGCAAAAACTCTCGCAGCAGACACTTATACAGGAGCTTTGGTTGATTCCTTGACCCAAAAAATAAATAAAGCAGCCTCACCCGTTATTAATAAGGAAAGAGAAATAGAAGCACTACAAAACTTGCCACAACAAAAAATAAACGCACAAAAAGATATCGCAAACAAGAAAAAACAACAACTGCAAAATCAAAAAGATTTATTACAGCAAGAAAAAAGTGATTTAAAAAATCTTTTTCAATTAAATCAATAAAAGAAAATGAATTTAATACCGAGTTGCAATCAAAATACGTCATCCTGAACTCGTCCACTCCTCTTGTTTCCGAGCTTGCGAGGATTACAAGGGAGAGTATCGGAACGATGTATCAGGATCGCATCAGCGAGCGACCATGCGATGCTGAAATAAATTCAGCATGACGTTCAGGGAAGACCTTGATTGCAACTCGGTATCAACATAATTCTTAACTTTTTCTTATACTTTTGGCATTTATTATGCTAAAATCTTCTTGTATTTATTTTGACTTGGAGAAAATATAAAATGTGTCGGATTGGGGCGATTAAATCCAAAAATTACATACACCCTTCAAAAGCTCTTCAATTAATGCGCTCACAACAAGAAGGTCATGATAACTCAGGTTTTGCTTTTGTAATGCAAGATTTAGGCGGCGTTTTTGAAGACTACAAGGGACTTCCGATTCTGTCAATGGCCTGCACCGATGAAGGTATGAAAATTGCAGAAGATATTCTTCATAAACTTGGTTTTATTCGGGTAATGCAATGGAGTCCTGAAGTTAATCCTTCGCCTGAATTAACTATCGAACCGATGCCGAATTATGTTTTTGAAGTTTTTCAATATCCAAAAAATTACAAACTTTCTTCGCAGAAAGAAAAAGAAGAATTTTTAGTTGCAACCCGACTTAAAATAAGAAAAGCACTTGAAAAAGATAATGAAGGCTACGTTTATTCATTTTGGCCTGATGTTGTAACACTTAAAGAAATAGGCGACCCCAAAGACATCGGAACCTACTTCGGCTTATGGGAAGAAGACGAAAACTTTACGGCAAAAATTATTACGGCGCAATGCAGACAAAACACGAATTATGACATTGTAAGATATGCAGCGCATCCATTCTTTTTACAAGGATATACAGCGCTTGTAAACGGCGAAAACACTTTTTATGAAAAAAATAAATTATTTCAAAAGAGTCTTTACAAAGGTTATGTGGGATTTGAGGCAGATTCACAATGTTTCTTATACACTTTGCATTATATAAATAAAATTTTAAAATGGCCACTGAAGTATTATAAGCACACAATTACGCCGTTTCCGTTTGCTGAAATCGAAAAACGCGAAGATAAAGAAATTTTACTCAGAATAAAATCGTCTTTGGCTCACCTTGAAATCAACGGACCAAACACGATTATAGCGGTTTTGCCTGACGGAACACTCTTTACTTGCTGTGATTCAAAAAAACTCAGACCTGTGGTGCTTGGTAAAACTGATGATATGATTATAATAACGTCTGAAGTAACGGGTTTAAATGAAGTTTTACCGAATAGAAATTTTGAAGAAGATATTTATCCCAATGAACACGAAACAGTAATTGTAAACAATGATTTGAAGGTAGAACAATGGCAACAATGAACGTAAACGAACTTGCAATAGATGATTTGCAATGGATTATAGAATACAAACAAGACCGTTGCACGCTTTGCGGCAAGTGTATTGCTGTCTGCCCTTACAAATCAATCGAAGCAGGAGTTGAAAAACGAAGAAAAGTTATAAGCGAAGAATTAAGCCCGAAACCAAAAGTGATTTTTCAAACAGTACCTGTAATTAAACAGGTTATAAATATAAAAAACTACTGCAAAGGCTGCGGAATTTGTGAAAGAATTTGCCCGAACAACGCCATTAAATCAGTTAAAAATCCCGAAGCGAGAATGGCAATTAAACACAGGTCAATGTTTGGCGAACCGTTGAAAAGAGGCGGCAGAACGAACCTTCACACAGAAGGAAGAACGCTTGACAAAATTAAAATCGGCAGAATTTCACAAATGACTGACCCTTCTTTGGACGCTCAAAGACATACATTTAATATGCTTGCGCCATTTGGCAGAATTATGCCGCCTGAGGAACTTCCGTTTTCGGTAAAAGACGGTCAACTTGAAATTTCAGGTCAAATGCCCCAAAACCTTCCAGTTAACAGGTGGATTTATCCGATAATAATCGGCGATATGTCAATCGGGGCTTTGTCTTGGAGAATGTGGGAGGCGCTAGCCATTGCAACAGCATACTTGAACGAAGTTGTGGGGCTTCCTGTCAGGATGTGTACAGGCGAAGGCGGCATCCCCTCAAGACTTTTAAAATCAAAATACCTAAAATATATGATTTTGCAGATTGCTTCAGGACACTTTGGCTGGAACCGAATTATCAACAGCCTGCCTGAAATGACGGAAGATCCTGCAGGAGTTCTTATAAAAATCGGTCAAGGCGCAAAACCAGGCGATGGAGGACTTTTGCAGGCTCAAAAGGTTACGCGGCACATTCAAGAAATCCGCGGTGTTCCAAAAGCGGACTTATTAAGTCCGCCAAACCATCAAGGGCTTTACTCCATTGAAGAAAGCGTTCAGAAAATGTTCTTATCCTTAAGCTCTGCCTTCAAATTTGAAGTCCCTGTAGCAATCAAAGTTGCAGCAAGCGTTACAAGCGTTTCGGTTTACAACAATCTTTTGAGAGATCCTTACAACATAGTCGGAGGATTTTTCTTAGACGGAATCGCAGGCGGAACTGGCGCGGCGCACGAAATATCACTCAATCACACCGGGCATCCGATTGTTTCTAAACTTAGAGATTGCTATTTAGCCGCTATTCATCAAGGTAAGCAAGGTCAAATCCCATTATGGGCAGGCGGTGGGCTTGGAATGACAGGTAACCTCGCCGGAGACACTTTCAAAATGCTATGTTTAGGCGCAAACGGTATTTTCACAGGCAAATTAATGCTTCAAATCGCCGGCTGTGTCGGAAATGACTTCGGCAAGTGCAACGCCTGCAACACAGGCTTGTGTCCGGTCGGAATTACAACCCAAAACCCTTTGCTTGTAAAGCGTTTGGATATTGATAAAGTCGCAGAAAACATTGTTAATTACTTTGTTTCAACCGATATGGAACTCAAAAAATTGATGGCACCGATAGGGAACAGTTCACTGCCTGTCGGAAGGTCTGATGCATTAATTACGGTGGATAAACAAGTGGCAGGAAGATTGGAGATTCAACATGTCTGCTAAGTATGTGAATAAGTAAATAGGTGAATAAGTGAATAGGACTAATAAAAAAATTAATCTACAAGACCTTTCCTCCTCGCCCCTTGCGGTCGGAGGTAAATGTAATTCAGACCTTCCATCTTCCCCCTCGCCCCTTGCGGGAGAGGGTAGAATACGTCGGAGGACTTAATGACTAAAAAAAACAAAATTAATATAGAAGGCATTGTTGACGGACAAAGAAGATCAACCCAACAATTACTGCAAGATGTTTATAAATACTTAAACGAAGGATATACCGAGTTTGACATAAACGCCTCCGGTCAACACGACATCGGCGGACCGCTTTGGAGCGAAAACGGTGATACTTTAAAGTTTAGTGTAAAAAACCCGGGGCAGCGCGTCGGCTGTATGGGAATGCAAGGCACTCAAATCATTGTTGAAGGCTCTACACCTGCCGATGCAGGTTGGTTAAACTCAGGAGCAGAGATAATTATAAAAGGTGACGGCGGCGACACAACCGCACACTGCGCGGCTTCAGGCAAAATTTATGTCGGCGGCAGAGTCGGAACCCGCTCCGGTGCATTAATGAAACACGACCCAAAATTCTCAGCACCCGAGTTTTGGACATTAAAAAGCACAGGCTCATTCAGTTTTGAATTTATGGGCGGAGGCGTTGCTGTGGTTTGCGGTTACAACTGCGAAAACCTTGAATCAGTACTCGGCACAAGAAGCTGCGTTGGAATGGTCGGCGGAACGATTTACGTCAGAGGCAACGTCAAAGACATTTGCAACGATGTCTATATACTTGACCTTGACGAAAACGACAAAGAATTTCTATTAAAAGGACTTACCCAATTTTTAATCAAAATCGATAAGCCTGAACTTTACGACAGACTTGCAAAAATGAATGAATGGAAAAAAATCATCGCTAAAACTTACGAAGAAAGAAAAGCCAAATCCCCCATGTCAGATTACCCAATGAAGGATTTCAGGCTCGAAAGATGGGTAGAAGGCGGAATCTTCGGCGATATTATAGAAGAAGATTACTACGTTTCAGAATTTATCGAAAGAGGCGACTTAAGACTCCGAGCACCTGAATGGCGCAATGCGGCTTACTCTGCACCTTGCGAATACAATTGCCCTGTGTACATCCCGACTCAAAAAAGAATTGCGCTTTTAAGAGAAGGAAAACTTGCCGAAGCACTAAGCCTTGTGCTTGATTACAGCCCGTTTCCGGCTTCCGTTTGCGGACAGGTTTGCCCAAATCTTTGCGTGGATGATTGCAGCAGAAAACACGTTGACATTCCTGTAAAAACAGCGGAATTAGGACTTTTGAGCAAAGATATTAAAGTCGCACCGCCGTCAAGCGAACTTAATAAAAAAATTGCGATAATCGGCTCGGGCGTTTCAGGACTCACAGCCGCCTGGCACCTCAGAAAAATGGGCTATACCGTTGATGTTTTCGAACAGGATGAAATTATCGGCGGAAAACTCAAACAGGTAATCCCATCTGACAGATTAGACGCTGAAATACTTGAACTGGAGCTTAATCGCATAAAAGACATCGGCGTTAATTTCAAAACAAACACAAAAGTCGACAAAGAATTATTTGCGCAGCTTGAAAAAAATTATTCGGCGGTCGTTGCGACTGTCGGAGCGCACATTCCGGTTGTAATTCCTTTTGAAGGTCACGAACGGCTGGTTAAAGGGCTTGATTTCTTAAAAGCCATAAATAAAATTGAAACAGGCGGCGAAAAGCCTCAAATTGGCAAAAAAGTTGTGGTAATTGGCGCGGGAAATGCGGCAATGGACGTTGTAATCGGCGCTTACGCTTTGGGCGCTGAAGAAGTAACCGCAATCGACATCCAAAAACCGTCGGCATTTGAAAAAGAGATTAAACACGCCCAATCGCTCGGAGCAAAGATTTTATACCCTTGTTTTACCGAGAAAATAACAGCAAAAGGCGTTCATCTTAAACAGGGAATAGGAAATAGGAAACAGGAAATAGAAAAAGCAAAGTGCAAAATGCAAAGTGCAAAGTGTGAACAAGGAACGGAAAATTCTTCCTTAATCGAAGCGGACACTGTGATAATTTCAATCGGCGACAGACCTGATGTATCGTTTTTAAGCCAAGATTACCTTGATGAGCAGGGTAAAGTGAAGATTAACGAGTATTTTCAGGCCCAAAACAATCCGAAAATCTTCTTCCCGGGTGATGTTTCCACACTTGGCTTATTCACAAACGCAATCGGCGACGGGCGCAAAGTAGCGATTAACATTGACAGAATGCTTACGGGAAAAGCACTTGATAAATTTGAAAAAGCCCCTATGATTCCGCAGGACAGGATTAAAAAGGAATACTACAACGCGATACATCCCGATAATGTTATGGCGATGGAGACTGAAGATGAAAAAGAGCGGTGTTTGAGCTGCGGATTCTGCCGTGACTGCGAATTTTGCAAGGAAATTTGTCCCGAGCTTGCGATTTCAAGGGTTGAAAAAGAGAATGGTGAATTTGAATACGTAAGCGACCCGACAAAATGTATCGGCTGCGGAATCTGCGCCGGCGTCTGCCCTTGCGGCGTCTGGACCATGCAGGAGAATGTGTGAATTAAGCCTCAATCACTCGCCCCTCACGTCATCCTGAACTTGTTTCAGGATCTATCCCACAAGCTACGCTGGTTAGATGCTGAAATAAATTCAGCATGACACTTGGCTTATTTACTTGTTTGATTGCAATTCGGTATAAAAAAATGAATAGTCACATTACAAAACTATATAATTACCCATTCATCGTGGAGTTGTATAACTTCCTGAATATGTTTTATCATTATTATAACAATCATATAACACCGGTTGGAATAGGGTTATTCCATCTTTATCCTTAACCATTTGCCAAATTTTACCGGTTTGAGTGTCTAGTACAAATTGGTCTGCACGAATTTGGGGATTCATATACATAACATATCTACCATTATTGATAGTTGTTGTTTCTGTTGCAAAACAAGCTGTTTGTATTAAAACGATTAACAAAATTGTTAGAAATTTTTTCATATTACCTCCATTAACTTTATTATCTCACTTCCCGCTTTGGGTTGTATTATATCGATCCAAGATTGATTTTGGGGTGTAGTCCGGGTTTATGTATTTGATTTTTGCCTGTTTTTTGAGTTTGGTGGCCAAATTATCTAAAATCTCATCTTGTTTTTGTTTTTCAAGTGTAGCAACAATCTGCGCTTTAACCTTCTCAAAAGGCTCCTGACTCGCTTTTTTTCTGTCGGAAACCATCAAAATGTGATACCCGTTAGGCGTCTGTACAATTTCACTTACCGTTTTCGGCTTGATGCTGAACACGACTTTTGCTATATTTTCAGACATCTGTGAGCGTGTAACAAAACCCAAATCGCCACCGTTTGGCGCACTCACTTTGTCATCAGAATTCTCTCTGGCAAACTTTTTAAACGAAGACGGATTATCCTTGAGCGCAACAAGAAGCAGTTTTGTTTTTTCGCGCCTTGCGGACAACTCTCGCATTGCTTTAGCCTGAATTTCTTCACTACTTAAGCTTTTGTTCCCGGGTTGAGCTTTAATCTCATTTTCAATCTTCTGATTATTCGCCGCGATAAAAATATGCGAAACCTTAACCGCTTCATCGTGCGTAAACTTGTTCAAATATTGCTGATAATATTTTTCCGCTTCCGCATCAGAAATCACAATCCTCGAAACGGATTCAGCCAACTTTTTCTTCTTCGATTCTTCGCTACCCGCAGTAATATGTTTTTTCTGAATCTCTTCGTCAATCACAACCTGTTTGATTAAATCTTCAACGGTTTTGTCCTTAATCAACAGATATAAAAAGCTGTTTTTGTCTTTTTTAATGTCAATGCCAAGCACAGCAAAGCCGGACTCATTCGCATTCTTATCAAAATTTTTATCAAATTGAGGTTTGGTGATGTTTGTCCCGTCAACATTGATAATAATGCTCTTTTGATACACATAAACCAGCTCTATAGCATACATTATCAGCAGAATTATGAATATTGTTAAAAGTCTTTTTGCATTTTTGTTCATCTTACCTCCAGCAGAAATTGTGATTAGTAACAACTTTATAATACTAAAAACAATTAAAGATGTAAATATCAAAAGAATTATTAATACACGTCGACAGAAAACCCTTCAACCTTTCAACGCTTAACCTATTCAACTTCTATATACCCGATATAAGGCAGGTTTCTAAAAAGTCCGTCATAATCAAGACCATAGCCGATTACGAACTTATCGTCAATTTCAAAACCGACATAATCCGGTTCAATTTCCGTTTTTCTGAAACATTTTTTGTCCAATAATGAACAAAATTTTGTCGTTTTAGTCCTGAAATTATTATTTATAAAATCCAATAAGAATTTAGCTGTAAGCCCTGTGTCGACAATATCTTCAACGACTAAAACGTGTTTGTCATTTAAGTTTGGAAGTGAAATGTCAACCGCATTGACTTTTCCTGAAGTCTGAGTTGATGAACCATAGCTTGAAAGCCTTATAAACTCCATTTTTACAGATGTTTGAATTAATTTAACCAAATCAGCGGTAAAAATTACAGCGCCTTTTAAAACGCAAACCACATAAATTTCTTCCCCTGCATAATGATTATCTATCTCTAAAGCCACTTCCCTTATCCGATTGTCTATTTCTTCCTTTGTAAACAAAGGTTTAATATCATTTCTTGTAATCTCCACAATAAAATCCTTAATTTATACTTTTACACTCTTTAACTCTATCACATGAGAAGGCACATTTACAACTTTTAATTTATTACTCAATCCAACTCCTGCTACCCAAAGCACTTCAGCGCCATCACACAGCAAGATTAACTCGTCTTTATTATGCTGAGAAACCCCTTTGGAATTTAAATATTTTTTCAGCTTCATTGAACCGGTCATGCCAAATGGTGTTATAAAATCACCATCTCTGCGTGTTCTGACAGTTAAATCAAAACTCGCATCAGGCAGATTTACGTATGCAATAAGGGCGTTTTCGCTCGGAAATTTAGCATTAGCGCCACCTGTGTATTTTGCGAGCGAAAACGCCATATCAATTCCGGGGATTTGGTATTCGCCTTCATTTGAAATACTAATTTCGTTTTTATTCTCAGTAGCTTTGATTTTTGTAATCAAATAAATCTGTTTGGAATTCACAAAAAGCCATAAATCTTTTGTCAGTGAATATCTTGAACCTGATTTTAAATGTAAATTGTTATTTATAAATTCCAAAATATTGTCTATTTTTTTGCTATCATAATCAAGATTTTGCTCCAAACAAATGTCGTAAATCAGCTTTTTCTTGACGTCTATCGAAAGATTTATAAATTTTTCGCTTAAAATTCTGTCGTCAACAAAAATTTCACTTCTAATCCTGCTCAAATATTCTTCAATAATATTATTTTGGCTCATGGCAATTTTTGCAAGAGAAGTTATTGATTTTTCCGCGTGGAAATTAATCTCATCAAAAAGCGGCATAATTTTTTGCCTGATGAAATTGCGTTTGTAACTTATGTCAAAATTAGAAGAATCGACATTAGCAATAAGCCCTTTTGAACGGCAATAATCCTGAATTTCGTTTCTTGAAACAAGCAATAGCGGGCGATAGACAGGGATTTCTTCTAACATTCTTTTTGGCGGAATACCCTGAAGTCCGTTTATTCCCGTTCCTTTAATTATGCGATAAATAATGGTTTCAGCGTTATCAGTGCGAGAATGTGCAGTAAAAATCGAACTATTCGAATATTTTTTTGCAATTTTCAAGAAAAAGCCATATCTTAACTCCCTTGCAGAAATTTCCGTTTTGGGACCGCTTTCGGATGTTTCGCTGATAAATTCAATGTTTGAACTTTCACAAAAGTTTTTGCAGCTAAGTTCATCCTGTAAAGACTCCTCTCCGCGCCAATTGTGATTAAGATGTGCGGCAACAATTTTAAACTCATATTTCTTGACAAATTCATTTAAAATATCAAGCAGGCACAAAGAATCGCAACCCCCAGAAAATCCTACGATAAAAGTATTATCAGGGTTTTTTAAATTGTGTTTTTCTAAAAATTTATCAACGATTTCAATCATAAATTAAGAATAACATCTTTGTGCAATAAATTCATCTGTTAATATAAATTTTATCAGAGTTATTTTTTCTTGGATTGCCGCGTCGTTTGCTTTGCAAACTCCTCGCAATGACACTTGGCGTAGAACTTTTACGCTCCATGTCATTGCGAGAAGTCCTGCTTGCAGGACGACGAAGCAATCCAAAAAACTTAATATATTTTAAAATTAGTGTTGTATTTTTAGGTTTTTCTATAATAATCAATATACGGAGGTTTTATTATGAATGTTGCACCGATTAGTTCAAATTCAACAAACCAACAATCATTTACTTCAAAAGTCAGAAGCATTGATTGGAAAGCTGTTGATGAACGAAACGCTAGAGAGGTTATTACAGCTGCACTCCCTCATTTTGAGACATTAGACCCTGAGTTTGAATTTGCTATTGTACCACTTAGAGTAGTTCCAAACGCTTTAGGTTTAGATCGTTTTAGGGTTAATGAAACTCACGCAAATACATGGATGTTAGATACAACTAAACTATCAGTGTCATACATAATTGAAAAAGCACAAGAAGTAATCCGTCAGGGACGCGGGTACAAAATAACCTAACATTTAAACTATTACTTATTCTTCTATTTCTTTCAATATCCCTTGTCTTATTTCAACCGCATCCACGCCGAGTTGCTCAAGTGCCTTCATTGCAACAGAAGAGCGTTCACTCGTAATCGCATAAAGCAAATGTTCGGACAAGATTCTCGGACGGTTGTATTTTTTAGCCTTTTGCCAAGCGACTTCGAGCACTTTTTTGGCACGCTTGGTAAACACAATTTCTTTATCAAAATATTCATTACCATAACCGATAATGCTTTCAACAGCCTGCCTGGTATCTTTTAGTGAAATTTCCAAATCATTCAAAACCTTAAAGCCGATTCCTGTACCTTCACTGATTATTCCGAGCAAAATCATCTCTGTCCCTAAGATATTACGCCCAAGACGACGCGCTTCCTGCTTAGCGAGCCTTAAAATCGTCAATGCCTGCGGCATTTGTTTTTCAATTGGTTTTAAAATTTCCTCCGCCAAATTTTCGTCATTAATATTCAACTCCTTGAAAATATCATACGCAACGCCTTTTTTCGACTTCAAAAGCCCCAAAAGAATGTGCTCGGGCTTAATCTGCAGTGAGCCGAGCTCCTTTGCGGTCTGAAGCGCAAAATCCATAACAGCAAACGCACTTGGTGTAAAAACAACTTTTTTCTCGTCATATTCAGCCTGTCTTGAGGTAATTTGCGAAAGTTTTTCCTCGAAATTCTCACTCTGTAAACCATTTTCCTGCAAAATTCTTGCAACTTCCGAGTCTTTATCGTCCAAAATTGAAGCTATGATTTGCTCTGTACCAAGTATTTCATATTTAGATTCAGAAAGCTTAGAAAAAGCCCTTTCAAACATTTTTGAAATGTTTTCATTTTCTTTGAAAAGGTTTTCTGTATTGAAATTTTGCGCTTCGGGCTCTTTTGTATCTTCAATTTCAGGATGCGAAAGCTTTTTCGACTTTTTTTGCACCAAGCGCGATAAAATTTCTTTTGCATTATCAATATTAAAATCTAACTTTACTAAAATTCTGTTGTTATAAGAGGTCTCACTAATTGCAGAAAGAAATAAATGTTCAAATAAAACATAAGGATTCCCCGATTTATTCGCTGAATCAAGTGTGTTTTTGAGCAAATTCTTAAATTCATCACTGAAAGGAACTGTCTGAGGTTTCTTTTCGGATTTTTCAAACCGTAATTTATTCTCGACTTCATTTTTTATATTTTCGTATTGGACGCCGGACATTCTAAAAAGCTTTAATGAAACGCCTTTTGCCTGTTTTGCAATCGCCAGCAAAAGATGTTCGGGCTGAACATGGGCATTGTGCATTAATTTCGCCTGCTCTTGGGCTTCAGTAACAACATTTATAGCTTTTTCGGTGAACTTTTCGAACATTTTTTACCTTGTTGTAATTTACTTGTCTTTTCTCTTTATTAACAAGGGGTTAAAAAACCCCTTGTTTGAGCAGGTATTTAAATTATTTTAAAAAAGAAATAACTATTCTTCTTCGTCCATATCGGCTAAATTTTCGATGTATTCGGATACTTTATTGAATTCTTCATCACTGTCGATTGCTTCAAACAAGTAATCCTCACCTTCTTTAATTAAGCGCATCAAAACCACTTCGTCATTGTCGTCCTCACTGTCGGAAGGAAGCAAAAGTGCATATTCTTTTTCCTCGAACTCAACAATGTCAAACAATTCAAAATTAACAACTTCGCCATTTTCATCAATGGTTTCAATTATTTGTTTTTCTTCTTCTTTAGTCATATTAACCCTCTTTCTCTTATTTTAAATTTATATACTTGATTTTTCAAATAAATAGTTTATAATAAATAAGGGCGAGGATGCGCAAACATCCTCTTTAAAAGCCCTATTGTAGTAAGAGAGCTATTATAATCGTTAAGATTATAAATAAGCTCTTTTTCATTTACGATCAATTTATCACCCCCTTCCTTTCTGCTTGTACGATTTGTAGTCGTTCAAAAAGTCGGAGAGTGATTTTGGCCTACCCTTTTATATTTAATACTTTCAATGTTCTTAAGAATTCTAACAGAAACAAAAAAAATCCACAACAATAAGGTGAAGCGTGAAGGGTGAAGCGTGAAACGCAGGTCGAGTTGATTGCCTCATTTGACGCACCAAGAAAAACTTAATATATTTTAAAAATAGTGCTATATTTAATGCTTTCTTGATATAATTATTTTACGGAGGTTTTGATTATGAATATTACACCATTAAATTTAGTTTCTTTTAAAGGTCATTGGGAAAGACGAGATGTTCCCCTAGGGTGCGATTTAGTAGGCACTATCCGTGAGTATACCAGATGTCATGTTTATCGACCTGATGTGGGTGAATCCCGAGAATCAATAGCAACTAGAATAGCTAAAAAAGAAAAACAATTCAGTGGTGCTAAAAAAACAATAAGTCAAACAAGAGGACG
>Ga0182027_10009847_pt1 | contig 13664 bp, 10 predicted proteins | sample 712E1DmetaG_FD_121300 | JGI IMG/M metagenome (GOLD analysis project Ga0182027, IMG submission 121300) | Permafrost microbial communities from Stordalen Mire, Sweden - 712E1D metaG (Illumina Assembly) | ecosystem: Environmental > Terrestrial > Soil > Wetlands > Permafrost | place: Sweden...
ATAGGCACCTCCATTGTGCACCAGGAATGCCTATTTTGGGAGCAATACTAATGCCAATTACTTATGGGACAGCACACTAGCAGGCTGCGGAAAAACTCTTCGAAACTGTCATTCTGAGCGAAGTCCCGTACCGTACGGTGCAGGGCGAAGCGAAGAATCTGGCCCTGTGCATTTTCAAGAAGATACGCAGAGCGAGATCCTTCGCTGCGCTCAGGATGACACCCGTAGAGAGTTTTTCCGCAGCCTGCTAGACAGCCGTGGGTTTGCTAACTCCACTATCCAAAGTCCGGATTTCAGAATTCACCATTCATAATTCAGCATTCATAATTTGTTTAAGCGTTTCGCCGATCAGTGCGGGGCTTTCCGCGACCGCGATGCCTGCCGCCTGGAGTGCCGCGATCTTATCCGCGGCAGTCCCTTTGCCGCCCGAAATAATGGCCCCGGCGTGGCCCATCCGCCGACCCGGCGGCGCAGTGCGGCCGACGATGAATCCGACCACGGGTTTCTTGACGTTCGCCTTAATGAAAGCCGCAGCTTCTTCTTCGGCCGTGCCGCCGATCTCGCCGATCATGACGATTCCATGCGTCTTAGGATCTTCGTTGAAGAACCGCAGGACGTCCACGAACGTGGTTCCAATGATGGGGTCACCGCCGATGCCAATGCAAGTGGACTGGCCGATGTCAAGAGCGGAAAGCTGGCCAACCGCCTCATACGTCAGGGTCCCGCTTCGGGAAACCACACCCACATGTCCTTGCCGGTGGATGTGTCCCGGCATGATGCCAATCTTGCATTTCCCCGGCGAGATAATTCCAGGGCAGTTGGGGCCGATCAGCCGGGTTTTGGTTCCCGAGAGATAGCGCATCACGCGCACCATGTCGAACGTCGGGATGCCTTCGGTGATGCAAACCACCAGCGGCAACTCGGCATCAGCAGCTTCCAGGATTGCGTCCGCCGCGAATGGCGGTGGCACGAAGATCACGGAGGCGTTCGCATTCGTCTCTTGCACAGCCTCCTGGACGGTGTCGAAAACCGGTACGCCATCAACCGTGCTTCCACCTTTGCCCGGTGTCACGCCAGCCACGACCTTGGTACCGTAGGCAATAGCTTGCTGCGTGTGAAACGTGCCCTCGCGTCCAGTGATGCCCTGTACGAGCAAGCGTGTGTTTTCGTCGACTAAGATAGGCATAAAATTCATTCATTGGGTGGCACAGGCACCCTTGCCTGTGTACCGTCATCTCTCGCGAGAGGCGACACAGGCAGGAGTGCCTGTGCCACGGTCGCCGGTCATTTCGGGCTCGCGAGTGCCACAACCTTCTCCGCGGCATCCTTCATGCCGCTGGCGACGGTGAAGTTCAGTCCGGAGTCACGCAGAATCTTCTGCCCCAGCTCGACGTTGGTGCCTTCCAGGCGAATGACCACCGGGGCTGTGATGCCCAGACTTTTCACCGCCGTCACCACGCCGTTCGCGACGATATCGCAGCGCATGATGCCGCCGAAGATATTGATGAGCACGGCGCGCACGTTGGCATCGCTCAGGATAATCTCGAAACCCCGGCGAACCTGTTCTTCGCTCGCGCCGCCGCCCACATCCAGGAAGTTGGCAGGGCGTCCACCGGCGTACTGAATGATGTCCATGGTAGCCATGGCGAGGCCTGCGCCGTTCACCATGCAGCCCACGTTGCCGTCCAGGCGGATGTAATTCAAGCTGTAACTCGAGGCTTTCACCTCGAGCGGGTCTTCCTCATCCAGGTCGCGCAGTTCGCGGATGTCCTTGTGCCGGTAAAGGGCGTTGTCATCGAAGTTCATCTTGGCGTCCAGAGCCAGCAAGCGGCCGTCGCGTGTGACCACGAAGGGATTGATCTCCACCATGGAAGCGTCCGTGGCGATCATTGCCTGGTAGAGGCTGGAAAAGAAGCGCACCGCCTCATTCACGAGTTTCGCGTCCAGCTCGAGCCCGAAGGCCAGCTTTCGCGCCTGGAAAGGCTGCAGGCCGAGGGCGGGATCAATGAACTCTTTCAAAATCTTTTCCGGATGCTCGGCGGCCACAACCTCTATTTCCACGCCGCCCTCACTCGAGGCCATAAACACGGGGCGGGCGCTGTCGCGGTCAATCACCAAGCCAAGGTAAAGCTCGCGCGCCACCTCCAGACCTTCCTCGATAAGAACGCGCTTCACCACGCGTCCTTCAGGCCCGGTCTGGATCGTGACCAGCTTCTTTCCGAGGATATCGTTCGCGATGCGCTCGGCTTCGCTCGCGTTGTGGGCCAACTTCACACCGCCGGCTTTGCCCCGGCCTCCGGCGTGAATCTGCGCCTTTACCACGACGGCGCCGCCCAGACGCCCCGCCACCGCGCGCGCTTCTTCGGGCCCGTACGCGACTTCACCACGAGGGGTGGCCACTCCGAACTTCGCGAGTGTTTGTTTGGCCTGGTATTCGTGAATTTTCATTGTAGAAGTGGTCAGTCGTCAGTTGTCAGTTGCTAAATAAGCTCGGACAACCTTCGGCCAGACGGAATCTCCTGAAAAAACCCGTTTCCGACGGCGTGAGATTGCAATTACTCTGTAATCTGGCAGTATAGGAGATGAGGTTGAAGAAAGCAACGAGAGTCGCCACGTGCAGCGGCGTTCCTAAGTGAGCATCGGCCGCCGTCGGTTCATATTCTGAGAGCTAACCCATGTTTGAGAAGCTAATAAGGCGCCCGCTCCCGGCAACAGTTAAGCAGCTGTACAGGATGGCCAAGGAACAGCAGCCAGAAGACTGGGGAGAGCAGCCCTGTCCTCATCGCCAAACGATTAGCCCCGACGATTTGGAGTGTATGCATCAACTTCGTCGCGAACTCCACGTGCTGGGTGTTCACAGTGGTGGACGAAACGGAATCTGGCGCTTGAAATAAATTGGCGGCGAATTGACCTACCACCTGGCGCATCGCCCTCGGCATTTAGGAGTCTCTGTGAAAGCTCGGTACGATCAGCGGCTCTGCCGCGTTGGCTTGCATGGGTTTTTACACAGACTCTTTAGTGGTCCAGGTGCCGCTCGAAGCAGGCTTGCTGGGGCCTGGAGGCTCGGGGCTGACCAATGAGAATCCTCGACATCGTCCAAAAACTCGAATCCCGCCAGCACTTGGACCGTGAAGAGGCGCGGGCCGTGATGGAGCGGTTATTATCAGGCTCCGTGCCGGACGCGGAGATCGTCGCCTTCCTTGCGGCTTTGCGGGACAAGGGCGAGCAACCCGAGGAACTGGTGGGGTTCGCGGAAGTGATGCGCGCCCACGCAGCCGAAGGGTTGCGGCAGGCGGGAGTTGATCCGGAGGCGTTACGGAGTGGGGAACCTCTGCTCGACACCTGCGGGACCGGCGGCGACGGGCACGGCACCTTCAATGTATCTACCGCGGTGGCGCTGGTGGCTGCGGCCGGCGGAATCCGCGTGGCGAAACATGGGAACCGCTCTATTTCCAGCCGCTGCGGCAGCGCGGATGTGTTGGAATCTCTCGGGGTCGCCATTGATCTGCCGCCCGCGCGCATTCCCGCCTGCCTGGAAGAAGTCGGGATCGTTTTTCTCTTCGCCCCAAGCCTGCACCTGGCCATGAAGCATGTGATGAACGCGCGGCGAAGCCTGAAAACCAAATCGGTTTTCAACCTGCTTGGCCCGCTTACGAATCCCCTGCGAGCTTCGGTCCAGTTGGTGGGCGTTTACGACGCTTCACGAACCGAGATGATGGCGCGCGCGCTGGGCGCAGTCGGGACCGAGCGGGCATTCGTCGTGACAGGCTCAGACGGCATCGACGAGGTTACTCTATCGGGCCCCACACGCCTCTCCTCGAACCAGGGCGGCGACATACGGACGCGCGACGTGACACCGGAAGAGTTCGGCTTGGCGCGGACTTCGCTGGATGAGCTTCGGGGCGGGGATGCAGAGACCAACGCGCGATTGTTACAAAGCGTGCTGGAAGGCGAGCGCGGTCCGCACCGCAATGTGGTGCTCGCCAACGCTGCGGCGGGTTTTGTGGTGGCGGGAAAGGCTCAAGGTTTTATTGAGGGAGTGGCCAGGGCCGCAGAAGTCATCGACTCCGGCAGCGCACTTCAGACACTTAAGAAGTTGGTGGATTTTACGCAGCGCAACAGGAGGTGAGGGATTGATCCAGTAACCCCAGAGGTCTACTGTCACTCCGTGGTCCACTGTCATTCCGAGCGCAGCGAGGAATCTCGTTCTGAGTCCTTTCTCCACAGACCAGAGCGAGATTCCTCGCTACGCTCGGAATGACACCAGACAGACTTTCGAGCGCGCTGCTACATCTTCAAGAAATTTGCGAGCAACTGTTTTCCCGATTGGGTGAGGATTGATTCGGGATGAAATTGGACGCCCTCCACCTTCATTTGCCGGTGGCGCAGGCCCATGATAAGGCCGTCAGGTGAGGTAGCGGTAATCTCGAGGCAGGCGGGCAGGCTCTGGCGTTCCACGATCAGGGAATGGTAACGAGTGGCCTCGAAAGGGTCGGGCAGGCCCTCGAAAATGGTCCTGCCGTCGTGATGGATCTGGCTGGTCTTGCCATGCATGAGTTCCGGCGCCCGAATAACCTTGCCGCCGAATGCTTGCCCTATGGCTTGATGCCCGAGGCACACTCCCAAGATGGGTACACGTCCGGCCAGCTTTTCGATCACCTCCAGGCAGATGCCCGCTTCGTTGGGAGTTTTCGGCCCGGGTGAGATGACAATCGCAGTGGGCAGTTTCTTTTCGATTTCATCCACAGTGGTCTGATCGTTTCGGACCACGCGCATTTGGGCGCCCAACTCACCCAGATATTGGACCAAGTTGTAAGTGAAGGAATCGTAGTTGTCGATTATAAGGATCATATTATTTTGCTTGCCCCAGGCCCTTCCAAAGCCATTATAGTGGAATTTTGGACTTTAGATTTTGGATTCTCGGACATTCCTTGTCACTGTCATCCAAAAGTGTCAAACAGGCTGCTGACAACACCCTCCACGCCGTCATTCCGAGCGGAGCGAGGAATCTCGCCCTGGGTATTTTCGAGTTAATGCGAGACCCTTCATCGCCTGTGGCTCCTCATGGTGACAGCATCAGGGGTTTTCCCGCAGCCTGCTTAAGTATTAAACCGTCAGTTGACAGCGGCAAACTGGAAACGCTAATCCAAAATCTAGAATCTAAAATCCAAAATCGTCATAAAATAGCGTGCGAGACACAAGGCCAAATGGACAAACACGAGCATCTTGCCGGTGTTTACGGAGGAGAACATGCCAGAAACCAAGCGGCGCGAGTTCCTGAAGTCAGGTATTTTTTCAGCGGCCGGAATCACTTGCCTCGGATTAGCCAAAGGCGGGACCGCCGTCGCTGATCCGTTGGCTGGTGCGACGCCTGAGGCGGCGGGAACCCCGCCCCCATTTCATCTTGGCTTGGTTACTTACAATCTAGCGGTCGATTGGGATGTTGAGACTATCATCAAGAATTGCGCGCAAACGGGGTTTGAAGGGGCAGAACTGCGCACCACGCACAAGCACGGCGTGGAGCTATCCCTCAGCAAGCAAGAACGGGTAGAAGTGAGAAAGCGGTTTGCCGATTCGGCGGTGCGGCTGGTGAGCCTGGGAACGACATGCGAATACGAATCGCCGGACGCTGCCACGGTGGAAAAGAACATCGAGGAGACTCGCCGCTGGTGCGAACTGGCGCAGGACCTGGGCTGCCTGGGGGTAAAGGTCCGCCCCAACGGGTTCCCGAAGGACATTGCACACTCGCAGACCCTCGATCAGATCGGCCACGCCCTCGCCAAGTGCGGAGACGCGGCGCGCGACCACGGCGTGGAAATCTGGATGGAAGTTCACGGAGTAGGTACGCAAAATCCGGTGAACGCCCATCAAATCCTCTCGGTCGCAAATCACCCTTTGGTGGGCGCCTGCTGGAATTCCAATCCCACCGACGTGGAGGACGGCTCCGTGCAGAAGAGCTTCGAGCTGCTGAAACCGTGGATTCGCAGTTGCCACATCAATAACCTCGACAATAAAGCATATCCCTGGCGCGAACTCTTCACCTTGCTGCGTTCGATCAACTTCGACCACTACACGTTTGCCGAGGTTGCTGAGCCGAGCTGCGAGCCCTTACGCTTTATGAGCTATTACCACGCTGTGTGGGACTACCATGCGGGGCTTGGGAGACCGTAGGGAATAGAGAACAGGGAATAGGCAGAAAGCAGAAGGCGGAATTAAGGGGCAGGGAATGATCGCGTGGTATTACGATGTCATGCAGTGTATTATAACAGCTTGCATAGCAGTTTGCAGAGGAGCAAGTTATGGGGAAAGAGACCATTACGTTCAGAGTGGATACGGGCACCAGGAAGACGCTGGATGTCATAGCGGCGTCAATCGACCGTGACCGCAGTTACGTCCTCAATGAAGCCGTCAAGGCCTACGTTGACGCTCACCAATGGCAAGTGGAGCATATTATGCGGGGCGTGAAGCAGGCGGACGCGGGGAAGTTCGCGAGCGAAGCGGAAGTGAAGAAGGCGTTTGCCAGGTGGCGCAAGTGAAACTCTTATGGACCACCCTGGCGCTCGAAGACTTGGACAACGCTTACGTGTATGTTGCCGCCGACAATCCTCGTGCTGCATCCGCAATGATCGCCAGGAGCGAAGCCGCGGTAAATTCCTTGAGGATGTTTCCGGATGCCGGCCGCCCGGGACGCGTCGAGGGCACCCGCGAACTCGTGGTGACGGGCATACCTTTTATCATTCCTTATCGAACGAAGCACCGGCAGATCGAAATTATTGCTCTTATCCATGCGGCGCGCCGGTGGCCGGAGAGCTTTTAGCAGCCAGGGGCGCGCGAGCCCTCTGGACTCCCGGCTCGTCTTGGAGGTCGCATGTCGAACGAACCTACGCGGATTCCGAACCCAAACCCTCTGCCGATGATTGTTGCGCCGGTGACGCTCGAGGGGCAGGGCATTCGACTGGAGCCGCTTTCCCTTCATCATCATGCGCAGTTGTGCGAGGTGGGCCTGGACGACGAACTGTGGCGATGGACTCCCCAGGCCGTGCGCACCCCCGAAGAAATGCGGGCCTATATCGAGACGGGGCTGGAGGTGCAGGCAGCGGAGACTGCGCTTCCGTTTGCTACAATCGAGAGAGCGACGGGCCGTGCCATCGGCAGCACGCGCTTTGCAAACATCGACCGGGCCAACCGGCACGTAGAAATCGGCTGGACATGGCTGGGAAAGAACTGGCAGCGCACGGCCGCCAATACGGAAGCGAAGTACCTGATGCTTCGTCACGCCTTCGAAACCTGGGGCTGCCTGCGCGTAGAGTTCAAGACGGACTCTCTCAACGTGCGCTCACGAGCTGCCCTGCTGCGGATCGGTGCAAGGGAGGAAGGCATCTTTCGCAACCACGTCATTACCTGGACCGGGCGCATCCGTCATTCGGTCTATTACAGCATCATCGATTCGGAGTGGGCGAACGTCAAAGCGGACCTGGAGAAAAAGCTCTCCAGGGCGTGATCGGTCAAGACGAGACAGCGGGCATTGCCCCGCAGGGGCATACCGTCAGTAGCCGTGGGTGGAACCCACGGAAACTAAGCGAAAAATGCACCGGCCCTGGAGGGGCCGAACAATAGGTCAACCCCGTTGGGGTTGGTGTAGTTCCTTAGGCCTTGCCGTCCGCAGGTTGAAACCTGCGGCTACTCAGAGAAGGCCCCTTCGGGGCCTGCGAATTGTTGCCCCTCTCCAAGACTTTCACGCATCCCTTGCGGCGCGCTTGCGCATCGTCAACACTAGGGATAATTGGGCCACGGAGGGCCATGTGTGGCCTGACAACGCCTCACCCCTGCTCGATGCGGTAATGTTCCCCCGCCTGCGTGGGGAATTGTACGATCTCGCCTTTCACTGAGACGGTGACCGGCTGGCTATCCTTAACGCGCGTCACCTTGAGCTGCGATTTGGGCCAGGGATTGACCAGCTTGGCCGTTGCACCTTTCTCGCTGAACAGCGTCACTTCCGAAATCGCTTTGCCATCATACGAAGCGCCGACCAGGAAGGCCCCCACCGCGCGAAGGTCCCGGAAGCGCGCCTGTCCCAATCCCTGAGTGTTCGGGAACAGGCGGATAGTCCCCGTGAAGCTCTGTAGCATGCATTCGTTCAACACGGCGGGCAGCGAGAGGTTTTCCGTCCATACGCCCATGCGCATCATAAAGTCGAAATCGAGAGTATCGTTATAGCGGCCATCGATCTGCCGGGGGCGGTCTCCCGTTATTCCGTTGGGCAACAGGCAGTAGCGCACTTCGTTCTTGAACCATTTCAGATCGAGCATCCCCAGCCGTGCGCGGATCAGGGGCTGATAGACGAGGTCGTTGCCACCTTCCAGCCGGATTGTATGAGCCGTGCGTCTGGCGATTCCCAAGTACTCTTCGTTGCGGCCGATTCCCACCTGGTCTCCGGGAAAGACCGGGGCGAGTGTTACGGGGATGTTGTAAATGTGCTCGGGCGGAGCATTGAGCACGTCCAGCCAAACTTCGCCATAAGGCCCCTGAGTTTTCGGGTAGGGCGTAAGATTATTGCGGACTTCTGCCCACTTGTCGCGCTCACCCTCGTCAACATTCAGGACCTTGGAGGCCTCGATGATGGCGTCCAGCAGGAACTGCACCAGCGCCAAATCCATGATGCAATCTTTGTTCAGGCGGTAGTCCACCGTGCAGCCCCAATTCTCGGGCGAGGCAGAGGGAACGATATGGTATTTCCCGTCAGACTCCTTTTTCACAAAGGCGACCACGAAATCGGTGGCGGCGCGGAAAAGGGGATAAACCCTTTTCAAGAACTGCTTATCGAGTGTGTAGAGGTACTGCCACCAGAGACTTTGCACAGTCCAGGGCGTCTCGCAGACCTCGTAACCCCAGGGCGGCGCTGGGTAAGGCACCACTTGGCTCGGCACCGGGTAGGCGGAGTGCGGGAAGAAGGCTCCGGGCAAGCCGAATTTCTCCCGCGCGTAGTTCTGGGCCATAGGCAGCAGGTTTTCAACCAGTTCCACGTATGGAAGATTCTGGTCCACATGATTGCTGGAGAAGATCCCCCAGAAGACCTGTTGAGTGTTGTAATTCATGTGGTAGTCGCCGTGCCAGGCAGTGCCGATCTTGCCGCTCGTCCAGTTGCCGAACAGGCCCGGGGCCAGCTTGCCTTCCCGCAGGCAGCAGGCCAGAAAATACTGATTGTGGTACCAGATCTTTTCGAGTTGTTTGTCCTCGAGCTCGACTGCGGAGCGCGACCAGAAGTCCTTCCAGCCTTCTTCCGTTTCCTGCTGGAGTTGCCTCAGGGGGACTTGCGCCAAGCGCGCCACCTCGCTCCTGGCAAAGGTCACGTTATCGGCGTGGTCGCGGGGTGTGAAAAGCGTGAGGTCCAGGCGGAAGGGTTGCTCCTTCTCACTTCGCAGGAAGACGCAGGGTGGGAAGTTGAAGTCCCAGTAGGCTTCTTTGCTGCTTGGCCCTAACTTTCCCAGCCGCTCCCGGCTCTCCGCCAGGCCTTCCACCACCCAAGAGCCTTGCACGCGGCCGCTCAAGGCAAAGTTGCGGTCTTTATCGGTGTGGGGAGGGTTGGGGTTCTCCGGCGTCGGCAGCGTCGCCGGGAAGTGCTGATAGCCGGAGAACTCTGCAAACTCCTCGCCGGCGCGGCCGTCAATCTCCGGCGGCGGGAGCTGGGCTTGGGAATCGAGGTTCGGGCAGTAGGTAATCGAAACGAAGGGCGCAGGCTCGTCGCTTGAAACCGACATGTGCCCGGTATTCCAATTCACAAAGCAGCGCACCGTCACCTTGCCACGCTTGCCGCGCAGGTCGTCGTGCTCGAGGTCGAGCGTGAAAAGGCCGTTCGATGGGTCAAGCGTCTGGCGCAGGACGCGGACTTGTCGCGAATCCCAGTGCATCCACACAATCCCGCAGGGCCAGGGGCGAGGCCAGGACTTGGCGTAAGAGGAGTTCACCTTCATCGTGTACTCGCGGAAAAAGTCGATGCTGTTTTCGAGATAGAGCAGGTCGGGCTTGCCCTGCCGCTTGGCTTCTTCGCTGGCCCGGTCCCAGAGCTTCAGCAATTCATCGAAGGGCAGGACGTATTGATAGTGGTCCTCGCTCACGCGAATATCCCAGGAATCTTCCTTGCCCAGGTGAAGGCCCAGCGCGTCGGGGCGCACGGTGACGCAAAGCCCGATGTCCCCGTTACCCAGCAACATGCCCTCGAAGAAATTCGGCGTGGGCAGGTCGCGGAGGATTTGATGACGCTTGGCGATTCTGAATCCATCCAGGCGGGCATCGTTGGAAAGCGGGCGACCTTCGGCGGGCAGCACACCGACAGCGGCCGTGGCCGCAGTCGCTTGCAAGAACCTTCTTCGGTTGGTTTTCATGGCGGACCTCTGCGCAGATTGATTCAAGCCGCATATACTACCACCGCTCGGATATGTTGGCAGGTGCATATACACCGCGCCGCGGGCTCTGTGCCATGTGAGGCCGGTATTGTTGGACGGATTGTCCGACTGCGCTGCGGCGCGCAACAGCAAAGCACGCTATGGACACGCCAATTGCGGGACGATCCGAGGCGCGTGGCTCAGCGGTGCTGAGGTGGGAAACCCAAGGAGAGCGCCTGACATCGAACTAAACGGGTGTATAGTTTTAGTGGCCAGGGATTCCAATAACGGTCCCCTGGCTTAGGTTTGGGTCGGAAGCCCGTGAGCACGTCTGCATCGCATGAGCGCACCTGACGCCACAGTTTTCTCACCGGACGGTTTTTTAGAACGTTCGGAGACGCGCCCACCACTCTTTTAGGGAAGAAATTTGGAATGAAACAACTCCTCTATCTGTTCGCTCTCATCGCACTCTCTCAATCAGAGGTTCCCGCAGCCACTTCACCCCCTTGCCTTGGAGGTGTGACAGTCAGTACTTTTCGGCTGCTACTCCAACCGGGAGGGAAGGGCCCCGCATTGCCACTATCCTCCGTCAACACGATTGTGCCAGGCGAGAAGTTGAAATATGATCCGATCCACATACCCGCTCCCATCAAGGACAAGGCGCAGATCGCGATCTTGCTCGTGCCGTTCACCAAGCCCGCAACTGACGAAGGGGTCAAGGAGAAAGGCAAAGACAAGCAGAAGGACCTCGTGGTGCTGGAAGCACGGCCTGCGAAGAGCCCTGCGGAGTGGGTAATTCCAGTGCGAGCGTCAATCGTGGGGGTGGTTTTCGGCCCCCATGGACTGAATGTTAAAAAGGTGAGCTCGCTTATCGAGAAGAACGAGGACTTGATCCCACAGCTCGCGGATTATGCGCAGCAAACGGCCACGGTGGAAGCGCTGATTCAGACGCTCTCAAAAGTTGAGGAATCACCTACTCCCGGAACAGATGTGAATGCGGCATTGGGTGGCTTTTCCGCTCAGTATGGTGTGGTTGTCCCCAAGCTCGATACTACAGTTCCCACTAACCAGCAGGCGGGTCAGTTGCTTCGGGCTGTGCTTCCCTCAATGTCCACCTACGACCCGCTCACGTCGGACCGGTCGGCGTTTGTAGCGCAGTCCGTGGGGTTGGCGTCATCTGTGGCGGGCCTCTTCTTCGGTACGCCTGTGGGTCTGGCGGCCGGAGGCGCGGCGCTCTTTGTGAACCTCCGCATCATGATGTTTCCTGACACCGATTTCCACACCGCGTTCACACAAGCCTCGGGCACTAACGGGCTGGCGCTTTGTACCAAGGACCAGAAGGTGAAACCACGCACCAGACCCGCGTACCTCTGGGTACTACGCGTTCCGGATGTGGGAGCGCCCACGGCTTCACTCCCTGAGGCCATGCGCCTTCCACTGGGCTGGAAATCTACCATCAAAGTTGCGTGCGCGAACCCCAATCAGCTCAAGGTGCTTCCGCGGGTCCGGGACTGGCAATTGGTCTCCTCGGCCCACTCGGCTGAAGTCCCTGCGACCGTCACGGTAGGAACTTCGGATGACACTCTCGAGCTCGATCTCAGCCACACAAAACTTCCTGAAGGCGAGTACCGCCTTGCCGCCAAATGGGATTGGGACCCGATTGAAGTGCAGGGCGTGGTCAACTTGCGTCCCTTCGGCGATTTTTCCCATGCCAAGCTCAGCCCGGATTCAGAAGACCGTTTGGTGGAAGGTACTGGTTTAGTGAGAATTCAACTGACGGGCGCGGATTTCGAGTTCGTCAACAAGGTTACGCTCCTTCCTTCAGAAGACAGGAAGGCGACACCCAAAGAACTGTCCATCACCCTTCCCAAGGGCAACGGCGCCGGGGAGCAAACGACGCTGGAAGTGGAAATTGACACGTCTGGGTTGCGCGCCGGGGCCTTTGCCCTAAAGCTGGCCCAGACGAATGGATCCACCCATGACCTCGGGATTGTAATTCACCCTCCAATCCCCACCCTATCCAATCTCCCCTTGCGGGTAAACCTGGGGGAGGCGCAACAAGCCTTTACACTCGAGGGGACTGGGCTGGAGCGGATCGAGGAGCTTATCAGTGAGGGCGCGACCTGGGCATTGACTCCTGTCCCGGCGGGTGCGCTGAATCTGCACGAGCGCAAGGCCATCGTCAAGTTGTCGGCTCAGGTGAAGAAAGGAGAAAGGCTTGAGACGAGCATGAAAGTCTCGGGGCTTCACAGTCCGCTGAAAGCCTCCGGGGCCCTACTGGTAGCAGGGCCACGGCCAAAGATCATCCGGGCAAGTGAGTCAGCGTCTCAAGCGATGGACGTGGCGCTGCGGCAGGGGGAAATCGCCGCCGGGTCGACCTTGAGCTTTGCGATCGAAACTGAAAATGCCGGGACTCATCCCACCCTTGCCCTGACCTGCGCCGCCGAGGGAGACGAGAAGCAACCTCTCGCTCTCTATCCGGGGGAGCGGAGCGGAACCGCGCAACTGGATTTTTCCGGTGAGGGCATCCTGTATCTGTCATTCGATCCTGGGTCAGTGGGCCGATCCGGTTGCCAGTTGATGGCGACGGCAACGGTCGAGGAGACTGGCGCCTCCGACCCCTACACTCTGGGCCGGGTCATTCGCCTGCCGCACATTGAGAAATTTCAGCTCACGGATGAGAAGGATGGCGGCCACCTCTACCTTGGCAGCCTCACAGGCCAGGAGTTGCAGACTATCGAAAAGACAGGCTGGGATGGCAAAAATGGATATCCGGTGCAGGGATTTCCCACCCCCGTTGCGGGAGACCCCCAGGAACAAAGCTTGAAAATCGAGTTGTCGTGGCCGCCACCCTCCCCAAGCGCGCCGCTTTACGTTTGGCTGCGAGGTGAAACCGAGGGACGCATCACCCAGGCGAAGTACTAGAGACGCGGTTCCTCCTGTACTCCCTTCCCAGCCCCAAAGGGGCGACCTAACACAGCCAAGGCAATCTTACTAGGCTAGTGAAACCCAACCTGTTTCCATCCGCAAGCCCTGAAGGGGCGCGCTAAGCGTTGCCTCCATCACCTTCCCAACAGCATTTTCATCTCGATCTGTGAGGCGGAACGGCGGCATCCGTAGATCGCCCTTTCAGGGCTCGGCGCGGGAAACAATCCGTTCACCCAGGCCGTTGGCCCATAAGCGTTAACCTAATCGAAACCGTATCGGCGTCGCCCGCGGGGCGGCTCTGCCAACCCACGGGTGATGGCTCGCCATTGCCGCAGCACCGTGGCCAGACTTTGG
>Ga0182027_10009848_pt1 | contig 13664 bp, 11 predicted proteins | sample 712E1DmetaG_FD_121300 | JGI IMG/M metagenome (GOLD analysis project Ga0182027, IMG submission 121300) | Permafrost microbial communities from Stordalen Mire, Sweden - 712E1D metaG (Illumina Assembly) | ecosystem: Environmental > Terrestrial > Soil > Wetlands > Permafrost | place: Sweden...
ACGCCTGCCATCATAGCCAACTCCTGGGGCGCGCGCTGCGCATAGCAGCCAGTCACCACGATGCGCGCCTCGGGGTTCAGGCGGTGAGCGCGGCGGATGAAGGCCCGCGCGGCCCGGTCGGCCTCCGCCGTCACGCTGCATGTATTCACCACCACCACATCGGCAACCGACGGCTGACGTTCGCAGAGCCCCGCGGCACGCAGCCGTCCGCTCACCGCCTCGCCATCCGCGCGAGCGGCCCTGCAACCGAAGTTCTCTATGTGAAAGCCCGGCATACAGCCAGTTTAGTGCAGGCCTGTGACGCCAACCTTGTGCGCAGTGTAGCCCGGTCCCACCTTGCCGCGTTTATGATTGCTGGGGAAGGAAATATGCCTGCATCTCAAAGATCCACTGCACTAGCCCGCCCGATCTCGCCCGGTTTCATCCTTTCGTCTCTCATGCTGACCATGGTTGCGTGCATGCCGCTCCTCGCCGCCGCGCAGCCGCGCGTTCTTGTCTACACGCGCAATTACACCGCTAACGGCAAGGGATATGTGCACGACAACATCGCGTCCAGCGTGGCAGCCATCCAGAAAATGGGCGCGGAAAAAGGATTTGCGGTAGATGTCTCGGACGATCCCGCTGTCTTCACGGACGCCAATCTCAAGCAGTACGCCGCACTGGTGTTTTCCAACAGCAACAATGAGGCGTTTTCAAACGATGCACAGCGCGACGCCTTCAAGCACTTCATCCAGTCCAGAGGCGGCTTTGTCGGAATCCACTCCGCATCCGGTTCGGAGCGAGACTGGCCTTATTTCTGGTCGGTCCTCGGCGGCAAGTTTGTGGTCCATCCGAAGATGCAGCCGTTCACCGTCGAGGTGGCCGACCGGCTCTTTCCGGCAGCCAAGGGTCTTCCCGGACAGTTTGAGTGGACCGACGAATGCTATTTCATTGATCACCTGAACCCCGATATCCATCCGGTCCTGGTAACCGATCGCACCAAGTTGACCGGGCTTGACGTAATCAAGACCGACGTTTCAGCCTTCCCAAATCCTCTGCCGCTGGCGTGGTATCACCAGTTCGATGGCGGGCGGGAGTTCTACCTGGCGCTGGGGCACAACAAGGAGGACTACACGAATCCAATCCTCTATGGGATCATCGAGAACGGCATCCTGTGGGCCATGGGGGCGACAAAGTAATCCGCTATACTAAGAAGTAATCCTACTTCTCCTCAGGTTCCTTACCCCAGAAGATGCAAGAGTCCGCCACTACGAGAGTTTTTGCCCCGGAAATTGTTGTCGCCGGCGGAGACACAAAGCACATTCTCGGCTTTGTCTACTTCACTTTCATCTGCTATCTTTCCATCGGCCTGCCGCTGGCCGTGCTGCCGACCTATGTTCACTACCGCATGGGCTACAGCGCGGCGATAGCCGGGCTGGTCATTAGCATTCAGTACATCGCCACCCTCGCCAGCCGTCCCTGGGCCGGCCGCATCTCAGACCGCGCCGGAGCCAAGATCTCGGTGCTATGGGGCATGGGAGCCTGCGCCACAAGCGGCGCTCTGCTGGTGGCCGCCGCCGCCTTGCACACCATTCCCTGGCTCTGCCTAACAACTCTGGTTGCCAGTCGCCTGGTTCTGGGCGTGGGCGAGAGCCTGGGCTCAACCGGCTCAACGCTGTGGGGCATCACCAGCGCCGGATCCGAGCACACGGCCAAGGTCATCTCATTCAACGGCATCAGCACCTATGGCGCCATGGCGCTGGGCGCGCCACTGGGCGTGGTCCTCGAAGGGCTATGGAGGAATCCGCAATGGGGCCTGGGCTCCATCGGCATAGTCACCGTGCTCATCGGCGCGGTCAGCCTGGCATTAGCCAACCGCAAGAGCCCGGTCCATGTGACGGGAGGCGAACATCTTCCCTTCAGCCACGTGCTGGTCCGCGTGGCCCCGCATGGCATGGGCCTGGCGCTGGGCGGCGTGGGCTACAGCGTGCTGGCCACCTTCATCACGCTCTTCTACGCCAGCCGCCACTGGAACGACGCGGCCCTGTGCCTCACCGCCTTTGGCGGGGCCTTCATCGTGGCGCGCTTGCTGTTTATCCGCACCATCGACCGCTTCGGCGGCTTCCCGGTGGGCATCGTCTGCCTCTCGGTAGAATCCGTGGGGATGATTCTGCTCTGGCAGGCCTCGTCACCGTGGATGGCGTTCCTGGGAGCAGCATTTGCAGGATTCGGATTTTCGCTGGTCTTCCCCGCCATCGGCGTGGAAGCGGTCAAGCGCGTCACGGAGAGCAATCGCGGCACCGCCCTCGGCGTCTACACCGCATTCGCTGACGTCTCCTTCTTCCTCACCGGCCCCCTGGCCGGAGCGGTCATCGGCATCTACGGCTACGCCAGCGCCTTTCTCTTCGGCCTGATCAGCGTGCTTGCGGCGCTGGGAATTGTGATCGTGCTACGGCAGGTGCAAAGCAACGCGCCAGAGAACCTTTAAACACGTCGCCATTTTAAAAGAGTGCAGCTTAATTGCGCGCCGCATGGTCGAAACCGCTCAGAACCCGCATTGACACAATCTTTGCGTTTAGTTAAAGTGACTGGCTGGCGCATCCTCAGTAGTCCGTGCCTGAAAGCATTCCCTTAACAGAGCGTTTCGCCAAAGGTAGGATTTATGTTTGTTCCGGCGTCCTTCGCCACCGCAGTCCTGATGACGATTCTCTGCACCTGCTGTTGGGGATCGTTCGCCAATACGTACAAGCTCACCAAAAATTATCGCTTCGAACTCTATTACTGGGACTTCGGCCTCGGCATCTTTCTCATCTCGCTGGTTTACGCTTTTACGCTCGGCAGCACCGGCGGCCTCTTCAGCTTCGTGCCCAATATGCGCCAAGCCGACTTCAGTTTGCTTTTCTACGCCGCGCTCGGCGGCTTCATCTTCAACATCGCCAACGTCCTGCTCGTGGCGGGCATTGAGATGGTCGGCCTCGCCATCGCCTTTCCTCTCTCCATCGGCATCGCGCTTGTTGAGGGCACCGTTCTTAGCTATCTGCTGCACCCGCAGGGCAACGCCAAACTGCTTACCTCCGGCGTATTAATGGCGCTGGTCGCGGTCATCTTTATCGGAATGGCCTACGCAGCGCGTGGCGCTGGCGGGCTGGTCGCATCGCGCAAAGGTACCACGATCTGCGTCGTCTCCGGGTTGCTGATGGGCGTCTTCGCTCCGGCTATCACGAAAGCCATGCAGGGCAACCATCCCGATGCATCGCTGCTCGTCCCCATCGGCGCGCTCAGCCCATACACGGCTGCCGTCTTTATGACGCTTGGCGCCTTTATCTGCTGCTTCGTTTTCAATCCCATCCTGATGCGCAAACCGCTGGTCGGCGCTCCGGTCTCAATCTCCGGGTACTTCGCCGCGCCCGCCGGCTATCACGCGCTCGGCCTGCTGGGCGGCGGCATCTGGGGCACGGGCACGGTACTCAACTTCGTCGCCGGGCGCTTTGTCGGCCTGCCCATCTCGTATGCCATCGGCCAGGCCTCGCCCATGATCGCCACACTTTGGGGAGTCCTGGTCTGGCATGAGTTTCGCGGCGCTAAGACAAAGTCCTGGCTCTACCTCTCCTTCATGTTCATTTCTTACCTGCTTGCGCTGGCGCTGATTGCGCTGGCATATCAAGCCGGCTAGCCGCTTTCTCATATCCCGGCAAGAAGGATGAATCCGTTATGGCAAAGAAGTGGGTCACGGTAATGGGCAGTTTTGTGGCGGATCTCGCCTTCCGCACCGATCGCGTTCCCGCATGGGGCGAGACGCTGATGGGGAAGTCGTTCAAGCTCGGGCCGGGCGGCAAGGGATCGAACCAGGCCGTTGCCGCGGCGCGCGCCGGCGGCAGAGTGAGCTTCATCTCAAAGCTGGGACCGGACCCGTTCGGGGAGATGGCGCGAAATCTGTATGAGGCAGAGGGCATCGACACCCAGTTCCTCTTCAGGACGGAGAGCGCCACCGGCGCAGCCACGATCATCATCGACGCCCAGAAGGGCGAGAACGCTATCATCGTCGTGCCCGGCGCATGCTTCGAAGTGACCGCTGCCGAGGTCGATCAAGCCCGCGCACTTATTGCCGACTCCAGCGTTTTCGTTGCCCAACTCGAGCTCTCGCTGCCCGTCGTGGAGCACGGACTCGCGCTAGCGCATACGCTCGGCGTACCTACCATCCTCAATCCCGCTCCCGCCGCGCCGCTGCCTGAGAGTATTTACCCGCACATCGACTACATCACGCCCAATGAGACCGAGGCCTCCGCGCTCACCGGCGTCCCGGTCGCAACCGTGGCCGACGCCGAGAAGGCAGCCGATGTATTCCTGGCCCGTGGCGTGCGCAACGCCATCATCACGTTGGGTGCGCAGGGCGCCTTTGTGAAAAATGCCCGCGTCAAGGCGCATGTGCCCGCCGTCAACGCCGGCAAAGTCGTGGAGACTACCGGCGCCGGCGATGCCTTCAATGGCGGCTTCGCCGTTGCCCTCTCCGAAGGCATGGACCTGGTTGAGGCCGCGCACTTTGGTTGCGCTACCGCCGGCATCTCCATCACGCGCCCGGGCACTGCGCCTTCCATGCCCACTCGCAGCGAAATCGACGCGCTGAGTCAATAGCTCATTGTTTGTTTTCGATTCCCCGACCGCCGCCCTGCTATTGTCCGTAATGGGAGGCGTTCTCCAGCACCAGGCTGACGGTTCTCAGCTGAATTGATTCCAGAACCGTGACTCCGCCATCGGTCATGGTCTCGATTCCGGGTTCGTACTTGCCTGCAACCGTTTTGGCCGAGAACGTAACCACTGCCTTCTCGTTTTGCGTCAGAGTAACCTGAACGCTCGATCCAGAACCTGTCATTGTCAGTTTGTAATCGCCCGCGGGAAGTTGCGTCGATCCAACTTGAACATTCTTCGGGATGTTCACGGTTTGGGGTTTCGTGCTGGCAAAAGCCGGCGCGGCAAACAGAGCCAGTGTCAATGCAATACCAAAGAAACGTTTCATTTGTATCTCCTCCGCGCCTGGCGATTAACTCTATCGCATGAGGCGCTAAGAGAAGTACACTACTACAAGTTATAATTTAACCTTAAGAATTAATAATTTTTACGGTGAGTTATAAACATTAAAGTAGCATTAAGAGATATGTTAGTTAAAACCTTAATTAACTATTAAGACTTACAATATAGATGCAGATAAAGAATTATAACTCGCGTCTGCTGTGTGTAAGTTGCGCGCTTAGTGGAATCGTGATTGTGCTGCGGCAGATGGAGGCGAGGGAATTGGGGGTAAGGAATAGGGAGTAGGGAATAGCGTGCTTTCCCTGGTCTCAAGAACAAGACCTGGGGCGCCGGCTGCCCTCCTCAGAGTGAATTCTAGCGGTCATAGAGGTAGGTTGTGCGATAGCGCAATGCGATGTCTTTTCGTAACGTAAGTTTGACGCGCAATTCGTGATAAGTTCCATCAGGCGGCGTATCCGGCGTAAAGCTGAGGATATACGCAGCGTGCCCGTCTGCTACTACGCCATTGAGTTCCGCAGCCAAATCACTAGAGCGACGCAGCGTGCGCCCGCCGGTAGCCTCGGATACCTCGCGGAATATTCCTTGGATCGGATGCACATCCTCTTGTAATTGTGCCGTGATCCGGCCTGGGTTTAATCCGTTGCCTTGATCTGCTGCCATCTGGGAACGGGCCGAATAGCCCACAGCCTCCACATTCCGGTTGCGCAAATCTGCGCCAATACTGCCTGCCTCGAGTTGCGAAGCATCGAGAGGATAAATGCTCACATGGGCGTCGTTCAGGGTTTCCTGCACTTTCATCGCAAACGGATCAAGAGCTTTGGATCCTTTGTCCGTATTCGCCGGTCGATTGTTCCAATCTGCGAGAACATTGTCACTCGCTATCCACACAAGATTCTTGTGACCGGGGATAGTCACCAAGTGGCGCGCTGCAATTACAAGAATGGATAGAGCCGTGCGCTCCGGGTTGCCGGCAAAGCTGCGTAATTGCAAATCTATGGGCATCGGCGAAGCGACATCCACCGTGTTTTGAGTGGTGCCTTCCAAGGGCGCATATAACTCTTGCGCAAAGGCTGCGTTCCCATTTACCTGTACCAAGTCACTGGGGTGCCTGACCGTGTCGAACTGCTGCCGGATACGGCGTTCTTCCTCTTGCGCGCGTGCCAGTTCCTGAGCGCCAGGCAGCCACTTCCGAAACACTTCCGCAACATGGGTGTGATCAGCGCTTGGCTCCGTGAGGATTTGGAGTCCCGTTTCCTTCATAATATAAATTCCCACGCTATCGTTTTCTGAGAGATGCCCCAGGAAACGCTGAACCTCCTGACGTGCGTAGGACAAATCGTCCCATGCCAAGTCCTTTGAATCGATCAGAAGAACTGTGGTGGTTCCTTCAGCCTTGTTCGCGTCAGCTGCTTCAGCTGCCGCGACCAGGCCATCGCGCCGATGAGTCTGATCCGGGTTCAATTCGGCTTTCGAGTTATCCGGCGTCAAATCGGTCTCCTGGCGCCGGCCAAACGCAGAGAAGGATTTCAGTAGCTGCTTACGGTCGTTGTCGAAGATCTCTATGTCGCCAGGTTTCAGATCAACGACTGGATGTCCCTTCTTGTCGTACGCCACGATTCCCACATCGACCAGACGCGCAGTGGTGCGAATAACTAAAGTGGCCGGCGGTGAAGGTGGTTCTTCATTCTTTGAGACAGACACTGCGCCCGTATAAGTGCTATCCGTTTTCTGAACCTCTGCCACGGCTGCAGGGATTGTCTGAGCCGTTATGGACGCGTCGATCTCCGTCTCGGGAACAGGAATGGGGCTGTGAGCGGACGTGCTTGGGATGGAACTCTCCAAGTCGTTCGTCAAGATGCGTGTCGTTGAACCAAACCGGTGATAGTCAATAAAACTGACCTCATTAATCCTGGTCACCTGCGTTTCGCCCGGAGTTGCACCAGGGCGGTTCTGATCTGTGGAGATAGCGACGCTGCGCACAGGACAGATAAAGCTGCTTCCACCGATATCCACTCTGTCATATTGGACGATAATCGCCGCCCGTGTAATAACGTCTGAGTCATTCAGTTCAGCTTCGAGCGTCACGCGCAGAATGGCTCCCGTGACGGGATCGACATAGAGGTCGCCATGGTATGCAGGCGTTCCATGATAGGAGATGGGCTTATTGGTAAGGTCGAGGTTTGTGTCCGCCTGGTCGTGGGATTTCGGGATGCTTGCGTTGAGAAATTTCCAGACACAACAGTAGTCGACGATGTAGTGGGCCGCATCTTTCGGAATTGCAAAGTGGAATACGGAGGCCACGCCGTTCGTAGTTCGTTCCCAGCGGTTCCAGCTCAGCGTACCTTTGGGAATGTCAGTGAGGATGGTCGCAAGGACCGGGCCAAACTCGCCCCACGTTGAAAGTCCAGCGGGGCCCGATGCGGGTTGTCGCTTGACGCCACTCGCAGGCGAATCAAGAACCTCCCAACCGTTGCGATATGTGATTCCACGATTAAATACCCCCGCAAGGTGCAAGTTGGCGTGCGGAGCAAATCCGCTGTGACCGACAACAATAGGACTGTCGTCGAAACTTCGTGTGACTCGAGTTGCCAGGAAATCCGGTAAATGACGCAATGTCCTGGTAACAAATTGAATGACAGAGTTCATCATCGCGCGCTGTGCCGCGATGTCGAGTTTCGGTAGAGTGAGCGCTTCGCTCGCTGGAGGCGGGAGAAATCCCGAAGAATCGACTAACAAATCCAAGGCCTCAGCTGTTTTTGGGCCTGGCAGCATTTCTTTGGTTAGCTGACTCAGGGTGACAGCGGTCAGCTGCTCGGTCAGTTGAAGAGAGCTGAGTTCCTTAGCAATTTCGTCGTCCTGCTTATTGGCAGTGCGCCGCGCATCTAGCAACTTGTGCAATTGCTCCACCGTCACTGGCTTGGCGGCCATGGCTGGAATCGTTGTGGAAATCAGCGCAGCAAGAAAGACAAGCTTCCGCATAGTTCGGCCCTCTCTCGATCTTGTGTCAACGGCAGGACCGAAACCGCGGGAATGTTTGAAGCAGTATGAAGCAGTTCCCGGGGATAGTTCAAGTACCGACCGCGGCCTAATTGCTCAAAGAAATTACCATCTACGATACTCCTTAGGTGAGCACTCTGAGAACCTCAATTTGGTTTACGCAAACTCCCGATGCGGTCTTTTCGGGATGCGTTAGGATGACGGCTTTCGTACCCATCTGAGCGATCCCTGCTCCCCAAACGCACAACAGCCACCCCGTAAGGTGGCCGTTGTTTTTCAGCTTGCAAGAAAGAACGCCTTACCGTTCGCTCTTCCAGTTAATCAGGTCGCCGAGAGTCGTGGTCGAGCTGGAGACCGGCTGCTTGTGGCCTTCCGCCTTGTGGCCTTCCGTCTTGTGGCGCTCGCCCGTCGTGCGGCCGGGCTCGTGGCTTCCGGAACGCAGGCTCAGGCCCACCTTCTTCTCTTCCACGTTGATCTTGATGATCTTGAACTCGTGCTCCAGGCCGGTTTCAAGCTTGGACGCTCCGCCCGGCTCGTCGCCGGCCTCGGAGATGTGGCACAAGCCCTCCACGCCCTCCGCGATCTCGACAAATGCGCCGAACTGCGCAGTCCGCAGCACCTTGCCATGGACCATGTCGCCCACTCGGTGCGTAGCGAAGAAGCTCTCCCAGACGTCGGGCTGCAATTGCTTGATGCCCAGACTAAGGCGGCGATTCTGCGGCTCGACGCCGAGAACGACAGCCTTCACTTTTTCACCCTTCTTCACTACTTCAGAAGGATGCTTGATGCGCTTGGTCCAGCTCAGGTTCGAGACGTGAACCAGCCCGTCGATGCCGTCTTCAATCTCGATGAAGGCGCCAAAGTCGGTCAGGTTGCGCACCCGGCCCTCGACGATTGTCCCGGCCGGATACTTCTCTGTCAGGTTCTCCCAGGGGTTGTCGAGCAACTGTTTCATGCCAAGAGAAATGCGGCGGTCGGCCGGATTCACGCTCAGCACCACTGTATCGACTTCGTCAGCCGGCTTGACCAGCTTCGACGGATGCTTGAGGCGCTTCGACCAAGTCATCTCAGAAAGGTGAACCAGCCCCTCGATGCCCTGCTCCAGCTCAACAAACGCGCCGTAGTCGGTGACCGAAAGAACGCGGCCATGCACATGCGCGCCTACCGGGTAGCGCTCTGACGCATCAAGCCACGGGTCGGGCGTCAACTGCTTGAAGCCCAGCGAAACCCGCTGCTTCTCCTTGTCGAACTTGAGCACTTTCACCTGGATCTCGTCGCCCACATTCACCAGGTCGCGAGGATGCGTGAGCCGGCCCCAGCTCATGTCGGTAATATGCAGCAGGCCGTCGATGCCGCCCAGATCAACGAACGCGCCGTAGTCGGTCAGATTCTTCACGGTGCCGGTCAGAATGGCGCTCTCGTCCAAATGCTCCATCGTGGTCGAACGCTTGGCGTTCTGCTCTTCTTCAAGGATCTCCTTGCGGCTGACCACCACGTTGCCGCGCTTCTTGTTCAGCTTGATGACACGAACTTCAATTTGCTGGCCGAGATACCCGTCGAGGTTGCGAACGGGACGAATCTCGAGCTGCGAGCCGGGCAAAAACGCCTTGAGCCCGATGTCCACGGTCAATCCGCCCTTTACGCGACTCACTACCGTGCCCATCATCGGGGTCTTGTCGTTCGCGGCCTTCTCAATCGTGTCCCATACTCGCAGGCGCTGTGCCCGCTCAAAGCTCACCAAGTAGCCGCCCTCCGGCTCCTCGCGCTCAATCACCACGTCGATTACGTCGCCGGGCTGGAACTTCACCGCTCCGGTGTGATCCAGAACCTGCTCCAGGGGCACCAGCCCCTCGGACTTCAGGCCCACATCAATCACCAGGTGCTTTTCAGTCTGCTTTAGCACCGTGCCCGAGACAATCTTGTCGCCGTAGGCTTCAACGGCAGCAGCCTCTGCGGCCTGCTCCCGTTCAAAAGCCGCCAATGCGGCAGAAAAATCATCCATGGACTCAGGTCCGTGTTCGGGCGGCGTGGGCGCCTTTTTCTTCTTTGCGGGCGCCTCTGCAACCGGTGCGGCAGCAGCCGGCTCAGGCGGCACTGCAACTTCGGCTGCGGGTGCTGCCTCTGCAGGAACTTCAGCCACGGGCTCTGCTTCAGCCACGGGCTCGGGTTGCGCGGAAACTTCCGTTGCAACTTCGGCTGCGGGCGCGGCCTCGACAGCGGCTTCAGCCACGGTCGCGGTCTCGGCTACAGGCTCGGTTATGGCATCGGCGTCCAGCGAGGGAACTTCAATTGCTTCGGCGGTCTCTGGGTTGGACGTTGATTCGGACGACGGCTGCTCCAGCTCCGTCGCAGGCTCTAACGTAGGTGTTTCCAATTCAGTGTTCAGGGTTGTGCTCTCGGGTTTGGGATTGACGACTTTTGCCATTGCTGCAGCTCCGGAATTCCTGGCTCCCGCGACCAATAATGCCTGCCGCTGAGGTGGCCCTCGCGCCGCGATTGCCGCTGGCGGAAAGGCCTTCTGGCCGTATCCCTTTTGTCGTAACCCGTGACTGTACCGGTAGCGTTTTCACAGGGACTGTCCTCCCAGCTTGTTGCGCTGTAGTAAAAGCGACTGGTCTCCTTGGGAAACACCCGGCAGACAATGGCTTGCTGGAGGGCGGCCGCGGCTCGCTGCTGGAATCCGCGCAGCAAGCTACGCCACGAGTGTAGCAACCTCAGCTTTCCCGCGTCAATCCAACAGCTTGGCCACCTGCGCCGGAATGGAGCGCCTGTGGCCTCTATACTGGTGAGAACGGCGCAACCACATGGACCATCTCTGGACCCCCTGGCGCTTTGCCTACATCACCACGACAGAGACCGCGGTGCGCCCCGGCGTGCCTGCCAGCCTGGCCGCCTGGCCCGGCAACCTGGGCTGCGTCTTCTGCAACCTGATCGCCTCCATTGACTTCGCCATCGCCAACGGCATGAGCCTGGAAGAGGCCGAGGCCGCCGGCGGGCTCGTGGTGCGCGGGAAGCACTGTTTTATCTGCCTGAATGCCTTCCCTTACACCTCAGGTCACGTCATGGTGATGCCCTATGCCCATCTCGACCGCCTTGCTGACCTGCCCGCCGAAGCGGCGCATGAACTGATCGGCTTAGCGCAGCGCACCGAGCGGGTGCTGGATCGGCTCTACCGTCCGCAGGGCTTCAACTTCGGGATTAATCTGGGCCGGGCCGCCGGAGCAGGCGTCACAGGACACCTCCACATGCACGCACTGCCCCGCTGGTCTGGCGATACCAACTTCATGACTACCGTGACCGAAACCCGCATACTGCCCGAAGAGCTGGAAACAACGTGGAAGCGGATGCGGGAGGCGTTTGGGGAGTTGGGTTAGCGAGTCAGCGGGGAAGAAGGCCCGGGCCTAAAGGCCCTACATTGATTCGCAGTATTCTGGGGACCCCACGGCCCCTGCTCCCTCCGCGTTCCATCACAGGGACTTAAGGGCCCCTACTCCCTACGAATTATTTCGCTTCGCGGCTCTCTTCGGCCTCGGCTGCCAGCGCAAGGCCCGGCTGCGACCATTCCGGCGATTCCATCTCGCGCACGTCAGATTGCAGTTTCGCGGTCTCCGCTAACTCCCCGTCTCCGTGGGCCAGTTCACCGAGCTGCCGCCCGTAAGTGAATGCTCCGCCCTTGCCTTCGATTGAGCCGAGAAACCGGTTGTAGTAATCCACGCTGTTGTCCAGCGCATTGCCGAGCTTGGTGACATGCCCCTGCGCGACGACCAGCTTTTCGTAGATCCTGCGCCCCAGTTCGTGGATGGCCTTCGCATTCTGGGTAATCTCCGATTGCTGGAAGCCAAAGTCGACGGCGCGGAGGAGAGCGATCAGCGTGGTTGGCGTGGCCATGACGACATGGTTCTGCGCACTGAATTCGATGAGGGACGGGTCGGCCTCCAGTGCCGCGCTGAAGAGAGCCTCGCTGGGCAGGAAGCAGACGACAAAATCAGGAGTGTTTTCGAATTGCTTCCAGTAGGCCTTGCTGGATAACTCCTTGAGATGCGCCTTAACGCGCTGGGCGTGGGCCGTGAAGCGAAGCGTCTGCGCGGCGGGATCGGCGGAGCCGCTGGCGTCGAGAAAGGCATCCAGGGGAGTCTTGGCGTCGACCACGATCTCGCGGCCATTGGGCAGATGGATGGTCATGTCGGGGCGCAGCATCCTGTCGTCGTCGTCGCGGGCGGTGACCTGCTCGGAGAAGGAACAATGCTGCACCATTCCCGCGTACTCCACACAGCGCTTGAGTTGCAGCTCGCCCCAGTTGCCGCGCGTTTTGGGAGCACGCAGAGCGGCAATCAGTTGCGCGGTCTCGTTCTTCAGCGCGTCGAGGGAGGCGGGAATTGTCTTTTGCATACCCTCGACGAGAGTTTTTACTTCGGAATAAGCGCCGGAGCGGTGGGATTCCATTGCGCGCGCCTGCTCGTCGAGTGCTTTGAGCGCGGCTCCGAGCGGGTCCACCAGATTCTTGATCGCTAGTTCCTTGGCCTCCAGGGTCAGCTTCGCTTCGTTGGTTTGCCCACCCAACTCCTGCTTCGCCAGGTCCAGAAATGATTGCGTGTTGGCGCGCAGCGCGCCGGCTGCGGCGGCATTGAAGGCCGTGTCCAGATCGGCCTTCATTTGCGCGTACTTCTCCTCCTGGGCCTTCTCGCGCGTTTCGGCCAGCTTCCGTTCATTCGCCAGCGCTTGATCAAACTGCTCCTGAGCGCCGGCGCGGCCCTGCCGGAATCCCAGCCCAAGACCGAGGAGGAGTACGGCGACAGCAATCAGCGCGTATACGAGGGCATAGCTTCCCATGGTGAAAATCCCCTTCGCCTAATGTACGCCCATAGCCTGTGTATTTCCTGTGAAATTGGACGCGCTTCCTATATCCCTGTTCCCTGCCGGGGTCCCCAGCGAGCAATTTTTGCTCGATGGGGTGGCTATTCCCTACTCCCTTGCTCCCCGAGCCTTTACACGCCTCCATCCGCCCGGTAGACTTGAAATTTCGGGGCCATGTGCAGATTTTTTGGCGCGGCGGTTGTCTTTCCCTGCCATGAGACAGTATGGTAAGCAGGCGGAAGGCAAGTGTTCCCTACCCCGAAGAGATTCCCAAGTTCCCAATATCACGAGGAGAAGCCCGCATGGCCGTTGAAGAGAAAGTCAAGCAGATCATCGTCGAGCAGTTGCAGGTGGACGAAGCCGAGGTTACCCCCGGCGCCAGCTTCCAGGAGGACCTGGGCGCGGATTCGCTGGACGTGGTCGAACTGGTGATGCAGTTCGAGGAGGCCTTCGATCTGGAGATTCCGGACGAGGACGCCGAGAAGATCAAGACCGTCAAGGACGCGATCGAATACATCGAAAAGCACGAGAAGAGCCCGAAAGGCGGCCAGTAGCCCTTGACCCGCAGAGTCGTTATCACCGGCCTGGGGCTGGTGTGCGGTGTGGGCAACACCGCTCCCGAGGTATGGCGGCAGCTATTGGCCGGCGCCAGCGGCATGGGTCCCATTCAGGGCTTCGATACCACTGACTTCTCCGTCACCTTCGCCGCCGAGGTCAAGAACTTTGACCCGCTCGACTTTGTGGACAAGAAAGAAGCGCGCAAGATGGGGCGCTTCATCCATTTTGCCTTCGCCGCCGTGCAGGAG
>Ga0182027_10009849_pt1 | contig 13664 bp, 11 predicted proteins | sample 712E1DmetaG_FD_121300 | JGI IMG/M metagenome (GOLD analysis project Ga0182027, IMG submission 121300) | Permafrost microbial communities from Stordalen Mire, Sweden - 712E1D metaG (Illumina Assembly) | ecosystem: Environmental > Terrestrial > Soil > Wetlands > Permafrost | place: Sweden...
AACGCTGGTCGCCATCGGCGGCGGGGCGCTCACGGACGCGGCCGGGTTCGTCGCCGCCTCGTACCTTCGCGGCGTGCCGATCGTCCAGGTTCCGACGACGCTGGTCGGTCAGATCGACGCGGCCCTGGGCGGGAAGACGGCCGTCGACCTGCCCGAGGGCAAGAACCTGGTCGGCGCCTTCCACCAGCCGGTCGCATTCGTAGCCGACGTGTCGCTCCTGGCGACGCTGCCGCCGAGACAGCTCCGAGCCGCCCTGGGCGAGGCCGTGAAGATGGGCGTCCTGGGCGACGAGCGCCTGCTGGAGCTGATCGAGGAAGACGGCGAGGCGATCGCGCAGGGCGATCGGCGGCCGTTCGAGTCGGGCGGCCTGGCCGAACTGGTCGAGCGCTGCGCCTGGGCCAAGGTCGAGGTTGTCACCGCGGACGAGCGCGAGTCGGGCCTGCGGATGACGCTCAATCTGGGCCACACCATCGGCCACGGCATCGAAGCGGCCGCGGGCTATAGCAAGATTCTCCACGGCGAGGCGGTGGCTTACGGCCTGCGAGGTGCACTCGCCATTGCCCGGGCGCTCGACATCGTGCCCCCCGAGCGCGCCGGGCGGGTCAACGCCCTGCTGGATCGGCTTGGGCTGGGCCTTACGCCGCCGCCGGTTTCGCCGGAGTCCGTCGCAGAGCACATGGCCACGGACAAGAAGCACGCTCTCGGCCGCCTGAGCTGGGTCCTGCCGACGGCGACGGGCGTCATCGTCCGCTCGGACGTGCCTGCCGAGGCGGTGGCGGCGGGCCTCGCGGCGGGCCTTCGACTCTCGCCCATCAACGCCGCCGTCGCAACCCCCGCGGAGGTTTCGGTTCGACCATGACTCGCGTCCTCGTGCTCAACGGCCCGAACCTGAACCTGCTCGGCGCGCGCGAGCCGGAGATATACGGCAGCACGACGCTGGCCGAGATCGAGGAGCGGCTGGTTCGACGTGGCGCCGAGCTCGGCCTGACTGTCGAAACCTTCCAGTCGAACCACGAAGGCGCTCTCATCGACCGCCTTCAGCAGCGCGACTTCGATTGGGCGATCGTGAACGCCGGAGGGCTCACCCACACCAGCGTCTCTCTGCGCGACGCCCTGCTCGGGATCGGCCGGCCGTTCGTCGAGGTCCACCTCTCCGACCCGTCCAAGCGCGAGCCGTTCCGGCACGTCAACTTCCTGCACGACATCGCCGCGGAACGGATCGTGGGTCGGGGCGCGGCCGGCTACACCGCGGCGCTGCAGTTCATCGCCCATCGCCTGGCCACGATCCCCAACACGGACGAGAAGGCGGGGACCGGCAGCGATGAGTGACGGATCGAAGGGATCGAAGGATCCCGCCGAGCCGGGCGAGCTCGACGCGCTGCGATCTCAGATCGACCGGCTGGACGTCCAGATCGTCGGGCTGCTCAACCGTCGAGCGCGGCTCGGCCTGGAGGCGGGGCGGGCGAAGGTCCGCAGCGGCCGGCCAGTCGCGGATTCCGAGCGCGAGCGCGAGGTGCTCGTCCGAGTGGCCATGGCGAACGACGGCCCGATCCCGCAGGACGCGCTACTGGCGTTCTACCGCCAGCTGATCGACACTATCAAGCGTCTCGAGGAACTCGAAGGCATCGGGCCGGAAGGGGATTCGAATGGCTGAGATCGAGCCCCAGAAGGGCAGGCTGCGCAGCTTCACCGTCGCCGCGCTGTTGGGCGTCTTCGTCGTGGCGGTCGTCCTCGCGGTTGCCAGCCGGCTCCTGCCGGGCCGGCTCTCGCGGCTCTTGAGGAGGCCGGGCGGCGGCGACCGCCCGTAGCCAGCGCGGATGATCGCCGTCGCGAGAACTTCCGGGTCACCCCGATAAGGAATTGGCATCTGCCGTCCGACACCTTGGAGGATGCCTGATACCCATACTCCCGAGCGGGTCCCCCATTCGGTCTGGGCGCGGCCTCGGTTCCACCCCCGCCAGGTGCGCGGGCTGGGCCGCCGGATTGCGCCCAAGCTGGATCTTCTCGTGCTGGCCGCAACCCTCGCCGTGCTGGCGCTGAGCGTCGGCGCGCACTACCCGGCCGTTGCCGCGGTCGCTGTCGTGCTGGCCGGTCTGGTGGTCGTCCGCCAGCTGGTGACGGTCCGCCAGGTGGTGGAGATCGATCGGGCCCGTCGCAAGTCCGAGGCCCGGTTCGGCTGGCTGGTCATGAATTCATCCGATCTGATCATGGCGGTCGACGCCTCCCGCAGGATCGATTACGTGAGCCCATCCGTGGAGCGTCTGCTTGGGTCCGACGACGGCCGGCTCCTCGGCGCCCGCCTGACCGACCTTGCCCATCCGGAGGACGCCGGCGCCATCGAGGGGCTCCTGGACCGGGCGGCACGCTCGCCCGGCGAACGCGTCAGCGTCGAGTGGCGGCTCCGCCAGGGCGACGGCACGTGGCTGCCCGTCGAGACCGTGGCCACCAGCGGCGTGCTCGACGGCGACGCTCCCGGAGTCGTGCTCAACACCCGCGACCTGCAGGAGCGCAAGGCCCTCGAGCAGAAGCTGACGTTCCAGGCCTTTCACGATCCGCTGACCCGCCTGGCCAACCGAAGCCTCTTCCGCGAGCGCGTCGAGCATGCCCTCGAGCGGCGCCAGTCCGGCGACGCGGCGGTGCTGTTCATCGACCTGGACAACTTCAAGACTATCAACGACAGCCTGGGGCACGCCGCGGGCGATCACGTCCTGGTCGAGACGGCGCATCGGCTGCGCTCGACTCTGCGCGCGGAGGACACGGCGGCGCGGCTGGGCGGCGACGAGTTCGCGGTCCTGCTCGAGGACGCCGACGTGACCACTTCGGCGCGCATCGCGGAGCGCATCCGCTCCACGCTCGGAGTGCCGTTCTGGGTCATGGGCCAGGAGGTCTACATCAGCGCCAGCATCGGAATCGCGACGCGCGAGCCGGGCGACACGACCACCGAGCTGCTGCGCAACGCCGACGTGGCGATGTACACGGCCAAGACGAAGGGCAAGGCCCGCTTCGAGATCTTCGAGGCCCGAATGCACGACGAGGTCGTGGCTCGCCTGGGCCTGGAGGCCGAGCTCCGCCGCGCCATCGACCGACGCGAATTCGTGATCCACTACCAGCCGATCGTGAAGCTCGAGACGGGCGAGGTGATCGGGGCTGAGGCCCTGGTTCGCTGGCAGCATCCGACGCGCGGCCTGGTGCCTCCGATGGAGTTCATTCCGCTGGCGGAGGAGACGGGCCTGATCGTTCCGCTCGGCGGCTGGATCCTGCGGCAGGCCTGTCGCCAGCTGGCGGAATGGCAGCGCCTCCGCGGCGGCGGCGAACCGTTCGTCATGAACGTCAACCTGTCGTCGCGGCAACTGGTGCGCGACGCCATCGCGGACGAGGTGGCGGCGGCCGTGGACGAGTCGGGGATCCGGGCGAGCTGGCTCGTCCTGGAGGTGACGGAGACGGTCCTGATGGCGGACCCGGTGGTTGCCGCCACGGCCCTGGGACACATCCGCGACCTGGGCGTGCGGGTGGCGTTGGACGACTTCGGCTCCGGCTACTCGTCGCTGACCCATCTGCGTCGCTTCCCGATCGACATCGTCAAGATCGACAAGTCGTTCGCCGACGACGTGGCGACCGGCGGGGTCGAGTCGGCGATCGCCCGGAGCATCATCGACCTGGGTCGGGCGATGCAGATCGACACGGTCGCCGAGGGGATCGAAGTCGATGAGCAGGCGGAGATGCTGCGGTCGCTGGGCTGCGAATTCGGCCAGGGCTTCTACTTCGCCAAACCGCTGGAGCCCGCGGCCTGGGAGGAGTTGCTCCAAACCGATGTGATCGGCGAGGCCGGCGGGGCCGACGGCGGCCCGGTCGATCATGGCGCGGGCAAGCGTGGCGCGAGCAGCCGTGGCGCGGGCAGCCGGCCCTCCGACACCAAACGGCGTAATCGGCGGGCCGCCGCGTAGCTTCGCCGGCCCCCTGCCGACCATCCGCCCGCCGCGCCGGAGCCACGATCACCCGGGGCCGCCTGTTTCTGCAAGACTCCCGCCCCATGAACGCTATGCAAGCCCATGCCGCGCGTCTCGAATCTGCGTCCGGCTTCGGGGCTCACGGGACGGCAGCTATACGCTCAAGACAGCCTTCGGACGGGCCGGCCGCAGGCCCACGACCGCCTCTTGGGGCCTCGAGAGTTCGTTCTCGGCGGCCGCCGAACCGCCCCGCGCCCCCGGCCCTCGCATAACGCCCGTGCTGCGTGAATTCTGCAGAAACCCGATCCCTGCGGCGGGGTGTGCCCCCGCCGAGCAATCTGTGCTGCGGACTGGCACCCGCTGAAGACGGCAGACGGATCGCAGCCTCCAACTCAGCCCGCGACGGGAACTCCGACATACGTGTTGCCCTGGTCGTCCATGGTGAGCAGACCCGTTGGGCCGAATGTCGTCCACTCAAACAAGTCGTCCGGATCTGGTATGTCGCCGGACTGCGCGAGTTCATATACGGTCAAGTCGTCCCGGAACCCGTAGATCGTCGTTTCGCTCGCGTCTTCCGAGAGGATCAGAGTCTGCTGGCCGTTGGAGAGAAGCTCGTCATCGCCGCTCATGTCCACGGTCAGGATCGATTTCCACGCGTACGCCCGTCGGAAGATGCCCAGCTCGCCCCCGAGCCGCCTGGATTCGACTCGCCCGCCAACAGCAGGTGATCGTTCAGGCGATAGACATCCATCCACGCTTCAGCTCCTGGGATGGCGCCGGACAGCGTGTCGCGAGTCCATGCGCCGCCGTCGGCTGACCACCACAAGGATGGCGTCAGCAAAGTTGGCCCTTCGCCGCAACCCCCCGTCTCCGGACCATAAGTCTGGCCTGCAATGACGTAACCGTCGGCAAACGCAACGCCGTTCTCGATCCCATCGAGACCCTTGAACGCCTTTCCAGTAAGGGCTGCGTGGCGCCAGGACATGCCGTCGGTCGAAGTCCAGACACCGGCCAATCCCGTGGCGATGTAGCCCGCCGAACCGCCACTGATGTTCTGTATGCCACCCTGGGCAAAGGCCGCAGGGTCGTCAATCGACTTCCAGCTGATCCCGTCGGCAGACATCGCGACCGGCAAGTCAAAACCGCTAACGCTTCCGCACACCGTTCCTTCAAAGTCGTAAGCCAGCAGCCCAGACGGGCCCTCGACCAGGTTCATGACATCTATGCCCGAGCCGTCCCACTTGATCTGCCCGCCGGCCTTCCAGCGCAAACCGTCGGCAGAATGGGATGTATCGATGGTCGCGATCTCAGACTGACCGTCGGGAGAATCGTCCTCGGACGTTTCCTGGAACGCCAGCCAGCCCCGGCTCCGCCCAACGACTGTCCAGCCGTTGCCGTCGGGCGCGGGTGTCGGCAGGCTGAGCGAGTTCATGGGCACTCTCGTCCAATGGACAGAGACCCAGTCCCCCGACGGCAACGGCCCGAGGGTCGGGAGTTGCGGCGTCGCGGTGGCGATCGGGGTCGCTGACACGCCTGGCGTCCCGGATGCACTCGCCACAGATGACGAGCTCGACAGCACCGACGGTTGGGGAGATTGGGAGTCGCCAGGCGTCGCCGTTGCCGTCGTACAGGCGACCAGACTTGCCCCAACTAACAGGACAAGAGCGAAGCGTCCGAACAACCACTGCCTTGCCCTGGGCTCATCCCTCGAGTACATGCGATCCCCTGGTGATGATGCTCCTCCCGCCGAACGCGGCTGAGACGGCAGCCTGGCCGGTCGAGTGATGCGCTCGGCTGCCGACATTGTGCCCGTCCTCGCTTGCGGTGCCCATCGGACATTCACAAACGAGCAGTGGCGCCTCGCAGCTCCCCGACGAGGCGGGCGAGGGCCGGGACGTCGCGGCCATCGGGGCCGAGGGCGTCGACCAGGGCCGAGGCCACGATGACGCCGTCGGCGCCGGCCCGAACAAGCTTTCGGACGTGGGCGGGCCGGCTCACGCCGAAGCCGACGGCGACCGGGACCGGCGACTCGGCCTTTGCCGCCGCCACCAGGCCCCGAACCGAAGGCGGCAGCGATGCCCGCGCGCCGGTCACGCCTACGAGTGACACGCAGTACAGGAACCCGCCCGAACGCCGGGCAACGGCGACCCTCCGCCCGGGTGTGGTCGTGGGCGCGATGAGATAGACGACCGCCAGGCCCACCTCCCGAGCCACGGCCTCGAACCGCTCCCCTGCGTCCGGGGTCATGTCCGCGACGATGACGCCGGCGGCGCCGGCCTCCGCCAGCCGGGAGGCCACGGCCCGGCCGTCGCCGCCGCCCAGGATCTGGTTGGCGTAGCACATCGGGACGAGCGGCAACTCCGGCCGGGCAGCGGAGATGAAGCGCAACAATGCCACCGACCGCTCGAGCGTCGCTCCGGCCCGCAACGCGGCCGAGGTAGCCCGCTGGAGAGTGGCTCCGTCGGCGAGGGGATCGGAATACGGCAATCCCACCTCGAGCAGGTCCGCGCCCGCATCGGCGGCCGCCAGCGCCGCCGCAAGCGAGGTCTCGTGGTCGGGATAGCCGGCCACGACGTACGGGATCAGGGCCGCGCGGTTCCCGGCCGCGGCGCGCCCGAACGCGGCGGCGATGCGCCGCGCTCCGGGCGTGTCGTTGGTGCCCAAGGGCGTGGCCGCCGTGGCCGCGGCACGGTTCGCGATGGGCACGGCGCTCATCGCCCCACCTCCTTCAAGCCGAGGGCGGCGAGGTCCTTGTCGCCGCGCCCGGAGAGCCCCAGCACTACGACGGCCTCTCGCGGCATCGGTCCGCCGCCCCTCGTGCCCTTGGCCTCCGCCACCGCCACGCGCGCCAGCACCTCGGGCAGGGCCGCCACCGCGTGCGCGGATTCCACCGCGGCCAGGATCCCTTCGGTTCGGGCGACCTGCCGGACCGCCTCGATGGCCTCCGAATCGGTCGCGGACGAAACGATCAGCCGGCCGGCGGCCATCAGCGCCGCGAGCTGCGGGCCGATCCCCGGGTAGTCCAGCCCGGCGGAGATCGAGACCGCCTCGATGACCTGGCCGTCGGGGTCCTGGAGCATATAGGAACGCGAGCCGTGGAGGATCCCCGGCGTGCCGCCCAGGAGCGCCGCCGCGTGCCGCCCGGTCGCGATCCCCTCCCCCGCCGCCTCAGCCACCGCCAGCCGGACGCCCGGCTCGCCGATGAACCGATTGAGCAGGCCGAGGGCGTTCGAGCCGCCTCCGACGCATGCGATCGCCATGTCGGGCAGCCGCCCTTCGACCTCGTAGAGCTGCGCCGCCGCCTCGTCGCCGATGACGCGCTGGAAGTCGCGCACGATCATCGGGTACGGGTGCGGGCCCATGGTCGAGCCCAGGCAGTAGTGCGAGGTCTCGACGTTGGTGACCCAGTCGCGCAGGGCCTCGCTCACGGCGTCCTTGAGTGTCCCCGACCCGCCGTGGACCGGCCGAACTTCCGCGCCCAGAGCCTCCATCCGCAGCACGTTCGGGGCCTGGCGCCTGATGTCCTCCACGCCCATGTGGACGACGCATGGGATCTCGAGCAGGGCGCAGGCCGTGGCCGTCGCCACGCCGTGCATGCCCGCCCCGGTTTCGGCGATGACACGGCTCTTGCCCAGCCGGCGCGTGAGCAGAACCTGGCCCAGGGCGTTGTTGAGCTTGTGGGCGCCCGTGTGGTTGAGGTCCTCGCGCTTGAGGTAGAGCCGGATTCGGTCGGGCAGCCGATCGGCGTGCTCGCCCGCCAGCCGGCGCGCCGCCTCCAGCACTTCCGACCCGAGACGATCGGCCCGGTAGATGGGCGTGGGCCGGCCGCCGTAGTGGAACTGCAGCTCGCGCAGCTCGGCCCAGAAACGCGGGTCGTGGCGGGTCGTGGCCCAGGCCGCCTCGAGCTGATCCAGCGCGGCGACAAGGGTCTCGGGCACGTACCGACCGCCGAAGTCGCGATCGAGGCCCCACTTGCCGTGCTCGTCGGGTTCGAGCAGGGCCTCGGGCACCGGCGTCGGCCGGACCCGGACGTGCGGGCGGTCGAAGCGCGCGGCGCGGGCGCGCTTGACGAACAGCGCCACTCGGAGCGGATCTTTTCGCGGCCGCGAACCAGGGGCGCGGGGCGCGCGCGACCGACCGGTCGAGCTGTTCTCGTCCACTCCGGAGCTGACGTCGACGCCGATCGCGGGCACTGCCAGGACGGCCTCCGCCACGTTCGACGGCTCGAGGCCTCCGGCCAGGATCACGGGCAGCTCGCGGGCCACGGCCGCGGCCACGCCCCGATCGATGAGCCGGCCGGTGCCACCGGCGAACGGGCCTCCGGCGGCATCGAGAATGAGGCGTTCGGTGCCGGCGGCGAGGTACGCCCCGCCTGCCTCGATTGCCTTTGCGGCCACCGAGCCGGCGTCCGCGGGGCCGGCCGCCGCGCCTGCGGCAGTACCGGCCGCGGGCTCGCCCGCGGCCGCGCTCAGCGCAACCGACGGGAGATGGAGCACCTTCCAGACGGGGCGCCCGACGAAGGCGATCGCCTCGACGGGCTCGTCGCCGGACAGCTGGACCGCGTCTGCGTCGATGGCCTCGATGGCGGCCCGTATCTCCGCCGGGGCGGCGTCGGCGGTGACGGCCACGATCCGGGGTCGCCTGCCGGCGGGCGAGGCGGCACGGACCAGCGTCGCCAGCCACGAGGCCTCGGCCAGGGTCAGGCACCGGGGCGTGCCGGGAACGAAGTTGAAGCCGATGGCATCGGCGCCGGAACGGAGCGCCGACAGGACCCCCTCGGAATCCGTGACGCCGCAGATCTTGACCAGGGGCAGCCGCGCTTCCGCAGCCACGTCGTGTGGCACGGAACCCGCGGCCACGAAGGCACGAGCCGCAGCGGCGGGCTCGGCCGAGCGCATCAGCGCCTCCCCGATGAGGGCGGCGTCAAGCCCGACCGCCCGCCAGCAGACCAGCGTCCGGGGCTCGCTCACGCCCGATTCGCCGACCACCAGTCGGTCGTCCGGCACGAGCGGTCGCAGGCGCAAACAGTGCTCGGGGTCGACCGTGAGAGTGCGGAGATTGCGGTTGTTCAGGCCGATGAGGCGGGCATCGGTCGCGAGGGCGGCCTCGAGCTCGCGCTCGTCGTGGACCTCGACCAGCGGCTCCAGGCCGAGTTCGCGGGCGAGACCGGCGAACCGAGCCAGCCTGTGGGCCGGGAGGACGCACGCCAGGAGCAGCACGATGTCGGCGCCGGCCGAGCGCAGAACGGGCAGCTGACGCTCGTCGACGACGAACTCTTTGGCGAGGATCGGGAGGGTGACGGCCGCCCGGACGGCACGCAGGTCCGCCACCGAGCCGCCGAACCAGTGCGGCTCGCACAGCACGGAGATAGCGGTCGCTCCTCCGGATTCGTAGGCGCGGGCGAGGGCGACCGGATCGGCGTCGGCGGCAATGGCCCCGGCCGAGGGCGAGAGGCGCTTGACCTCGGCGATGAGATGCAGGCCGGGCGCGGCAAGCCGCTCGGCCACGGGCCGGACGGCGCCGCCCGGAGCGGCGGAGCAGGCCGCAGCCTCGTCGGCGAGAGAGCGGTAGCTCCGCCCGTCGAGCTCGGCGCGGACGTCGGCGAGGCGCAGGGCTGCGATGTCGGCCACGACCCCGGCCCGGGACGAGCTGGCCGTGGAGCGGCTCTGGCGCGGCGCGGCGCGGCGCGGCGTGCTGGCGAGGATCGTCATGCCGGCGTCGCCTCCAGGCTCTGCGCGGCCGCGGCCGCAGCCGCCTCAGCAGCGGCCTTCACCGCGTCGCCGGCCGCTTTCGCGGCGCGCAGCCGCCCCAGCAGTCGAGTGGCCGCGCCGCAATCGATCGCCTCGGCCGCTATCGGGATTCCGTCTTGCAGGTCCGTGGCCCGCCCCGCGGCCAGGAAAGCGGCCGCGGCGTTGAGCAGCACCACGTCACGTCCGGGGCCGCTCGCCCCACCCAGGATCGACTCGATCGTCGCGGCGTTCTCGGACGGAGTGCCGCCCGCCAGCGCAGAAGTGGGGGCAGCCGCCAGACCCAGATCCGCGGCCACGACTTCGCGCCGCGTAACGCCGGCGGGAGTGACGTCGTAGAGGACGCCCGACCCGTCGAGCGGCAGCTCGTCCAGGCCGGCGCCGAGGACCACGAGCGCCCGCTCGGCGCCGAGCAGCCGCAGCACTTCGGCGATGCGGGGCGCGGCGGCAGGATCGCCAACCCCCACCACCTGCCGCCGCGCGCCGGCGGGATTCGTGAGTGGGCCGATCAGGTTGAACGCCGTCCGCACGCCGATCTCGCGGCGTGTGGGGCCGGCGTATTTCATGGCCGGGTGGAAACCCGGGGCAAAGAGGAACGCGAAACCGTCCTCGCGCAGCGCCCGGGCCGCCTCATCGGCCCCGAGATCGGTCTGGATCCCGAGCGCTTCCAAGACATCGGCCGAGCCCGACTTCGAGGTGACAGCCCGGTTGCCGTGCTTCGCGACCGGCACCCCGGCCGAAGCCACGACCAGCGCCGCGGCCGTGGAGATGTTGAAGGTGTTGCTGGCGTCTCCGCCGGTACCGCAGGTGTCGACGGCACCTTCCGGCGCGACCACTCGCAGCGCGCGGTCGCGCATCGCCGCCGCGAAGCCGGCCAGCTCCTCGACCGTCTCGCCGCGCATCCGCAGGGCGACGAGCAACGCCGCCAGCTGGGCCGGCGTCGCCGCGCCGTCCATCACCGATCCCATCGCCTCTCGGGCCTCGTCCATGGATAGGCGCTTGCCCTCGACGACCGCGGCCAGAGCCGCCCTTACGACTTCGCTCATCGAACCATCTCCACGCGGCCCGCGACGGCCGCCACTGTCGCGTCGGCTGTTTCATTGTCCCGCTCGGCCGCTCCGTGCTCCGCGGCCGCTCCGTGCTCCCCGCCGAACCCGGCCAGGGCGAACGAGCCGCTGGCCTGGTCCAGGAGCGCGGCCTCGCCTTCGCCGGCGAGCCGCAGGAAATTGGCCAGCAGATGCGGCCCCTCGGGGGTCAGGACCGACTCCGGGTGGAACTGCACGCCCTCGATCGGGGCGTTGAGGTGGCGAATGCCCATGACCACGTAGTCCTCCTCGGTCCGGGCCGTGACGATCACGTCGGGCGGGAGTGTCTCCGGGGCCACACTGAGGGAGTGATACCGGGCGGCCATGAACGGGCCGGGCATCCCCGCGAGCAGCCCCTTGCCGTCGTGGCGGACGCTCGATGCCTCGCCGTGGACGAGCGTCGGGGCGCGGCGGATGGTCGCCCCGAGGGCGGCGCCCATCGACTGCATTCCGAGGCACACGCCCAGCAGCGGGATCTTGCGCTCGAGAGCGACGCGGATCGCATCCATCGAGACGCCGGCGGAGTCGGGGTCTCCGGGGCCGGGCGAGACGACGATGCCGCGCAGATCGGCCGCCGGGTCGTCGGCTATGGCCTCCAGGCCGGCGCGGTCGATGGCGTCGTTGCGCAGCACGCGCACGGTTGCGCCGGCCGCCTCGAGAGCCTGGACGAGGTTGAAGGTGAACGAGTCGTAGTTGTCGATCATGAGGATCATCGGGAAGCCTCCTGTCGCGCCGCTGCGGCCACGGGCTGGCGGGCGGCGCCGCCACGGGACGTTGTCGTGCCACTCCCCGCCTGGCTCGAGGCCTCGGCAACGGCCATCTCGAGCGCCCCGCGAATCGCCCCGGCCTTGTGCTCGGTCTCCTCGAACTCTCGCTCCGGGACCGACCGGGCGACGATCCCCGCGCCGACGGTGAGGTGGATCAGATCGTCCTTGAGCACCGCCGAGCGGATCGTGATGGCGGTGTCGAGGTTGCCGTCGTAGCCGAGGTAGCCCACGGCCCCGCCGTACAACCCGCGCCGCTCCTTCTCCGCCTCCGCGATGAGCTGCATCGCCCGAACCTTCGGTGCGCCCGACAGCGTCCCGGCCGGGAAGATGCTGCGCAGCGCGTCGAGGGCATCGCAGCCGGGCTTCAGGCGCGCTTCCACGTGGCTTACGAGATGGAGCACGTGGCTGTAGCGCTCCACTTCCATGTACTTGGTAACGACCACGGTGCCCGGGCTGGCCACGCGGCCCAGGTCGTTGCGGCCCAGGTCGACGAGCATCACGTGCTCGGCCCGCTCCTTGGGGTCGCGTTCCAGGGCATAGGCGAGCTGCGCGTCCTCGGCTGGGGTCGCTCCGCGCGGCCGCGTCCCGGCGATCGGGTGCGTGGTCATGCGGTCGCCCTCGACCCGAACCAGCAACTCCGGGCTCGCCCCGACGACGGAGAACTCCGGCATCCGCACGAAGAAGAGATAAGGGCTGGGGTTGATGCGGCGCAGAGAGCGATACAGCGCCACGGCGTCGAGCGGCTCGCCGGCGATGACCGGCCGCTCGAACGTCTGGCGCCGTGCGACGACTATCTGGATCGCCTCGCCCGCGGCGATGGCCTCCTTGGCCGATCGAACGGCGGCTTCGTATTCGCCGCGCTCCAGGCTGACTTCGATCTGCCGAACGCCGGGGCCGCCTCTTCCGCTCTGGCCGCCCGGTCCATCCGCGCCGCCTGGGGCAGCGCGGCCCTCGCCCAGGCCGGCACCGTCGCCAGGCCGGGCAGAGGCCGTCCTTTGGGCGGCGTCAGCCGCACCGTCATCCGCCTCCTCCGTCTCCATCGCATCACGCCGGCCCCGCCGGGTCAGGCTCGCCAACTCGAGATCCGTGGGCCTCCCTGTCCGCTCCAGGGCCTCGAAGACGGCCCGCTCGGCGATGGCGTAGCGGCCCTCGAGGTCCGGGGCTTCGGTGTGCAGCGAAGCGACGGCGGAGAGCGTGTGCGTCAGATGGTCGAAGACCAGGACCAGGTCCGTCTCCTGGAAAGCGGCCATCGGGGTGCCGATAGGATCGCGTGCCGGCAGCGGCACCGTGGGCTCGAACGTGGAGACGGCGTCGTAGGCGAGCGCGCCCACCGCCCCGCCCGGGAACCGCGGGATGCCTTCGCCGGGGAGGATCCGCCTCTTCGGCAGGAACTGCCGAAGCGCCGTCAGTGGGTCGGGCACCGACAGCGTCTCGATCGGAAGGTCCGGCGAGTAATCGGTCACTCCGACCGGGCGCGTCTGGATCGTGGCCCAGCCGTCGCGCACGGTCAGGAGTCGCCGCGGGCCCACGCCCATGAAGGAGTAGCGGCCCAGCCGTTCGCCGCCCTCGACGGACTCGAGCAAGAAGGCCGGGCCCCCGTCGTCGAAGCGCATGAAGGCGCCGATCGGGGTTTCGAGGTCGGCGTTTCGGGTGGCCGTCAGCAGGATCGTGTCGGCCGAGCCGGACAGCTGCCGGACCTCGCGAAGACTGAGCGGATCTGTGAGTGCCATCGGTATCGCCTGTTGCCTTTCTCCGTTGTGGCGTCCGTCCGCCTGTCGCGGCGGCGGGGCCCGCGCCTTCGTCCCCTCTGCCCGCTTCCCGAGGGCCTGGCGTCGGGCACCTCATGGTCCCGGCGGTCGGCCCCCGGAGAGTGGCGGGGAATCAAAACGACCTTCCGTCCAGGGACGAAAGGTCGATCCTTCCGCGGTGCCACCCACATTCGGCGATGCCGCTCTCTTGGCCGACGGGTCGGGCTCTCGCGCTGGGTCCTGTGCGCGACTCCTGCCGATCGGTGCTGCCCTGTATCGCTGGCGCTCTGCGCCGGAGCCTACTGGCGAGCCCTGGAAGCTCGCGGTTTGGTCCGGTGGCTCACGGGGCCATTCGCTCCTGTCGCCGCCC
>Ga0182027_10009850_pt1 | contig 13662 bp, 14 predicted proteins | sample 712E1DmetaG_FD_121300 | JGI IMG/M metagenome (GOLD analysis project Ga0182027, IMG submission 121300) | Permafrost microbial communities from Stordalen Mire, Sweden - 712E1D metaG (Illumina Assembly) | ecosystem: Environmental > Terrestrial > Soil > Wetlands > Permafrost | place: Sweden...
ACCTGACACCTGACACCTGACACCTGACACCGATATGTTTGCCTTCCAAATCATCGTCATCGCCTTCTGCCTCTACGCCGCGTTCCGCGTTTGGCAAAAGATCCGCGCCAGGTCGCTTGGAGCCCGCTGGGGCGCTTTTTGGCTTGTTTTTTGGTTCGGCGTCGGCATCGTTGTCGCTTTGCCGTGGACCACATCGCTTCTTGCGGCGCGACTCGGGGTTACGCGCGGCGTTGACCTGGTCATTTATGTTTCGGTGATCGTTCTGTTCTACTTGGTTTTCCGTTTGACGTTGAAGATAGAAAAGTTAGAGGGAAATATTACCAAACTTGTCCGCGAAGTGGCATTAAAAGATATTCATCAAAACAACAAAAACGAAGGCGGATTAGATATTAGGCATTAGATATTAGATATTCGGTAAAATGAGAATTCTCCAAATCTCGCCCGTCGCGCCGCCGCAACGTTCCGGCATGGCGAACGCGGCCGGGGAGATATATAAAGCGACAAAAGCGGCGGGGGCCGATGTCGATCTTGTTTCGGCTTTCGGCGACTCGACGATACCCGCCTTAAAACATTGGCGCGTCCCCGGCGCCGGCTTTTTGGCATTCACGCCGGCGATAATTAAACTTCTTTCCAACAATTCGGAAAAAAATACTAGGACAGTTATTCTCGATCGAGAAAAACTGTCTCAAGCAAAAAATTCGAAAAAAGGGAATTTTGACATTGTTCACCTGCATTATCCCTGTTACGGCAATGCGCTGATGGTCTCGCTTGCGCGGATGCTGGGGAATAAGAAGCCGCTTGTTGTTTCGTATCACATGGACACGATCGGCCGGGGTTTGCGCCGTCCGGTTTTTTGGTTTCATCAAAAATTTTTAGCGCCGCATTTTTTGCGCCAAGCATCAGCCATTGTCGTCGCCTCGCGCGATTATGCGGCGCACTCCCTGCTTGCAAAATATCCCGACCTCATGGCCAAGGTCGTCGAAATTCCCTTCGGCGTAAACTCGACGCGTTTTCACCCTCCGATTTCCGAGGCGAAACCTCGGAAGAGATCGGTTCTTTTTACCGCCGCGCTTGATGAACAACATTATTTCAAAGGTCTCCATATTTTGCTGGAGGCGATGGTAAAAGTTCCGGATGCAAAATTGACGGTCGTTGGCGACGGAAATTTAAAAAAAAGTTATATTCGCCTCGCGCAAGAGTTGAAGATAAGCGATCGCATAAATTTTGCCGGCCGCGTGTCCGACGAGGAATTGCCGAAATATTTTCAAGACGCCGAGGTGTTTTGTTCCGCCTCGGTCGATCGTTCCGAGGCTTACGGCATCGTGCTCATGGAAGCGGCCGCCTCGGGACTCCCGGCCGTCGCTAGCGATATTCCGGGCGTGCGAACGGTTGTTGCGGACGGCGAAACCGGCCTGCTTATTCCGCCCAACGACGCCGCCGCGCTTTCTGAAGCGCTGCGCGACCTGTTGAGCGATCCTGCCCTGCTCGCGAAGATGGGTCAATCGGCCCGGGAGTTCGCCCTCACCCGCACATGGAAAAGCGCCGGGGATAAATATGCGGAGATCTATAAGGCGCTTTTAAGAACCAAGAACAAAGAACCAATTTCCACTTAAATATTTAAACATTAATAACCAAAAAAATAGCCGAAAGGCTTCTTTTTTTGAAACTTAAATTTATGATTGAAACTTTATTTGGAAATTGGTTCTTGGTTCTTGGTTTTTTTACTTGATGTACCTGAACACATAATCCGCATCGTTGATGCCAAACCAACTCTCCGAGGTCTGCTTCGCGCGGGCGATAATGTGGTCAGCGTCGGTCCAATAGGAGTTGACCACAAAGTAGCCGCGTTTGACCCCGGCGAGCGCCATGGCCTCATTCATGTATTCCGAAGACGGATCAATGTAGATCATTTTTAAGAAAAACTGGTAGAGCGGCCCGCCGGTGGGAACGGGGTAAGCGAAGATCTGCCCCTCGGGCGTGTCGTAATATTTGAAAAAGCCGAATTTTGAAAGCGCCGCGGCCGAGACAGGCTGTGCGGCAAGCACGATATACGGCTCGCCGTTGGCGTCGTCGTTCACCGCTTCAACCGCCGACATGTCGGTCGCCGAGGTATTCCAGCCTTTGGAGATGACATAAGCGTCGGCGCGCGGGTAAGCCAGGTAAACGCCACCTGTGAACATAAAGGCGATGGCAACGACCGCGGTCGCCGCGCGCCACGGCTTGCCGGCGGTTTTTCCCAAAAGTTTCGCCGCCTCCGCGGCCGCGGCCGGCGCGGCAACGAGCAGCGCGATCACGAGGAGGCGTCCGGCATAACCGCCCTGTTCGCCGTCGGGCAGGTACGAAAAATCAATGCTGACGGCGATGAGCGCCCCGCTTATCGCGGCCGAAGCGGCGGCGAGCAGATAGTCGCGGTTTCGCGCGACGCCAACGATAATGATGATCGCGGCGGCCGCGCCGATGGCATAGACCGGGTCGCCAAGCGCATGAAAACGAGTGAGCGGCAGATCGAACGGCACGGCGATCGAACCGATCCGGTCGAGCGAAAAGGAAAAACCCTTGTTCGAGATCGCAAAAAGCGCGGGCAACGCTGCGGCTCCGATAAAGGCGGATATGAACTTCCAAAGCGGCTTTCTGAATTGAATGATGGCCGCAAACACCAGGGCGGGAATGCCGGCAATGGGGTGGGTCATGAACGCCGCAAAGGCGAAAAGCCAGACCAACAACTTCATCCGTTCGTCGTTTTTGGCCGCCAAAGCGAGGATCGCGGCCAGCAGGCAATAAAGCGCGGCCAAGCCGAAAGGGGTCGTGTCGATGAACGAAGCGAGCGGCAAAACGGTCAAAAGCGCGGCGCAAAATATTCCCGCGCGGCGTTTCATGGTTTTGGCGGCGAATGCCGCGGCGGCGCCGATACTCACCGCCGCGAGCGCGGGCAAGAGCCAAACGCCAATAACGTCGACCGGCAGCTTTGTGATGAACGAGACAAGCACGACAAGCGCGTATTGGCCGGAGTAATAGATCGTCTTCGGATCGATCACGCCCGTGTTCAAGATGTGTTGTTCGGCCGCCGCATGGACGAACGGGTCATAACCGTAGCCAATGCGGTAAACGATCGCCGCCACGCTTACCCCGGCCGCCAGCAGCGCGAAGGTCGCTAAATACGAAGCATTGGCGCGGCCGCGAAGCATCATTGCCGCGCCGGCCGCCGCGGCAAGCGCCAAACCGATCCAAAAAAGTTGCGGCACTTGTCCCCACGGCGTATTTACGGCGGCGTCGGTTTGGTTGCGCGCCAAAATCAGCAGACAAACGCCCGCGAGCGCGAGAATCGGCGCGAGCGCCAAAGCCCAAGCGCCGCCGCCTTCATTTTGGCCGGCTGTTTCGTCGGGGCCGAGGGTAAAGGTCACCGCGATCGCGCTCCGAACGGTCATTTTTTTGAAAATATATTTTATCAGCAAAAAAGAAACGGCCGCCGAAACGACCAAAACAAGGATCAGCGCCGGGGCTGATAAATTCCAGGCGAGGTAAACGACTCCCCCGACCGAGGAAATGACGGCGGCGACAACGGCGATGCCTAGTGCTATGCTATATAACATGGAAGAACAGTATATCAATAAACCTTATTTTCACGACCGGCTCCTGGCAAGAACGGTTTTGCGTTTGTTCCCGCGTTCGATCGCGCCCAACCAAGTCACGATGGCGCGCTTTTTCCTGACCCCGCTCACGGTTTGGCTCATTTGGATCGGCAATTACGCTTGGGGCGTGCCGATTTTCATTTTAACCGCTTTTACCGACACGATCGACGGCTCGATGGCGCGGACCAGGAATCAGATAACCAAGTGGGGGATCGTCTTCGATCCGATCGCTGATAAGTTTTTGGTGGGATCGGTGCTGGTCGTGCTGGTTATGCAGAATCTTTCATTTTATTTGGGCATCATCATTATCGTCATCGAATCGATCATCGCTTTGGCCGGCCTTTATTCCCACCGCAAGGATCGCGTGTTCATGGCCAATAATTTGGGAAAAGCCAAGATGTGTTTGCAAATAGCCGGGATCCTGGTTCTTTTGGTGGGGGTGTGGACCGGCTTGGCTCTGCTCCATTCTTTGGCCACGATCATTCTCGCCACTTCGGTTGTTTTCGCTTTGGCCAATATCATCGCTTTCGGATTTAGACGGGCGGTCTAGGTGTTAGAACGTAGAACTTAGAACCTAGTACCACGTTCTACGTTCTAAGTTCTACGTTCTACGTTCTAAGTTCTGCTGTTTATAAAGTTCAACAACATTTTTAAGAAGCATCGCGACCGTCATCGGACCGACCCCGCCCGGAACCGGGGTCAAGAAAGAAGCGACCTCTGATACTTCGGGCGAAACATCGCCTACGGTTTTTCCATCGACCTTGTTGGTGCCGATATCGATCACGATCGCGCCCGGTTTGATCATGTTCGGTTTGATGAAACCGGGCCGGCCGACGGCGACGACCAGGAGGTCGGCATTTTTGATCAGTTCGGCGTTCTCGGGATAGGTCGGTTCGGCGTGCGCTCCGGCCGCGCGCAAGGCGTCGCAGAACGATTGCGTGAAGACGTCGCTGTTTCCCACCACGACCGCGTGTTTGCCGGTCAGCTCGATGCCGGTTTTTTTGATGAGCTCGAGCGGTCCGCTGATCCCGGGAGAAAGCAGGCCGGTCATATTTTTCGGATGAAAGCCGTCAACGTCCTTGGCCGGGTCGATGGCGCCGATCGCCTCATTGGGGTTGAATTGTTCGGGGAGCGGGAGTTGGACAAGAATGCCGTTCACCGCCGCGTCGGCGTTAAGGTCGCGAATTTTCGCGAGAAGTTCGGTTTCCGTGACCGTTATCGACAGGTCGGATCGAAAAACTTTAATGCCTATTTCGTTGGCGGCTTTTTCTTTCAAATTGACATACAGCAACGAAGCTGGGTCTGAACCGACCAAAATTACCGCAAGGCCGGGCTTAAGGCCGCTTGCGGCTATTTCTTCCTTGAGTTCGGCGCGAATGCGCGCCGCCTCGGTTTTTCCGTCGAGCAGAATCGCTGACATACTGCGGGCTAACTAATTCTAATCGGTTACTAATTTACCAATAACTTGATAGAAAGGCCTATTGGTAAATTCGTAAAAAATTAGTGATTGGTTAGTAGGGTAAAGGAAATTTGTCTGCCAGTTTTTTGATCTCCAAGCGGGCATTTGCTTTCACTTCTTCCGTGGGCGATTTGATGACGCTCGCGATGATCCGGCCGAGTTCGGCCGTTTCTTTTTCTTTGAGGCCGCGGGTCGTGATCGCCGGCGTGCCGACCCGGAGCCCCGAAGGATCCATCGGCTTTCTGGGATCAAAGGGGATCATGTTCTTGTTGACCGAAAGCCCGATGTCTTCGAGGTGTTTTTCCGCTTCTTTGCCGGTCAAGTATTTGCTAAGGTCCAAAAGCAAAAGGTGGTTGTCGGTGCCGCCGGTGGCCGGACGAATGTCTTCGCTTGAAAGCGTTTTTGCCAAGGTTTGCGCGTTCGCGAGCACTTGGCGCTGATAATCGACAAAAGACGGTTTTAAAGCTTCAGCGAAACAAACCGCTTTGGCCGCGACCACATGGTCAAGCGGGCCGCCTTGCATGCCCGGGAAAACGCCGGAGTCGACGGCTTTCGCGTGTTGCGCTTTGGCAAGGATCATGCCGCCGCGCGGACCGCGCAAGGTTTTGTGGGTCGTGGTGGTGACGACATCGGCGTACGGCACGGGATCGGGATGAAGCTTGGCCGCGACGAGTCCGGCAAAGTGCGCCATGTCCACCATGAAAATGGCGCCGACCTCGTCGGCAATGGCGCGGAAAGCGGCAAAGTCCAAATGGCGCGGATACGCGGTGTAGCCCGCGACGATTATTTTGGGTCGGTGTTCGAGCGCAAGAGCGCGCACCTCGTCCATGTCCACTCGTTCGGTGTCGCGGCGCACGCCGTAATGGACGAATTTATAAATTTTTCCCGAAGCGTTCACCGGCGAACCGTGGGTCAGGTGCCCGCCGTGCGCCAGGTTCATCGCGAGGATGGTGTCGCCGGGCGCGGCGAAGGCCAAATAAGCCGCTTGGTTGGCTTGCGAACCGGAGTTGGGCTGGACGTTGGCGTGTTCGGCGCCGAACAATTCTTTGGCGCGGCTCACCGCAAGCGATTCAACCTCGTCGATCACTTGGTTGCCGCCGTAGTAACGCCGCCCCGGATAACCTTCGGAATATTTGTTGGTTAACGGCGTACCCATGGCCTCGATCACCGCCTGCGAAGCAATGTTCTCGGAAGCAATGAGCTCAAACCCGTCCCGCTGGCGCTGGATCTCTTTTTGGATGAGGTCGTGGACCTCCGGGTCGGTTTGTTTCAGATGTTCAAGTATAAACATATTGCTTATAGGTCATATAAGACCTATCGTTCACTACTGTAGCATTTTCTCGAAAAAATGCTACAGTATATGCATGAAACTGCGCGAAGCGAAAAATATCCACTGCATCGGCGTGGGCGGGATCGGCCTCTCGGCCATTGCCAAATTTTTGGCGGCCCAAGGCAAGAACATAACCGGTTCCGATCTCGCGGAAAGCGCCATTACGGCGGAACTTGCGGCGCATGGCGTGGTCATGACCTATGGCCAGCTCGGCGGAGTGCCGTCCGAAACGGATTTTGTCATCTACTCCGAGGCCGCGCCGTTCGAAAACCCGGAGCGCGCCGATGCCCGCGCAAAGAACATTCCTGAAATGAGCTATGCCGAGGCGCTGGGCGCCATTTCGCGCGACAAGCGGACGATCGCCGTTTCCGGGTCGAACGGCAAAAGCACGACGACCGCCATGATCGGCCTCATTCTTGAGGCCGCCGGGTTTGATCCGACGGTCATCGTCGGCAGCAAGGTTTCGAGTTTCCCCCTGGGCAACTTGCGCATCGGCGAGAGCGATTGGCTGGTGGTCGAAGCCGATGATTATCATGCGCATTTGCTCCAGTTGCGGCCGGAGATCATCGCGCTCACGAACATCGAAGAAGAACACTTGGATTATTTTATTGATCTCGAACACATTGTCCGCACTTTTCAGTCGTTCATTGATTCGCTTCCCGAGGACGGAACGCTCATCGTGAACGCCGACGACGAAGTCAGTTTTGACGACCTTAACCATCATCCCAACACCGTCACTTACGGCATTGAAGAGCAAGCCGACCTGATGGCCGCAGACATCAAAACGCAAGAAGGCGAACAATCGTTCAAGCTGGCGCTTCCGGGCGAAGAAACGAAAGACGCGGGGCATTTTATATTGAAGATCCCCGGAAAATTCAACGTCTCGAACGCGCTCGCCGCCATCGCCGTCGCCCGTTCGCTCGGGATCGATGACGAGATCGTCAGAACAACGCTCGCGGGATTTGACGGGATATGGCGTCGTTTTGAGCGGCTTGGCGAATTGGACGGCGCCGTCATAATTTCGGATTACGCCCATCACCCCACGGCCATTCGCGGCACGGTGGCGGCGGCGCGCGAATTCTATCCCGAACGGCGTCTTGTCCTGGCGTATCAGCCGCACCAGCGGCATCGCACCAAGGCGCTCATGCGCGATTTTGCCGCGGCCTTTGACGGCGTCGATCTGCTGATCCTTTCCGACATATACGACGTGGCCGGCCGAGAAGACCCGAGCGCGAACGACGTAACCTCGGCCATGCTGGCCGAGGCCATCGAGGCTCGACCCGAAAGTCCGCGGCCATTCTTGGGCGGCGATCTGCGCCACACCGAGGACATGCTCCGTTCGAACATCGAGAAAGGGGATGTCGTCATCATCATGGGCGCGGGCACGATCGATGCCTTGGCGAGAAACCTGATCAGGTCCTCATGAGCACCAAACGACAACCGGTCGATAAAGTGTTTTTAGCGCTCGTCTTGGTCGAGCTTTTTTTTGGCATGGTCATGCTGACCTCGGCTTCCGGTCCGCTTTCGTACGATCATTACCATTCAAGCTGGATATATATCCGGCATCAGTTGATCGCCGGCGCGGTGCCCGGGTTGATCGGCATGTGGATCTTGTCGCGCCTTGATTTCCGCCGTTGGGAGCGATGGTCGCCGTTCATCATGCTCATCGGCCTTTTTTTGATGGTCCTCGTTTTTGTGCCGGGTCTTGCCGTCGGATACGGCACGGCGCACAGCTGGATCGCGATCGGCAGTTTTTTTTCGTTCCAGCCCGTTGAATTCTTAAAGCTCGCTATGATCATTTATCTTGCCGCGCTCGCGGCCGCGCCGAACCGCGCGCCGGGACAGATATTCCTACCGGCCGGTTTGATGTTCGTCGTTGTCGCCGTCCTCTTGGCGCTTCAACCCGACTTCGGCTCGCTCCTTATCTTGGCCGCGATCTTTCTCATCGTGGTCTATGCCGCCGGCGTGCCTTTTTCTTATTTGCTCGGCACGGCCATGGCGGGCGGCGGCCTTCTTTACGCTTTCGCCAAAACAGCCTCGTATCGCGCGGCGCGGCTTACCGTCTTTCTGCATCCCGAACTTGACCCGCAAGGCATCGGCTACCAAATAAACCAGGCCTTTTTGGCGATCGGTTCCGGCGGATTATGGGGGCTGGGGCTCGGACATTCCCAGCAAAAGTATTCTTATTTGCCGCAGGTCATGAACGATTCCGTTTACCCCATCATCGCCGAAGAGCTTGGTTTCTTTTTCGCCCTCGGCCTGGTCGTACTCATCGCCGCGATCTTTTTTCGCGGCCTCAAGATCGCGCGCGAGGCTCGCGATCCTTTTGGGCGGGTCGCGGTAATCGGCGTCGTAAGCTGGCTCACCGTACAATCGTTCTTGAACATCGGCGCCATGATCGGACTCGTGCCGTTAACCGGCGTTCCCTTGCCGTTCGTGAGCTACGGCGGGACGGCGATGGTGATGAACCTCTGCGCGGTCGGGTTGGTGTTGTCTGTTTCAAGAGGAAACGGGTAAGAGCTTTTTAGGTTGTAGCTTGTTAGCTGTTTAGGCGGATGTCCTAAAAAGCTAAAAAGCTAACCAGCTAAAAGCTCGTCATGCCCTGCCTTCTCTGCAACAATGAAAAGATGAAAAAAGTTTTCAGCCCTCCCAATGCTCCCGGGAGGGCGCTTTGCCGTTGCGGTCAATGCGGACTGCTTCAGATGACGCCGATGCCGACCGCATTCGAACTCGCCGACTACTATCAAAAGTACGACGTGCTCGGCGAACGCGAGCCGTATTATAAAAAGTTGTGGACGGCGAGCGCCTTGGAAACCCCGGAAGGCAAAGATATCCGCGATCGTTTTGCTTGGGCCAAAAGTTTTTGCAAAAAATTCGGCAAGACGCTTGACGTCGGCTCCGGTCCCGGTCTGTTCCTCAAACTGGTAAAAGCCGACGGGGGAGAGGCGGTCGGGGTAGAGCTCAACGCCCGCGCCGCCGAGCGCAGCGCCAAAGAGACGGGCGTGCGGGTTTTTTCGGGAACGATCGGCGACGTGCCGGATACGGGATTTGATACGATCGCGCTTTGGGACTTACTTGAGCATGTGAACGATCCCAAAAAACTGATCGAAGACTGTCGCGCCAGACTCAAAAGCAATGGCTGGCTGTTCATCGAGACGCCTGATGAGGCGGCGCTTTTGGATCGCGCCGTTTTAACGCTTGCCAGAATTGGGATGAACGGGTCGGCGGCGACTTTTTACGGCCTGCATCATTTGGTTTTGTTTCGCCATGCCACCGTTCGCCGCCTGTTGGAAAACAGCGGTTTCAAGGAGGTCAAAATCGTCGGCGCCGCGACCGAACCGGGCCGCATCTTTCGCGGAAACGGATTTAAGGATAAGATGGCGCGGCTGGGCCTCGACGGCTTGTTCCTGGCCGCCAAGATCATCGGCAAACAGAATAAAATGCTTATCGCCGCCAAAAAAATTTAATATGACAATAACGATCTGCTCCAGCGTTGATTTTTCGCCGAAGATCATCGAAATTAAAAAAGAATTGGAGAAAATTGGGTATGCGACCAATATCCCATATTTCACTCAAAAGATGATCGACGGGGAAATTTCTTATGAAGATTATGTCGTGCGCAAGGAAAAGGAAGGCGACATTTTGATGCGCGAGGTTCATGCCATGGACATGATCAAGCGGTATTGGAACTACATAAAGAATTCTGACGCGATCCTTGTGGTTAATGAAAGCAAAAAGGGGATCGACGGCTATATCGGCGGCAGCGTGCTCATGGAAATGGCTTTTGCTTACGGCTTTGGCAAGAAAATATTTTTGTTGAACCCGCCGCCGGCGCGCGGCGAGCGGATGCATTACTTGGATGAGATCATGGATATGAAGCCGGTCGTCATTAACGGGAATTTATCCGAATTAAAGATATGAAAATCATCTTCTGCGGCGGGGGAACGCTGGGGCCGGTGACCCCGCTTCTCGCCACCATCGAAAAACTCAAGGAGATCGACCCTAAAATAACGCCGGTCTGGGTCGGCACGCGGCACGGCGTTGAGCGCGATGTGGTCACGCGATTGGGGATCGAATACCATTGGATAGCTTCGGCGAAAATGCGTCGCTATTTTGATTGGCGATCGCTCCTCACGCCGTTCGTCGCCGCCGCCGGGGTCATTGGCGCAATTTGGATCGTTCTGCGCGCCGAGCCGAAGGCGGTGGTGAGCGCCGGCGCTTTCACGCAGGTGCCGCTCATCATGGTCGCTCGCCTCATCGGCATACCGGCGATCGTTCATCAGCAGGACGTTGAAACGGGAGTGGCCAACCGCATTTCGTCCTACGATGCCAAAGTCATTACCTCGGCCTTCGACGTCTCGGCTTCGCAATTTGGAAAGCGCAGCGTCAAGGTTATTGGGAACCCGGTGCGTTCGCTCGTTTCAGGCATCATCGATCCGGCCTTGCGCGCCGTCGCGCGCGAACGGGGGATGAAGCGCTGGAATTTTGATCCGTCAAAACCAACTCTGCTTGTCCTCGGCGGCGGCACCGGAGCCTTGGGGTTGAACGAGCGAGTGGTGCGCAACCTTGATGCGCTCACGACAAAAGCGAACGTTCTGCATTTGACCGGTCGCGGCAAGTTCGTCGATGCGAAACCTCGGCACGGGTATGCGGCCGTTGAATTTTTGAACGAAGAAATTGCCGAAGCGTATGCCGCGGCCGATCTTGCATTGAGCCGCGCCGGCATGGGAACGCTCACCGAGCTGGGGGTCATGGGTATTCCGGCCGTTCTTGTCCCGCTTCCCGGGCACCAAGAAAAGAACGCCGCTTATTTGCGCGAACGGGGCGCCGCGCTCGTCGTTGCCGTTGGTTCGTCAGACCAGGAGTTCGTCGATACGGTTCTGCGGCTTTTAGCCGATCGCGACCGCCGCCTGTCTTTGTCGCGTTCGATCACGGACATCTTCCCGGCCGACGCGGCGGAAAAACTGGCAAGGATCATCATTGAAATGATTAAATAGCTTTTTAGCTCGTAGCTTATTAGCTTGTTAGGACGTCGTGCTAAAAAGCTAAATAGCTAACTAGCTACAACCTCATGAAAATACTAATCGTCAACAACCTATACCCGCCCCACAGCCGCGGCGGCGCCGAAGCCGCCGTCGTGAACGAGGCGCGATCGCTTGCCTCTCTTGGGCACGAAGTGTCGGTGCTGACCACGGCGCCTTTTGTCGGCTGGCGGTCTTTGCGCGCCACCGAATGGAAAGAGGATGGAATTCGCGTCTTCCGCTTTTTTCCGCTTAATTTTTTTTGGTATCGGAATGATGGCAAGCATAACGGTTTGATTCGCGGTCTTTGGTACATTGGAAATCTTTGGGGCTGGCACCCGGTCGGGGTTTTTAAGAGGGTCGTAAAAACCGTCGATCCCGAGGCGATCCATTTGCACAATATTAACGGCATTTCATATCGGCTGCCAAAGATCTGCGATAAGCTGAAAATCCCAACGGTCTTCACCGTGCACGCCGTTCACTACGCGGTTCCGTCGGGGGTGATCATTCGCGGCCAAAAATCGTCCGCATGGTTTCGTCCCTTCGCATACTTGCTAAGACGAAAACTGCACTCTCGCGCGACCGTCACCGCGCCGTCGCAGTGGCTTTTGGATTTTTACGCTGAACGCGGATTTTTCAAAGGCCAAAAAATGACCGTTGTTCCTAACGCTTTAATGCCACGAGCCACGAGCCACGAGCAACAAGCCATAGGCCACGAGCCACGAGCCACGCGCCGTTTCCTCTATGTTGGGCAGATCGAATCATACAAAGGCATCAACTTGATGCTTGCCGCGCTATCGCGTCTCCCCGACGACATGCGCTGGCAACTCGACATTGTCGGCGACGGAAGCATGATGCCGCTCTTGCGCCGCCAGCGCGATCAGCACATCAGTTTGCGCGGAAAACTTCCGCCGGAAGATGTTGCTCGAACGTATGCGAACGCGACCGTGCTCATTGTTCCCTCGCTTTGCGAAGAGAACGCGCCCATGGTTATTGCCGAGGCGGCGAGAGAAGGTTTGCCGTGCGTGGCCGCGAGCCTCGGCGGCATTCCGGAAATGGTCAAGGACGGGGAGAACGGCTTGCTCTTCAAGCCCGGCGACGTCGACGATCTCGCGTTGCAGCTTCGACGCATTGATGAGCATCCAGAGATCCTTGAACCGATGAGGGAAAGGGCGATCGAATCGTCCGCTCGCTACGATCCCGACAAAGTGGCGGATGAGTATTTGAAATTATTGGGAAAGTAAAATAGGTTATATATCTATGAAAAAGCGAAAGGCCAACAAAAAAAGTAAATGGGTAAAGGTCATTGATTTTACCAAGATCAAAAAAGGTGGAGTTGAGATTAAAGAAATTTTATCTCGCATTTAGATTATTGTTCGAACAAAGCTTGCCCCGTACCGCGATACGGGGTCGAGAATCGTTGTCACAATAAAAATCGCCGGCCCCTCGGGGGTCCGGCGTTCGCGTGTCTGCGTCGCTCTCTATTCCTCTTCGCTGCGGGTGATCGATTCGGCGTCATTGGTCGGTTTTTTCGACCACCTTCGCTTCCGCCGCCGCTGAAAAAAATCTCTATTATTGGGCGAACCGCGCCTTCGGAAGTGCTCCACGATCGTGGTGCGGTTTTCGCGAAGAACTTCTCCGGCCGCCGTGGCGTTGCCGCTGGTTTCTTTGAGCGCGGTCTTGATGAGGTGGGCCTTCATGATTCCAAGCACCTCCCTCATGCTCATCTTGTCGGCAGGTCGATAATCATCCGCGAGCAAGAGGATGATCCTAAGCAATTGTCGCACCCCGCTTTTCCGTTCGCCTGCAGTTTCGGTTGCATTCCTTGGCATTCCGCTTCTCCTTGTTTTTTGTTTTCCGGGGATCGTCCAAACTTACCCATTTTCCGCTTTTTCGTCAAGCCCCGCACCTTGCGAACACTAATTTAACTTATTTATAACCACTGTTTCATATACCTTAATAATAAACTTATTCTAATCGCCAACGCGCATTACCACCCACTGTGTCCGCAAGCTGCGGGGCAAGTCCTCTATCAAAAAACAACCATCACTTGATGGTTGTTTTTTGGTGCCCCGGGTGAGAATCTCCGCCCACCCCACGCCCAACGCATTCGCGTGGTCGGGTTGGGCGGACCCGCTCGCGGACGGATCGAGTCGAGCGGGGAACTCACGATAATTTGATGAAACAAAAAAGACCACCAGTGGTGATCTTTCTTGGTGCCCC
>Ga0182027_10009851_pt1 | contig 13662 bp, 13 predicted proteins | sample 712E1DmetaG_FD_121300 | JGI IMG/M metagenome (GOLD analysis project Ga0182027, IMG submission 121300) | Permafrost microbial communities from Stordalen Mire, Sweden - 712E1D metaG (Illumina Assembly) | ecosystem: Environmental > Terrestrial > Soil > Wetlands > Permafrost | place: Sweden...
CAGATGGCGGATAAAATCAAGTAAAAGCAAGAAGCTGTTAAGAAAAAAGTGGGGAAAAGGTAGCTGAAATAAGAAAATCCTCCTTAAAAAATATTTTTAGCGGTTCTAATTCGGAGTTCGGGAAGAAGGCAGACACAGGTCAGCAATTGACAATTCTCCCCGTATATGTTATAAAAATAAACTCCCCTACTACTTTTTTAATATAGATATTAAAGAAACACTGCAGTTCTGTAGTTATTTTAAAAAGTAACATTTAAGAAAGGCATACGCTTATGGCTTATCAGCCGCTGGAAGAGTTGTTACCCAAGGCCAATAACAGTGTTTACCGCTTAGTGAGGCTTGCGTCTGTACGCGCGATGGAATTGGCGGGCTCAGGCGCCAAATTGGTGCAAGCGCCTGCCGAACAAAAATTAGCGACGACAGCGTTAGACGAAATCCGCGCGGGGAAGGTGACGGAAAAAACAGCGGACATGGCGACTAAACTTAAAGATGAAAAAGCTAAAGAACAGAAAGCTAAAAAGGATGACAATGCCTAAGGTCAAACGCATAGTTTTAGGCGTGTGCGGCAGCATTGCGGCCTATAAGGCGGCGGATTTAATCCGTCGTCTACAGGAGAAGCATTGTACAGTCGAGGTGATTATGACCAAGGAGGCGTCCTATTTTATTACGCCTTTGACGCTGGCTTCCTTGTCAGGCAAAGCGGTGTATAGCGACATGTTTGAGAACAACTCCGGGAACATGGCGCATATTGAATTGGCCCGGCAAACGGACGCGGTCTTAATCGCACCGGCGACCGCCAATATCATCGGCAAGTTGGCTTGCGGGTTGGCGGATGACGTCCTGTCTGCTTTTGTGATGACGACACGGGCCCCTGTGTTTATCGCTCCGGCCATGAACGAGGGGATGTATACGAATAAAATTGTGCGCGACAATTGCGCTAAGCTTAAACAATACGGATTTAAATTTATTGAACCCGTCAAAGGGAAATTGGCTTGCGGCGTTGTAGGCATCGGGCACTTGGCGGATGTTGAGGCTATTGTCAAGGCGGTTGTATCTAAGATTTTTTGACGTTGGCGTGGTAGCCAAGTGGTAAGGCAGTGGTCTGCAAAACCACTATTCAGCGGTTCGATTCCGCTCCACGCCTCCAAATGAATGTATGACTTATGGAACAAAGTGACATAAGTCATTACATGAATTTGCCCCGCCTTTGGCGGGGCCCAATTCGTGTATGTAAAAGGCGGACTCATTGGGCGGGTCGGTTTTCTGGGGTGGAGATTTGGGGCGGGTGGTGGAACTGGTATACACGTAGGACTTAAAATCCTATGGCCGTAAGGCTGTGAGGGTTCAAGTCCCTCCCCGCCCACTATAAACTATTGTAGACGGACTCGTAGCTCAGTTGGTTAGAGCGTCACGTTGACATCGTGAAGGTCACAAGTTCGAGCCTTGTCGAGTCCATTTGATTTTATGCAAGAAAAAGAACTCAAAGAATTATATTGTGAACGTCGTCTGTCCATGATGGAGGTGGCGGAGGAGTTAAATGTTTCACACGCAAAAGTTTTTTACTGGCTCAAAAAATTTGATATCGCCCGGCGTTCCTGGAAAGACAGCTCATATATAAAACAAAACCGCCATGGGGATCCTTTTTTTATTCCTGACAAATTTTCTTTTAGAGAAAGAGAGCTTTTGGTTGCGGGGTTGCTTCTGTATTGGGCTGAAGGGAGTAAAGGAAAAGGCGCTATACGGATTGCCAATTTAGACCACCGAATGATAAAAGTTTTCTTAAATTTTTTAAGAGAGACTTGCAGGGTAGATGACAACAGGCTATTTTTGTACGTTCGTGTTTATAAAGAATTTTCTTTAGAAGAGGCACGGGAATACTGGTGCAATTTTTTAAACATTCCTTCTCAAAAAGTTTTTGCGTATCCTCACACGGATACAAGAAGTAAAAAGAACAAGCAATGGTCGCCATACGGGATCGCAACTTTGGAATTTCATAATACGAAGCTTAAACAGTGGTTGGATTCTTCTATTGAAAAATTGATTCAAAAATTATTGAAAAGCAAGGATAACTACAAAAATATTCGTCAGCATGCTTCTATCGGATCCAGATTTTAAAATTTATGGAACACACTAAAGACATAGATAAATTAAGACACTCCTGTGCCCATGTGATGGCCCAGGCGGTAGTGGAGCTTTGGCCCGCAACCAAGGTTGCCATAGGACCGGCCATTGACAACGGGTTTTATTATGATTTTGACAAGAAAGAGCCTTTTACCGACGAGGATTTACGCAAGATTGAAAAGGCCATGGCGCGCATCATCCAAAAGAATTTGCCGATTGTCCAGTCGTTGGTGCCCCGCCAGGAGGCTAAAAAGTTTTTCGCCAGCGCTCAGGAGACCTATAAGGTTGAGCTTATTGACGGGATCCTCGATGAACAAGTGTCTATTTATAAAACCGGCAATGAATTTGCAGACCTTTGTAAAGGTCCGCACGTGGCCTCGACGGGACTGATCAAAGCGTTTAAATTGCTTTCGGTGGCCGGCGCGTACTGGCATGGAGATGAACATAAGCCTATGCTGCAGCGTATTTACGGCACCGCGTTTTTTTCGCAAAAAGAGTTGGATGATTATTTAAAAATGGTAGAGGAGGCCGCACGCCGCGATCACCGTAAAATTGCCACCCAACTGGACCTTTTTCATATCTATCACGAGACCGCCGGAGCCGGGCTCATTTTTTATCACCCTAACGGGGCCATGCTGAGAAAAGTTATTGAAGACTACGTAAAAGCGCAGCATCTGAAACGAGGCTATCAGTTGGTCGTAACGCCCAACATGTTAAAAGGCAAACTTTGGGAAATTTCCGGACATGCCGAGAATTACCGCGAGAACATGTATTATTTTAAAGTCGATGAGGAAGACTACGCCGTCAAGCCGATGAACTGTCCGGGGCATATACTTATTTACAAATCCCAGACACGTTCGTATCGCGATTTGCCTATTCGTTATTTTGAACTAGGCACGGTTTACCGTCAGGAAAAAGCAGGGGTTTTGCACGGCCTTTTGCGTGTACGGGGATTTACCCAGGATGATGCGCATATTTTTCTGCGCCCCCAACAGATCAAGAATGAAGTCATGGATGTCATTGATTTTGTTTTTGAGACCATGAATGTTTTTGGCTTTCATGATTTGCATATTGAGCTTTCCACCCGGCCAGAGAAGTTTATGGGAACGCTCGCCAATTGGGACAAGGCCACCGCCGCATTAAAAGACGCCTTGGACGCCAAAGGGTTAACCTATGATATCAATGAAGGGGACGGGGCTTTTTATGGTCCTAAAATAGATATCAAATTAAAAGATGCCATCGGGCGTCTTTGGCAGTGCGGAACGATCCAGTGTGATTTCTTATTGCCGGAGCGTTTTGAACTTAATTATGTGGATGAAAACGGGGCCCAAGCCCAACCGGTTATGCTGCACAGGGCGATTTTAGGAAGCCTGGAAAGATTCATAGGCACCTTGATTGAGCACTACGCGGGGAATTTTCCGTTATGGCTGGCCCCTAATCAGGCGGTGGTGATTCCCCTTAAGGCAGAACATCACCCATTTGCCATGCACATAAAAGCGGCCTTGCAGCAGGCGGATATCCGGGTCGTTATCGACGAGCGTAATGAATCGTTATCCAAACGTATCCGTGAGGCCTCAGTCAAAAAAATCCCGTATCAGATTATTATAGGGGATAAGGAGGTGGCGGGTTCTCAAGTATCTGTGCGAGCGCAAAACGGCAGTGATTTGGGCACGATGAGCTTGGAGGACTTGCTGGGCCGTCTTAAGCAGCAGATTGTTGACAAGAAATAAAATTTAGAGATAATATAACGCTTTTATAACAACAACAAGGAGGGGTGACTATTTTAAAGAATATCCGAATTAACAATCAAATCCGTTCCAAAGAAGTCAGAGTGATTGGCCCTAATTCCGAACAATTAGGGGTGGTTGCCTTGCAGCGGGCGCTGGATTTAGCCGAAGAATACGGGTTGGATTTAATCGAGGTGGCACCTACCGCTGTCCCGCCGGTATGCCGGATCATTGATTTTAGTAAGTACAAATATGATCAACAGAAAAAAGAACGCAAAGTCAAAAAGCACCAGCATGTGACGCATTTAAAACAGATCAGGATCAAGCCGCATATCGACGATCATGACCTGGAAATTAAAATGCGTCAGGCCATAGCTTTTTTGAATAAAAAAGACAAGGTCAAGATCAATATGATATTCCAGGGCAGGGAAATGAGTTTCCGAGACCAATGGAAAGCCGTTTTGGAAAAAGTGGTGGCGGCGACCGTTGACTATGCGACGGTTGAAAAGGCCCCCATGGCCGAGGGGCGTATCGTTTCGATGGTGTTGTCCCCCAAGTCAGAGAAATAAGCAGTATTTACGGAGGATATGGATTCCCGCTTTCGCGGGAATGACAATGGGTTTGAAAGGTAAATATTATGGCAAAAAAAATAAAAAGAATAAAATTAAAAACAAAAAAAGCGGCGGCTAAGCGTTTGCGCATGACCAAAAGCGGTCTTTTAAAAAAGCGCAATGCCGGCCGTCAGCATATCTTGGGGAAAAAGACACGCAAACACAAACGTCAGTTGCGGCACAGCGGATACGTATCAGCGACAGACGCCAAGCGTATAAGGAGGGTGTTGCCGTATGGTACGCATTAAAAGTAATGTTTACGCGCACAAGCGGAAAAAGCGCGTTTTAAAAGAAGCCAAAGGCCAGTTCGGCAATCGCAGTAAACGGTATAAAGAAGCCATCAAATCGCTGATCGCCAGCCGTCAGTACGCGTATTTTGATCGCAAGAAGAAAAAAGGCGAGTATAGAAGCTTATGGATCATTCGTCTTAACGCCGCTTGCCGTGAGGCAGGCATGACCTATAGCCGTTTCATCAGCGGGTTAAAAGCCGCTCAAATCATTCTTGACCGCAAGGTGTTGGCGGATTTAGCTGTAAGGGAGCCTGCCATTTTCGCGCAGTTGATTGAGCAGGCCAAGTTATTGAAACCCCAGGTGGCGGTAAAGAAAACAGTGAAGAGGGCGTAAAGCGCGGCCCGCCTAGCGGGCGAGGTATAGGTGGGCGCGATGCAATGGAATTTTCAAGATCTCCAGAATCAAGCCAATCAGGAAGCCGCAGGATTGGATAGCTTGCAGGCGGTGGACGCCTTTAGAGTCAAATATTTAGGCAAGAAAGGCATCGTCGCCGCTATTTTTGCTTCGCTGGGGAGCGCCGATGGCCAACAGAAGGCGGCCATAGGCAAAGGGGCCAATGATTTGCGCAAGTGTGTCGAGCAATCAATTGAGCGCCAATCACAGCAGCTAGGCCTCACTCAAGCATCCGGCGAGCGCGTGGATATTTCTCTGCCTGCCACGGGGCAATCCATAGGGCATACGCATATTTTGACGCAAACCATGGAAGAGATTGTTGCGGTTTTTGAACACATGGGGTTTGTCATCGCAGAGACGCCGGAAATAGAAACGGAATTCCATAATTTCACAGGATTAAACATCTCCCTCGATCATCCCTCCAGAGACGCATTTGATACGTTTTATTTAGATGCTGCGGACCCATCGTCCCGAGGCCGCCGGCTGCTTTTGCGCAGCCACACGTCCCCCGGACAGGTGAGGATCATGAAACAGCATAAACCGCCCATGGCGGTGGTCGTTCCGGGCCGCGTGTACCGTCCTGACGCTGTGGATGCCAGCCATTCGTTTATGTTCCATCAGGTCGAAGGCCTTTTGGTGGATGAAAAGGTGCAATTTGCCGAGCTTAAAGGATTATTGACAGAATTTTGCAGGCGGTTTTTTGGCCCTGGAGTCATCATGCGTTTTCGTCCGCATTTCTTTCCGTTTACTGAGCCGTCGGCGGAAGTAGACATCAATGCTGAAATCTTAGGCATTCAACGCAAAAAATGGCTGGAGATTTTAGGCTGCGGCATGGTCAACCCGAAAGTGTTCCAGGCCGTCGGATATCCTAAAGGCAAGTATAAAGGCTTTGCTTTTGGCATGGGGGTCGAGCGCATGGCCATGCTGAAATACGGCATTAATGATATACGCTTGTTTTACGAAAACGATGTGCGGTTTTTGAAACAATTTTAGGATATGGACTAAACAGCCATTGGGATGAATTTTTTCAGTCAAAATGCTAAATATTCCCTATTGCTTGCTCGGCAGGCAGGAATTCCCAACAGAATAAGTTTGGGGCAAAAGCACGCATTTTGGCTTCAAAAATTATCCCAACGTCTGTTTGATGCATAGCCAGAGAAGGATTATGAAGCTTTCTTTAAATTGGCTAAAAGATTATATTGACCCCAAGCTCTCAACGCAGGCGCTGGTTGAGCGTTTGACCATGGCGGGCCTGGAGGCGGAGGCCGTTGCATCCTCCGCCGGGGATACGGTTTTGGAAATTGAGGTCACCCCTAATCGTCCGGACTGCTTGAGTATTTTAGGATTGGCCCGGGAAATCGGCGCAATCACGCAACGTAAAGTGACTCTTCCCAAAATCAAGGCTCACAAGACAGCTTCTCTTAAACATCTCATTCACATTGAAAATAAAAAAGATTGCAGCCGCTATATTGGCACTCTTATGCGTGATGCGCACATCAAGGAGGCCCCCGCAGAGATGAAACAGCGGTTGGCGGCATTGGGGATTCCTGCCATTTATAATGCGGTGGACATTACCAATTTTGTTTTGATGGAAACAGGCCAGCCCCTGCATGCCTTTGACTATGACAAGTTGACGGGGGGTAAAATCGTGGTGCGCAGGGCCAAAGCGGGGGAAAGTCTGGTCACGATCGACGGCGTTGAACGAAAACTGGACGCCTCTATTCTCGTCATCGCAGACGCCCAAAAGCCCGTGGCTATTGCCGGTATCATGGGAGGAGAAGCCACGCAGATTACTAAAGACACTAAAAACATTTTATTGGAAAGCGCGCATTTTGATATGGGGCTTATCCGTCGAGCTTCCCGCGCCCTAGGGCTCAGGAGTGATTCTTCTTATCGCTTTGAACGTGGTGTGGATTTTGAGGGGGTTTTAACCGGAGCCAATCGCGCAACAGACTTATTGTTGTCCGCAACAGGAGGACAGTTATCCGGCAGGGGTGAGGTTTCGTCAAAAGCCCAAAGGGTTGCCGCCAAAGTTAAAGTTAAAATTTCTGACATAGAATCTTTGCTGGGTGTTGCCGTCACTCCCAGTCAAGTTAAAATGTGGTTATCCGGATTAGGGTTTAGCGTCACGGCGGCTTCCCAAATCTTGACAGTGAAGGCACCCCGCCACCGCGCGGACATTCAACAAGATGTGGATGTGATTGAAGAGATTGCCCGCATGATAGGGTTTGACCGGCTGCCTTTACAATTGCCGGTGATTAAGTCGGTCAATATCCCCGTCGACAAAGGCCCCCGTGAAGTCAAAAAGCAGATACGCCGGATTTTAACGGCCGCGGGCTGCGATGAAATCATTACGCATGCCATGGTGAGCGCCAAAGACTTGAGAAAATGCGCCATCGACGAGCGGACAGCACTGCGTATTTTTAACCCGCTGAGCCAGGACCAGGAACTGATGCGTCCTTCTATGCTGGCTTCCCTGCTGCAGGCGGCGTTGACGAACATTCATCGCGGGCACAAAGATTTACGTTTTTTTGAAATCGGCAAATGCTATTTTCCTGACGGGGAAAAAGAAACGCTCGCTATCTTATTGACCGGACGACGTTATCAGGATTGGCGCGCCAATAGAAAAGACCCGGTTGAAATTTTTGATTTAAAGGGAGCTCTGGAGGGTATTTTCCAAAATACAGGCATCAGCGCTGTTTATGAAAGTTCTCCGCTGGAGACCTTTGACGCTGCCTGCAGCGCGGCCATCTGTGTTAAGGGCCAATCGAGGGGCGTTTTAGGTAAAATTGCACGCAAAATTTTAAACAATTGGGACATTAAAACCCAAGATGTTTATTTTGCCCAGATCCATCTGGATGAGCTTATACCGGCGGCTAATCCTCCTAAAAAATATCAGCTGATTTCGGAATTTCCGGCCATTGTGCGGGATGTTTCTTTGGCCGTTAAAAAAGAAATCCCGTATAAGAAAATTGAAGAAGTCTGTTTACGGCACGGGGAAGATCTTTTAAAATCCGTACAGTTTATGGAACAGTACTTAGGCGATAAAATCCCATCCGGATACAAAGGCCTTGTTTTTTCCTGCCAGTACCAATCTCCTGTCAAAACCTTGCGCGAGGAGGCCGTGTCCGCCCTTCACGAGCGCATGGTGCAAGCCCTCATCCACGAGCTGGGCGCTATCCGCAGATAAAGGCTGTTTTACGGGATAACTCTTGACAAGCACAGGGGATTTGGTAAGCTGGGTAGGCAATATAAGTCATTATTTGACGTATTTTAAATAAAGGGATTGATGTGAACAAATTTCAAGCTAAAGTCGGACAGATCGTTAAAACATGGGGGCCTGCGTGGCTCGTTATGATAGCGGATGTTGATGCGGCCAGTGCCATAACGGCTGTTGACACGGGAGCACGGTATGGCACAAAACTTGTCTGGTTTTTGATGTTACTCGTGATTCCCTTATATGTCATCCAGGAAGTAGCCGGTCGTGTGGGTGTCATCACAGGGAAAGGGCTGGGGGAATTAATCAAGGAGAATTATAGCAAACAAATGGCCATAATATCCGCCATCCCGATGGCTTTAGTCGACATATTAAGCTATACCGTAGAGTACACCGGGATCGCTGTCGGCTTTCAGATGATAGGGGTATTGCCCTGGATTTCTGTGCCCATTGCCTTTATCGCGCATTTAATCGTGGTCTATAACAAGAAATATGCCCAGGCTGAAAAACCGTTACTGATCATTTCTATTCTTTTTGCCATGGTATGGATAGCGGCTGCTTTCTTGACGGCCCGGCATGGGATGGTGGTTGTGCCATTTTATTTTTCTACATCCCCGGATTTTGTTTTTATGCTGGCCGCGAACATCGGGGCCGTTATTATGCCCTTTATGTTATTTTATCAAGTCTCTGCGACGGCGGAAAAAGGCATGAATAAGAGCAACGTGTGGATGGTAAGATTTGAAACTTTGGCGGGCGCCATATTCTCAGAACTCATCATGGTCGCTATCGCCATATCTGCGATTGGCATCAACGCCAATTCTTTGGATTTTACATCACCTAAAGTCCTCTCCCAGAGTCTTGTTACAGTCGCCGGAAAATTTGCTCCGTATGTTTTCGGTATTGGTCTTATCACAGCATCCTTCATTGCCCTGATCGTCATTTCCTTGGGGAGCAGCTGGGGCGTGACAGACGCCATGGGATGGGGGAGAAAGCACTGGTTTAAGGTCTACCTCGTGGAGTCAATTCCGGCTGTGTTGATCCCTCTTTTTTCGTTTAATCTTATCAAATTTGTGCTCAATTTGATGGTTCTGCAGATCATTGTGCTTATAGCGCCTGCGGTCATCCTTGGGCTCATGGCCTCAAACAGGAAACTGATGGGAGACTATGCTTTGCAAGGATTCAATAAATTTATTTATTGGGCGTTTATTGTTTTAATTTCTGCTACAGGTATCGCCAGCATGTTGCCTGCCTTGGGAATAAAACTTTAATAAAAATTTGTTAGTGCTATAATTAATTTATCCCTGCGCTGTGCGAGCAAGGATCTCGGATGTATTGAACCACAAAACAATACTACGGGAGCTGGTCACCTGTTGGTGCGCCTTGGGCCGCCTCACACCGGCACCCACTTGAGAATGATGGTTCTCATTTACACCAGATCCAACGGCAGAAGCGGGGATAATTATAGAAGATTTTTACCAAGTTCCCCTCCCCCTTGTGGGGAGGGACAGGGAGGGGGGAAGAATAAATGGTTTTTCACCCCCACCTGCCTCCCCCATCAAGGGGGAGGAAAAATTCCCCATGAAAAATTTATTCTCTCCCGATGAAAAAGGTATTCCTGCGGATTCTCCTCTGAGTGCCCGCATGCGGCCGCTTGGACTTGATGACTATGTGGGGCAAAAACATATTTTAGGCGATGGGAAACTGTTGACCCGCGCCATTAAGGCCGACAAAATATCCTCGCTTATTCTTTATGGACCGCCGGGTGTGGGTAAGACCACCTTGGCCTTATGCATAGCCCACAGGACCCAATCTCATTTTGAAAGAATTAACGCAGTGGCCTCCAATGTCGAGGAGATGCGCAAGATCTTGGCCGGCGCCCAAAACCGCCGTGAGACGTCCTCCCGCAAGACCATCCTTTTTATTGATGAAATCCACCGTTTCAATAAAGCCCAGCAAGATGTTTTGATGCCGGACATTGAAGAAGGCAACATCATTTTAATCGGGGCCACTGTTTTTAATCCTTTTTTTGCCTTAGTCAGTCCTTTATTATCGCGTTCGTTGATTTTTGAACTTCAACCGTTATCGCCCCAAGACTTGATGATTTTAATGCGTAGGGCCACAGAGGACAAAGACAGGGGCTTAGGCGTTTTGCCTCTTGAGGTTGATACACAAGCCCTGGCATTTCTGGCCACGGTCAGCGATGGGGATGCCCGCAAAGCGCTTAATGCGCTGGAGGTGGCGGCCCTGACGACACCCAAGTCTCAGGACGGGAGGGTGCATATTACGTTGCCTGTCGCGGAAGAATCTATACAAAAAAAACAGGTTAATTATGACGGCGACGGAGATGGGCATTATGACACGGCTTCCGCGTTTATCAAATCCATGCGCGGCTCTGATGCGGATGCCGCGCTTTATTGGATGGCCAAGATGATTTATGCCGGAGAAGACCCACGGTTTATTGCGCGGCGCATTGTTATCTGCGCGGCTGAAGACGTGGGCAATGCCGATCCGCAAGCGTTGATCTTAGCGAACGCCGCTTTGCAGGCAGCGGAATTCACCGGGTTACCGGAAGCCCGTATTATTTTGGCCCAGGCCGCGGTCTATGTGGCGTGTGCGCCTAAATCCAACGCGGTTTATTTAGCCATTGATAAAGCGTTGTCTGATATCAAAGAAGATCGCACGCACGGCGTTCCTCCTCATCTTAAAGACAGCCACTATTCCAGCGCCGGTCAATTAGGACATGGCCAAGGCTACAAATACGCGCATGATTATCCGCAACATTATGTCCAGCAAGAATATATGCCGCACCAAGCGGTTTATTATGAGCCGACTTCACAGGGCTATGAGGCCAAGATTAAAGAGAGAATGGACAAACTTAAAAAAAAATGATAACATACACAAGACATGAAGGATAAAGGCTCTTTAAGAACGCATTATCTTAAGCTTCTTAAAAAGCAGAAGAAAGAAGAGGGGTTGCGTAAAAGCCGGCTGATTGGTGAGCAGTTATGGAAATTGCCAGCCATTCAAAAGGCACGCACCATCCTCTTTTATGCATCTATACCAGGGGAAGTGGACACCTGGGCGATGATTGAAAAGGCTCTTTTATCGGGAAAACGGGTAGCTTTACCCATTGTTGAACACAATCAAAGGAAGTTGATTCCTGCAATAATTTCGTCTATGGAAGATGTACATAACGGCACATACGGCATTGCCCAACCTTATTTTGATCCGCAAAAAGTCTTGGAAACCAAGGACATTGATGCGGTGGTTGTTCCGGGCCTGGCTTTTGACAGGTCTAATAACCGTTTAGGTCGGGGAGCAGGCTATTATGACCGTTTTTTAAGCAGTCTCCCCGAGACGATTGCAACCGTAGGACTTGCCTTTGATTTTCAAATCACCGAAAGCCTTCCCACAGGGGCGCATGATATGCCCTTGCAACAAATCATCGCAGGGTAGTCCCAAAACAGATTCTAATATTGAATAGCCCCGCCTGTCGTTAGCGACAAGCGGCGGGGTCCAGTTAGGAGAGGTTGCCATGGAAAGCAATATGTTGGGCCAGGCATTTATTTTAATTTTTGGCGCCATTGTGTGCATTATTGTCGGATTTTTTCTTAACCGTATTTTAGGCCGTCAGCGCGCCGACCAGGCGCATAAGGATGCCGGCGGCATCAGGGAGTTGGCCCGGCGCGAAGCCGAAACGATACGCAAAGAAGCTGAACTGCAGGCCAAAGATTTACTGTTAAAAATGCGCCAGGATTTTGAAAAGGAAACTAAAGAACGCAGGGATGAACTGGCCAGTATGGAAAAGCGCGTTTTGCAGCGGGAAGAAAATCTCGATAAGCGCGTTGATTTATTGGAGAAAAAAGAAAAAGATTTGGCCAATCGCCTGGAAGCTTTGATACGCGCGGAGACACTCGTCAAGCAGAAAGAGGAAGAGCTGACGCGTGTCTTGGCCCAGGAAAAAGAGCGCCTGCATAGCATTGCCAATTTGTCCGCGGAAGAAGCCAAGCAAATCCTTTTGCGTCGTCTCGAGGAAGAGATCCTCAACGAAAAAGCCTTACGGTTGCGCCAAATGAATGAGGAAATTAAAGAGACAGCTGAGAAAAAAGCGCGGGAGGTGATTAGCACCGCCATTCAGCGCTGCGCTTCAGACCATACGGCAGAGACCACCATTTCCGTGGTGCCTCTGCCATCTGATGAAATGAAGGGCCGTATCATAGGACGCGAGGGGCGCAACATACGCACCTTGGAACAGGCCACGGGCGTTGATATCATTATTGATGATACCCCGGAAGCCGTGACCATTTCAGGGTTTGATATGATGCGCAGGGAAATTGCTCGTATGGCCTTAGAACAGCTTATCGTCGACGGACGTATTCATCCCGGGCGTATTGAGGAAGTGGTGGAAAAAGCTAAAGCCGATTTGGAGAAGAAAATCAAAGAAGACGGTGAGCGTGCGACCATTGAACTGGGCATCCATGGGATGCATCCGGAGCTTGTTAAATTAGTGGGGCGCTTGCGTTACCGGACTTCGTTTGGTCAAAACGGACTAAACCATTCCGTCGAGGTGGCCAAGCTCATGGGGATCATGGCCTACCAGATGGGGGTGGATGTAAAAATCGCCAAGCGCGCCGGATTACTGCATGATATCGGCAAGGTCGTTTCTTCAGACGTGGAAGAAGGCACACATGCCATTGTAGGCGGCCGCCTGGCACGCAAATACGGCGAATCCGAAGAAGTCGCTTATGCTGTCGAGAGTCATCATGGCGAAGTGGAAATGAACACGGTCTACGGGATTTTAGTTTCTGCCGCGGATGCCATTAGCGCGGCACGCCCCGGCGCCCGCGCCGAGAGCATGGAAACGTATATTAAGCGTTTGGAGAATTTGGAGAAAATTTCCAATTCTTTTAAAGGCGTTGAGAAATCCTTTGCCCTGCAGGCCGGGAGGGAAATCCGGGTGGTGGTCATGCCTGAGAAGGTCAATGATGATGAGGCGGTCGTGATGGCGCGGGACATCCGCAAGAAAATCGAAGAAGAGATGGAATATCCCGGGCATATCAAGGTCATGGTGGTCAGAGAGATCCGGGCTATTGAATACGCAAAGTAGCAAGCAGCGCTAATGGATAAATTTGTTCTTTGAAGCGACACTGTCGATTTTAGCCAAAGCAGCTCATGCTTAGAGGGAATCCCGAGGCTTTGGGCCGAGGGATGTCTGAACTTGTTTGAGCCTGAAGCTTCCACAAGAAGCTGAAGGCGAGTTGTTCAGACACCGAAGAAGCATGAGACCTTTGGCGTTAAAAAA
>Ga0182027_10009852_pt1 | contig 13660 bp, 21 predicted proteins | sample 712E1DmetaG_FD_121300 | JGI IMG/M metagenome (GOLD analysis project Ga0182027, IMG submission 121300) | Permafrost microbial communities from Stordalen Mire, Sweden - 712E1D metaG (Illumina Assembly) | ecosystem: Environmental > Terrestrial > Soil > Wetlands > Permafrost | place: Sweden...
ACCCCACCGCGATATGACAATCCGTGGTAGAGCAGAGAAGCGCCGCGACGGTCCCGATTGCCGCACTTTCGGCGTGCGCGACACCTACGGATACCTTGAGCGCGGTACCAGGTCGAATTGGTCTCGTTATGTCCATTACGTCACCTTATGCAGATTATGCAGATTCTGGGTCCATTGGAAGCGCCTCGGAACTACGCCCCGATATTTCGGCAACTCGATTTGCAATAGGTCAACATCAACCCCATCCGCGTCAATCATGCGCACATTGATCGCCTCCGGTTCGCCCACGCTGATAGTCCCCGGTTGCCCCGTCCATTCCCCGCGAACCTCGAACTCAACCAAGCTGTTCAACGGCAGATATTCTCCCAAAAAGCACTGTCGGCCGGTTCCAGCTAGGCACCTTCGTGCATGTTTCACCTCCGTACCTCGCACTACAACGTCCGGCTTTCCCGTACGGGCGATAACTCCGCAATTGCGGTCCATCGACCATTCTCGAACCACTCCCCGTTCTCGCATCCTTCCCTCCCTTGATATCGTTGTCATCCAACCTAGCCTACAGCGTATTGGGCTTTGAACAAAGTATGCCGGGGTTTATGCCGGTCAGTACGCTCACCTCGGCTACTTGGAGCCACCCGGCGGCCATGGGATTATCCGGCTGCAACCTGAGGGACTCTCTAAACTCAGAGCGCGCCCGAACGGGATTCTGGCCGTAGAACAGATAATTTATGCCGACGTTAAAATGGGCCTCCGGATTCATCGGCCATGTGCGGACAATTCGCTCCGCGAGCGCCACCTCACGATCAAACATTCCGAGATCGTGGTAGGCCACTACGAGCATCATGTGGCGCGATAAATCGGCAGGATCGGCCTTGACTTCTTCCTCCATGATCCCCAGGTACCAAAGGTTCTTCCGCCGCCGGGCCTCTAGATCGGACGCAAAATCGTGATCGGTACAAACGTCGGTCCGAATGATAACCCCGCCTCCGGCGGGAATCGAGGCGTCCACGCTTTCGTGTACCCGATACTTGAAACGGTATTCCGGCCTGTTGGGGAAGATCCGGATGTAGTTGTCCACCGATGTGTTGCAGCCCACTCCTGGGCTGTGGTTGTGTCTCCGAACGCAACACGCGACATTTTCGCTGCAAGCGGCGATTGCTTGAACCAGGGAAACGCTAGACGAGCGGAGGGTTTCATCCGCATCGATAACCATGATCCACCGCGCGCTGGCGCGCCCGAGGCTATAGTTACGAGCCGCCGCAAAATCGGGGCGAGAGAAATCGAAAGTGGCCACGTCCGCGCCGTAACTGGCCGCAATCGCGGGCGTCGCGTCGGTAGATCCGGTGTCCACAACGATCAATTCGGCACGAAGGGGACGGACTGAATCAAGATAACGCCGGAGGTAGCGTTCTTCATTCTTCACGATCATGCAGATACTTAAGTCCGTGGTGTGCATTTCAAGCCTATTATTCGCGGTCAACCGCCGCCGCGGCGCCGCGCCGCCCCACACGCCGCCAGTATAGGCAACGATACTGACGCCCCGCCCTGAAAATCCAGCGCTTCGGAAAGTTTCCACAAGCGGAAAGTTATGACGGAACCGCCCTCAAACTACGTTCACTGGACTGTGCAGTCCGTTCGCTATTGCCTCCGCCTGATGCAACAGCGTGTAGGCCAAGAGGCGAGCCTCCCAAGGCAGCATGACCAAACCAGGCGTAAGGTTACCTTCCCCGGAAATGACAGTTACGGCCGGGTCCATCATCAGCGTGACACCAAGTTGACCGTCCGCAAATTTCCCAACCCTCACGTCCAAACCGAACCGCGCCTGCGGAGCTTCGTTGCTTTCCATAAATCGAACCTCTCTCTTTTGGAGAGACGGTCCCGACAGTTCACTGACCGCCGGGACCGTCGAGTTTCTTACGTCCCTACCATCAGCCCCGGAGAATTCATGTTGGCCGACTGCTGTACGCGGGCGTAGCTCCCGTTCTGTGCCGCCATGGACTGGTCGGTAACGAATTGAGGAGTCACGTATTGTCCGGTCATGAACGTCGCCGCATCCGCTCCGCTGATGTTCAGCGATACCGACATCGGACCCATCCCCGGCGCCGTATTCGGACCGCCCGGAGTAGGATAAGTTCCGCCGCCCGGTCCCAACACCGGAAGATTGCTCTGGAACGTGTTCGCAACCCCGTACTGATACGTCGCCTGCTGGTACAGGTTTCCGCCCTGCTCCGCCAGGCTTCCTCCCCGCGGAGTCGTAGCCGATAGCGGCATCTTCTGCCCGGTTCCCTGTGCGTACAGTTCCAGCATCTTCCGCACGTCCGGGTCCCTCACCGCAATCGACACGTGCCCGGCATACTTGGACTGAGCAATGGAAACGATCTGCTTCGCCATCGAGGTATCGATACTCACCCCGTACAGCGACTTAATCAGCCGCTTCGCTTCGTTCTCCGGCGATTCAACCCCGGCGATCTTCTCACCCAGGCCGATTCCCAACCCGACGCCGCCGCCGATAGCCGCCCCCAACGGTCCGCCCATTTGGAATCCGATGGCCGCCCCGCCAAGCGTGCCCTCTGCCACTCCGCCCCAGGTCCCCCGGCTTGATCCGAGCAGCCCCTGCTGAGCGAGCATCATCCCGCCCGTGAACAGCGCCGCTCCGGCCATGCCGTTAACGCCCGTGATCCCGCCCTGTTGGGTTTCTCCCGTAGCGAAGCCCTGATCGTCCATCACATGCGTCTGTGAGTAAGTCAACCCGCCCCAGTTCATCCCCTTGAAGTTCTTGAGAATCCCCGAAAACCCGCCGCCCACTCCCGGCGCCGCTCCGCCGGCCGCGGTCCGGCCGCCGCTCAGTACCATCGAGAGCGGATTAAACCCGCCGCCGCCGGCCGCCAGCGGCGCTCCGCCTACGCCAGCGCTACGGTCCGCCGCACTCCAGGTCGATCCTCCACCCCCGCCGGCAAACGAAACCGCGGAAGATACCGCCCCGCTCACAGCCGGAGCCGAGATCGCCGGCAGAGAGAACCCGCCTATCCCAGCCGGAGCCGCCACGGCCGGAGCCGCAATTCCCATCGCCCCCGCCAGAATCGCCGTAAGCGTTGCCAGCGCAACCGAGTTCTGCGATGTGACGGCCGTATTCATATCCGTGGCCATTTTCATCGGGTCCGCGTGGCCGCCGCCGAACACGCCCTTGAACATCCCCGCGAGCCCACCCGCGCCGTCCGCTCCGTAGACAATCGGCTTCAGCACGTTCGCCGTAACCGCGGACATCCCCTCCGCCACCGGCTTGATGACCGCCTCATGGACCGTACTCCCGAGCTGCTTTCCGAAGTCCTGAGGCTTCGTCAACAGCGTGTGCCACAGCCCCTCGGATTCTCTCTTGAGGCCGTCCATCTGCTGTTTCTGAAGCTCGATCTGTTTCATCGCGGCCTCTTCTTGCGCTTCGGCCATCTCCTTTTGCACAGCCGCTTGCGCCCGCGCGATGGATTCCATCTGCTTGGCGCCGGTCTCTTCTCTGACGATCCGCTCCGCCTCCACCGCCGCAAGTTGCTTGGCCAGGTCGATCCGAATCTGATACGTGGCGCGGATAGCATCCGTCCCGGTCAATCCGCTTAGCCCCACCATCTTTTGGGCTTGCCCGGCCTCACGGTTGAGGGAATCTTTCTGCGATTGCAGCCGAATGGAATCCACCCGGTCCCGTGCTGCCGCGTCCGAAGCCTCCAGTGCCTCGCGGTCCACCTGGGCCTGAGTCTTGCCCCCCAGCTTAGGCATCATCCGGTCCATGAACTGCGCCGTCTCTTCGGCCTGTTTCAACTGGGTGGCCAGGTACTTTTGATTGGCCTTATCTTCCAAGGCCCCCACCTGAGAATCGGCGGCCAGCCGGATCGCTGCGATGTCCCCTTCAACGCCCTTCAATTCTCGCGCCTGCTTTAATAACAGGTCCCGCTGATAGTAGATCTTTCCGATGGCGTCCAACTCGGCTTCGTCGCCCTTCTTCTCAAACTCGGAAGCGGAACTCCGAAACTGCTTCAGTTGCTCGGTAGCGCGCTTGGCGTCCTCCGCCGCCGTCTTCATGCCTTCGATAGCGGCCTTCTCTTGGTCCGCTTTCGCCGCCAGCGGCCCAACCTTCCCCCACGGGGCGCCAATGTCCTGAAGGTTTTTCAGTTCCATCTGCGTCTTTTCGAGTTCCTTTTGAGCCGCGCGCATCGCTCCGGTCTGCGTATCGGCGGAGAGCGCAGCATCAACCGCAGCCTGTTGCGCGCCTGTCAAAGCGGTAGGCCCCGGAGCTATCGGTCCCACAAACGGAGTCGGCGCGCCGGGAAACTCCCTTCCCATGCCGAGAAAGCCCGTGGGTTTCCCTACGGTCCCGTCCGCCTTCGCCCCGAGCATCCAATTCCGAGCGCGCCCAATCCAGGAGGTCGCGGGCGCTATCTTCTGCGGCCCGTTATCGAACGAAGGTACGATGGCCTCTTTCATCCATCGCACGGCCGCCGCCCAATCCGTGGCGATCTGGGTCACAGTCCGCTGGTATCTCAGATACCGCTCGATTTCCTCATCGGATGGACCGTATCCCTTCTCTTTCGCGGTCTTCAGGTTCGCACCCAACTCCACCATCACGGGGATAGCTTCAAGGCCCGCGCGCTTGAAGAGCGCCATCGCCGCCGCGTCCCGCTCCGCCCCCGCGGGCAGGACGGCCAGGGCCGCACCGATGTCCTGCAATGCCTGAGCAGTCGGTTTCACGCCACCCGTGGTGGCATCGTAGAGCGTCACGTGTAGCCGCGCAAGCATCGCGCGCGCCTTCTCACCATCGGCGGAGTTTTCATCCAGCGCCTGGGACAATCCACGCATCATGCGCTCGAAAATGGAAACGTCCTGCCCTACGGCTTTGGCCGCGTATCCGAATTGGCCCACTTCTTTCGCGCTCATCCCCGTGCGCAGTTCTACATCACGGATCTGTACGCCATACTCACCCAGGCTCTTAGCCGCATTGAACGATGCGAGCGCGATAGCCCCAAATGCCGCGGCGCCCGCGGCCAGTCCCGCTCCCATTGGACCGAGTTTCTCCAAGAGTGAACTCACCGCATTGCCGGCCGCCTGTAACGGGTTCTGAATTGCGTTTTTGATCGAATCCCCGAATTGCGCCCACTTCGACGTTCCACCGGCTCCCTCCGCCGCGATCATCTTGTCATAGGCCGCTGTGATGGCTTTGACCGCCTGTTCTTCCTGCCCCCACTTCTTGATGAGCAAGTCCCGCTCGGCAATCATCCGATCCGCCCCGGTCTTGCCGGCGAAAGCGGCCTGACGTTCCATCGACCGTAGCAGCCGGTCGAGAGAGGTTTTACTCTTGTCCGTTACACGTACGAGCCCGTCCCCGTATACCTGCCACTCCCGGCCCGTTCGATCCAATACCGTTTTGGTCTTTTTCTCGTGATCGTCGAGCCCGGAGTTCGCCCGCTTGACGGCCTCCAACGCGGGACGGTCATCCAGGCTGATTACGCCGTCGGCCATCATATTGCTGTTCATTTATAAATCCCCCATTGCCTTCACTGGCGCATCAGAACGGCCTGACATTCAGGGCCTGTCTTCGTTGCCTCGCATCTTTTCCGATAGTGAATTCCACCGGCGTACCAGGGGCGAGTTCCCGAAAGTTTCCCACCAGATTGATGCGGTGGAAGAATATGTCGCTGCCACACTCCATCTCGATAAAGCCCCACCCCTTCTGCGGGTAGAACTCCTTTCGACCCCAACGTTTTCCATCTTCTCTTGTGACCCCCCTCTCGTTTCACTTGCCCATTCTGTGGTTTAGAAGATCCAACGCCGAAGGTCCCGGCGTGCTGAGCGCCTTGAACTCCAGAGAACCATCGGTCGCGATTCTCCCCGCGCCACCGAGCGCAAACAGCGAACCGAACCGCTCTCCCATCGCTCACATCAGATCGGTACCATCCGCCCCCCGACTCCACCTCCGTCCGCGGCGGCGGAGTCCAGGGAATCCGAGCCGCGGTAATGTTTAGAGCAGTCAAGGTAGACCGTTGAAATAACTGTCGGAAGCGTTTAAACATTATGAGCGGCTTCACTTCACTCTCTGATTTGATACGGGCTGTGGGGTTACGGACCCCACAGCCCGTCCGGGGCGCCCTTAGAGCAGAAGGGCGAACCGGATATTGCCGGGGGGCTGCGTTGCTCACGGAAGAGGGCAAGCAACACGCCCGCTCGGCAAGCTTTTGGGGCGGGTGTGGAAAAGGAGTTGAACCCAGGGACCGCCCCGTCACCGGCCGCGCTGGCGGAAAGACAGCGGCCGGCCCCTATTGCCGTTGGCTACACCGCGAGGGGGATGAAGTCCCCGCGAATGAGCCTACGGCAAAACCTACTTCCCTACGCGTACGCCGCGTTGCTTTTGAGAATAATCACCGTGCCAATGACCCCAGCCGCGGCGGTAGTAATCGCCTTGGCAACGGCCGTGGTAGTGCCGTTCACGTTCAACGTCTGGAAGGCTCCCGTGGTTGCCACTACCTCCAGCAGATCGCCGGCCGCGTAACCGGCGCCACCCGCCAGGGCCTTACTGACTCCGAACATAGCCACCGCGCCGCCCTGTCCCAGAGCATTCGGTTTATCCTGAAGGATTCCGTCCATGTTCTTGCCGGCGGCGGCCAGCGCAATGTTACCCGTAGAGACGGTCACGGCACAGAATTGATTCGAGGATAGGTCCGCGCTGGCCGGAAATCCGTAATTGATAGGTCTCTGTTCAGTTGCCATGTCTTTGTTCCTTGTGTTACCGCCGGATCTTGATGCCGGCGGCCTCCAGCGTGGCAACCATAGGCGCCGCGTTGTGTTGCGCGCGGTATGCCGCGTACGTTTCCGGGTCGCTATCCAGGAGGCGGGCGAAAGCCTGCTCCTTTGTTTCCGCGCCACGGGACTGGAAGGCGATCTGTTTTGCTTCTACTTCGAGTGCTTGAATTGTCATGAAGTTCCTTTGTGAAAATGGGCGGACCCAGAGCCCGCCCGTACCCTCAACCGACTACAGCGTCTCCGGAACGTGGCCGGCGCCCATAAGGGCCTGACGCGCCGCGGTTATGGCCGCTGTGGCCTCCTGGTGGATAGCGCTATAGTCGAGTACGCCCGCCGCCATAGCCGGGTTCTGACTCCAGCGCCTTAACGATCTGAGGGGATTCTTCCCGTCCACATTGAAGTAGACAGGAAGCTCAGCACATTTACTGAAGCTCGAAAGCCGATGATCTCCAAGCGCAATTCCGACTCCGATAGGCGTCTCGATTGCAGCCAAGAAGGTCTCAATCGCTTTCCGGACGGCATCGCAAGCGGCCTCGACCTCCAACTTCCGCCACGACTCTTCAGCCATGCCCACCGCCCGCATACATGCGTCCACCTCCAGCCGCGCGGACTGCTCACGCCCTTGAAGTCCGGAAATCCTGGCATCGCAAATCAGTACCGCCTGCTGCTTTTCGGATACCTTCTTACGGATAGCCGGGTCATGAGATCCCCCGTCCATGACAACGGCCGCCTCGGACTCTGCTAGCTGTTTGAACACCTCACGGTAGACTCCATCCACCAGGCCCCGGTCCGTCAGCGCTTTGCTGATAAGAGCCTTTATCTGGGAATGCTTGTCAACCGCCGCCGCGAGGGCGTCAATCGCCTCACGGAGTTCCGAAGGAGCTACGGTCGTTTCCTTTTGTTCCGCCTCTTCAGACATTACCTTTCCTCTCCTTTATCGTGTAGATTGAAACAAGAAACTTTGATGTACCCCGAGAGTGGCGTGGACCTTTCAGCCTATGACCGAATCGCATAGGCGCCGTCTGCCCTCTTGCCCGATCATTCCGCCCCTGCCATATCGCCGCGATTCATGAGAGCGGAATCACATAGGGCGTCCGCCGCCTCCACGTCGAACCGCCCAAGCTCCCGCTGCCATTCATCCGAAGATGGTTCTGTAATTCCGTCCAGGTCTTCAGGGTCTAGATCTTCAAGCGCCAAAGCCGGCCAGGTGAAATACATTTTTGCCAAGGCACAAGCCAGTTCCCGTGAGCATCCCAGGTGAAGGCAAGCCAGGGCGAACATTAGGCATTCGGGTGGCGCCGCAATCTCCTTCAGAACATCGACCCGCGTCTGGTGCGTTCGGTCCTGTTCATCCACCGCCGCGGCCGGCGGACCCGCTACCGCGTCCGCCTTACGATCACCGCGCGGAGGAGGATTCCGTTTGCGCGCCTCAGCTCCAAGACGCTTGGAAGGATCGAGGTTTCGCTCGCGCGCCCGGTCCGCCGCAACTGGATCGAGCCGCCCCTCGGAATTCACGGGAATCTGTCCCGACTTGACCTGACGGCAAACCGTAGACTTATTGAGCCCGCGCAACTTAGCGTATGCGGAAGGCGTGATGTATTTAGATTTCGGTTGCATAATTCGTTGCCTCAACCGTTGCGCTCGCACGATGGTTGCATCAACGTCGGTTGCATCAGCCAGACTGGACCGCGCTGGGCGAATTGCGCCATTAAGTAATCCGCCCCTCCCGCATTTCCCCGGAAGGACCCGCGCCTCTAACGCCTTAAGCCGCAATGCCTTGCAGGTTCCTTAGTATCTAACCGCACTGCTCGGAGTTGCCGTATCTTTGTGGCATATCGGGCAACACTGAGCACAGAAACCGCCCAGATTGCCCGTGGGGACGTGCAGTCTTGTCCATCGGTCACACGCGCTACACTGACCACGGATCGCGGTGTGCGCACACAAGCCAGCTCCCGGGTAAACTCTCCGCCTTCGCCTCGAACGCTCACTCATGACGAACCCCTTAAGTCAACTCGCTGGTCCGCCATAGTGCGCACCGCCCGGCTTTTTCCGGCCCGCCTTCATCTGCGGTTCAGTGAGCCGCGCCACGTCAACGAGGTTCCCGTGCCGAGCCGTCCGGAGTAGAACTTTAGGAACCATTCCCCGAACCTCAAGGTCCCGACGTACGCGCCGGACTGTAACCACTCCCACGCTGAGCAGTCGGGAGATCTCGTTATTCGACAGCGTTAAGACATTGGGGACCTGAAGTTCCCGTTCAATCATCGCGCGCCGCCGGGTATACACACACTCGCCCATTAGTGTGTTTAAACGGCCGGACGATGAACCGTTTGATTTCCGCCGGATCGAATGAAGTCAACGAGAACATCGTGGCGGTACAGCGTTCGGCTATCGACTTCAACCCGCACTTCCGGAATGTGTTGAATGAACTTCTTTGCCGTCATCGGGCATACGCCCAACTGGCGAGCAACCGCAGCAAGGGTCAAGAGTTTCATGTGATCTACTCCCTGTATATTGAATCAGGTGGTTTTCCCGGTTTTATTCACGAGCGCGCGGATTTTTTTAAAGGCACGGCTCACGGTAGCCTGGCTCACACCAACCGCCTTGGACAGTTCGGATTCGGTCGGTTCGTCCGATCCAGATAGCTCCGATTCGGCCAACATGGCCAAATAAGTCTCAATCACTAACCTGGATGAACCTTCTAGCCGGGATACTAACCCATCAACGTCAAGGCCTTCGCTCGAATCTCGGCGAACTGGAATCGAGTACATCTCTCCATCCCTTCCACGCTGCCGGCCGCCGGAGTCCGCGCTCGATATCGCCTCCTGTCCGTGGTCATTGACGAACGGATCGTGGTCGTTTCTGTCACGTATCACCTGGGATTTCCCAACAGCGTCAACCGCCCGCCATCCAAGGTGCTGTGCAAGGTACGCCTCCAGGGAATCGGAGCGCCCCTCCACGTACCGATCAATCAGGCGAATGAGGTCAACCGTGAGTTCCCCTCGGATGTCATCCACAGAGATGAAGCGCCGGCCATAAGAGCGTTGTTTCCTGTATTCTCGCTGCGCAATCCGCTCGACTATCGACCGCGGCCGGTTAACGTCTCGGGACGTGAATTCGAGAATCAGCTCTTCACGGGTTGGCTGCTTAGCTGGCCCCTGCTCAACCGATGCAAAGATTTTGGCGAGGGTATGGCGTTTCACCTGTGGCTCTTAGATCTATTGCGGTTTTCCGCCGCCTGCCGCTCATACGCCGAATGTAACGGATGGGTCGGACAGCATTGGATCACAGCCGAAGCGCACACCAACCGCAATTCTCTAAACAGGCGTTTCAGAACGGCGCGACGAGCACGTCCATAGCGTTCGGCCGGAGGCGACTTGATGCCGTCAACCTCCCGAAGTATCAGCTTCGAAGGATAGTCTCCCGGAGAGAACTTAATCGAATAGGGGATGGTGTGAACTGGAATTTGGAAAGCCGCTGCCGGAGAATTCCTCATGCCGAGGTCTCTGGGGGAGCCGTGCGGGAGCTAAAGAGCGCGTTCATGCGGTCAATCGCCGACTGCGGAACAACGTGGACCATACCCCAACTGGAGGGCTTCTCGAACGGCATTGAACCCAACAGCCACTCCCCATATTCAACGCTTATCGTCAACACTTCGTCACTTGGATCTTTCTGAAAGTGCATCATGCGGACAGGGCATTCCCATGGCTCCGGGTAGACTCCGTTCGTTTTGCAGAATTGATCCATGTAGGCGTCCAAGTAATCGCGGTCACCGGCTGAAACTTCTTCAGTCCAGGGAGCGCGTTTGACCTGTTCGAGAGGGACGTTCTCTACAAGTGTTTGTATTGAGTTTGGGTTTGGGTTTGGGTTTGCATCGTTTTGTTGTGCGTCACGTATACGTGGCGCATTCCAGCGGTATGCGGATGCTGTGCGCCCCGCATTACTGCGAGATTCCCTAACCGATTGCTGGTGTTGCCTTTCCCGCAATAAACGATCATTGAAGAGTCGCCCATCCCGCGCGAAAAACTGCGCCCGCACCCTTTCGCCAGATTGACCCCTCCACCCCCCGCCGAGCTTTGAGAGCTTGGCTAGCGTGGGGTCATCATTCGGCAATCCGCAGTCCGGCGACTTCCAAGCGTGCATGAGGAGGCGCAAGTACCCCCGCTCCTCCGCGGCGCTCATCAGGTCAATCGCGGTTGACGAAAGCCAATCGTCAACGTAGAGCAGAAACGCTCCGTATCGGTCCTTTTTCTCTGGTTGCTCCATCCAAACACACCTCGGACTTTCTGAATATTCCCCCTGCTTTGGAATTGCGCTTTAGCCTTCTGGTTATTACGCCCCGCGCTTAATCTTGTCGTAGATGCGGGAATCGGTCTGTTTCATCCCGCTACACGATTGAAGTATAGGTAGCGAGAGGAACGCACCGCCCTGAAAATCCACCGGCTGTTACTAGCAGCCGTGGGGTTTTCTGGTTTCGGGTGGATTTTTCAGGGCGGAGCTGCTGTTTCGCTGGGGTTTTCTGGTTTCGGTAGATGCGCCAGCGCGGCCGGTTTCCTTAGAGGCTCGACAGGCGAGCTTTCGACCTTCGCAGGAGGTCTTTTTCGAAAAAGGCATCTAATATTCCGAGGGAAAGGGACCGCCTCCGGCGCCGGGTGCGCTGTGCCGCGTACGCCACGTCAAGTACGATTACAATTCCCCACCTGCCCGCGCGCTCTATGCGGAACGGACCCACCTGGCATGGTCCATCGGCGATCCCTTTCCAGATCCGGCGATGATACTTGCGGCCGTTCTCGCCATACGGGCGTCCGCCGCGCGTGTGCCATCCGTTTCCCATAGCAAACCACGCCAGGTCCCGATGGAGTCCTGTACGATTTTCTTCCGCGGGAAGGCTATCGGCCAGCAAGTGCCAGTCGCGGGGACGCATATCCATCACTGTGAACCGTGGCCCTTCCATCACCTGGAGTCCCCTCCGCCCGGAGGCAACGTTCCCCGGCTGTAGCTGAACCCTCGGCGGCCAGCATCCCCCTCGATCCATCCACCATGCCATGACCACGCTTCCGTGGTTGCCGCCGCATACGGACACCTGCCTGCAATCCGGCCGGCTTCCCCGGCTGCAAAGCCCTCCTGCCAAGCCTTCCGGTCGATTACCAGCCTCATGCGGCCTCCGGCTCCGTCATGATCGGCGGATTCTCTACGCGCATCCGACACAAGCGAAGCGCGGCCGGGTGGAATCCGTTACCGGATCGGACTATCAAGGGAAACGCGAACCGCAGAAATCGACAGACCGCCGGAGACGGACCGAAGATGACCATTACGGCAATGAGAAGTCGCGACCTGAAGGGCATATCCCGCTCGATGAGGTGCAAGGTCGTGTGGTCTGTGGCGCACAGGCCGATGAGGTTCTCGCGCGAATCCGCCCCGCGGTCACGTCGCGCTACTACGTGGTGACACGTCAGGTTCCCCGTGTCCCCGCATATCAGGCATTGGCCGTTCTGGCTATCGACCACCTCGTTAGCGAGCAACCTCCAGGCCCTCCGGTTCATCCGCTTTTCGCGGACGGGCGGATTTATGGCGTAAAATCCGCCCTCCGTAGACATCAACCCGAGCGCCGTCACCTGCTCCCCCGCTTCGTTGGATCGGTCCCCTGCTGGGCCTTACTCACGCGGCCAGCCTTTGCGCGCGCGGCCAGATGAGTAGCCATTTGCCGTAGGCTGGCCAGAGGGCTCCTTAAATTCAGAGCGGCCATTTTATCTCCCCATACATCTTCTCTGGCGTCACCAGCCGGTCCAGTTCCGCCCTACGCTTGGCGATATCCTCTTCCGGCGTGAGGTGGCTCACTGGCTGTACGCGCTCGATCTCGCGATGTTGGGCGCGCCGTTCGACGGCGGCGCAGTATTGGGCCTGCCGGATGCGCTCGGCGGCGCGTCGGGGTTCCGATTGCTGCGCAATGGCAGTAACAGAGAAAGCAAGAACGGCCAAAGTTCCCCTCATTACCGCTCCTCCGTTTTCTCGGTCCGCCTTGCGGCGCCCCGTTTGGCCCCCCGCCGGCCCTTAGCCGCAGTTCTACGATCAGCCCCCGTTTCGCACTTCAGAAAGGCTGCCATTTCCAGGCGAATACCTCTCAGGAGTTCCATCTGCTGAGCTACGAGCTGCATAAACAGCAGGCATCGGGACCTCAGATCTACGCCGTAGGTGCCGGCCTTCCCAGCCTCGGTTCCACAGAACAACCTGGCCAGTTTCCGGTCAAGCGCCCGCATACGGGTTGAGCGGTCATCAGGTACAGACACTAAAGTGACCTTCATTGCCGCGCCCCCGCTTTCTTCCGCCTCACGGCGCCCCGTTTGGCCTCCCGCTTTCGGCGCGCGCCGGCATACATTCTTTCATCCGCCGCGACCCTAACGGCCGTGTCTATCCAAACGCCCTCGTAGTCGCCCGCTGGCCTGTTGAGCAAGCCCTCCAGTTCAGCCAGGTCCAACTTCTTTCCGAGTCCGAAGGCTTCCACGTAGATGTCGTACTTTCCGCCCTGAACCCGCGCACCCACCGCGACCCTTCGGCAAAGGTTGAACACCAGCGCGTTTAGCGCCCGGTCCGCGCCCATAACCGCCTGAAGCTCCCACTGCTTTATCAGGTCTCCGTTTGCCTTCATGATTGATTGCACGTTTCAAAACCTCCCAGCTTCAAGTATACTTGTTTACGGAAACAAGTCAATAAGTATTTTACTTGTTCCATTTTTCCGCGACATGAAGTATTCTGGTGGTATGAAGTCCGAGACCGCTCCGAAGATGGGACGGCCGCCCGCTGGAACTGCGCCGGACGGTAAACCCGAAAAGACCAGCGAGTATCCTAAGCTCACGGTCTCAATCCGGCCGATCACTAAAGCAAAGCT
>Ga0182027_10009853_pt1 | contig 13659 bp, 10 predicted proteins | sample 712E1DmetaG_FD_121300 | JGI IMG/M metagenome (GOLD analysis project Ga0182027, IMG submission 121300) | Permafrost microbial communities from Stordalen Mire, Sweden - 712E1D metaG (Illumina Assembly) | ecosystem: Environmental > Terrestrial > Soil > Wetlands > Permafrost | place: Sweden...
AGGCCGCGTATGGCGTGGTCGTCGCCCTGGGTGCGGGTGGAACGCGAGCGCAGATTGGACGTGATCTGCATCAGCAAATCCACGTGTCCCGGCAGCATGGGATAGACCTCGACGAAGTCCTCTTCGGTGATCTCGTCGCAACCGTAGCCGTGTAGCTTCAGATCGCCCCGGTGCTTGTTGTACAGCTCGCGCAGGACGGGTTCCTTGTCGGGCTTCTTTTTGAGCAGCCGCTTGTGGACGACGTCGCGGATGTTGGTGGTGCCCAGGTGGACGCGCAGCGAGGGGCGGAAGCGGTCCTTCAGCTTGGCGAGGTTGCCGGCGCCGGCATCGTCATCCAGCTTCTGCTGGCCGGTGGCGATGAGCCGGACGGCCCCTTTCATCTTCTGGCCCAGAGCCGAGACGAACGATTGCAGCTTGAGCATGCGGTCGTCGTCGTCGTGAACGTATTGCGAGACCTCGTCGACCACGATGAATAGGGTCTTGCCCTCGGCACAACGGGACATCATGTCGTCGATGGCGTCGATGACCTCGTGTGGGGCAGTCCCGGCGCCCGTGCGCGAGCCGGCCCGGCTGTCGATCCAACTGGTCGGCTCGACGTAGCGGTCCGGGCTCAACTTGTGCATGACGTGGGAGAAGTGGTCGTCGGCCTGCTCCTCGTCCTTGGCAAGGCTCCAGTCCTTGCCCAGCGTCGCCTTGGCCACATGGAGAAAACGCTCCCAGTCGCCGTCCTTTTGCAGCTTTAGCTCGTGCTCGGCGACCAGGTTGCTCTTCTTGCAGTAGCCGAGACGCGCCTGCACCTGGCGCAGGATCGCGCAGTGGATGTGCTCGTCGTCGCGGGCCACGCCGCCGATGTCGAAGACGACAGCGATGGGGTCGATCTTTGGGCGGGTCTTCGTGCCGGCGAGCAGCTTGGTCCAGGCGTCGACGAACTCGTGCCGCAGAGGCGAATCATCGCGGTGGAGCAACGCCCGTATCAGAGGCGTGCCATCGGGCAAGATCGTGCCGTCGAGGGCGAGGCCGAGCAGCTTGGCAAAGCTGGACTTGCCTGAGCCGTAGAAGCCCGAGATCCAGCACGACGGCAGCTCGGGGCCGCTGTCCTTTTGCAGCTCGGCGTGGATGCCGCGCAGCAGACGCACGAACTGTTCGTGGATGCCGCCCGAGCCGGCGCGGGCATCGAAGCGGCGAGCACGCGGATCGCCCTCGGGATAGCCGCCGGTGATGATGTACTCAGAGACTTCGGCCTGGAGCTTCTCCGGGCTCTGCTCGTGGAAGTACACGACAGGCGGGATGTCCCGGGTGACGTCGGCAGCGAAGAGTTCGTGGATCTTCATGGGGGGCCTTGGGTTCAGGGATAAATGCGCGGGCGATAGTCGTGGTCAGCGTCGAGCTGGCACATGAAACGAAGGCCGCTGTGGGCAACGCGTTCGCCGGGATAGAGCAGCACGACCGGGATGTTGTGGGTCTTGCCGTCGATGTGCTTGAGCAGGGCGGACGAGCGAAAGAAGGGATAGAGCGCGCCGGCGCGGCCGATGAAAACCAGCGAACGATCGCGCAGTCCCGGGTTCTGTTCGGCAAAGTCGCCAATCAGCCGGACCACATCGGCGGCGATGCCGTCGGGGCCCTCCACCTGGCGGGCGATGGTTTCGCTTACGTCGGCCAGGGCGCGGCCGGGGTCACGGGCGAAAAGGCGCTTCTCGCGGTCGATGAGCCGCGCGACGTTGTCCTGGCCGGTGCGGCGGAGGCGTTCGATGAGCAGCTTCTGCAACGAAATGGGCAGGACGGCCCAGCCTTCGGCGCGCAGCTCCTCGGTGAGGCGGAGCATGTGGTGCCGGAGCTTGAACTCTTCACTGGGCAGGTAGGGCAGGATGGCGAAGCGGTAGTTCCGCATCGTGCTGATGCGCGGGCCATCCTCGGACAGCAGGTCACGCTTGAGCGCGCCCATGGCTTCCTCAAGATCACCGAACAGGGCTTCCTGGGTCACGAGAGCACCTCGCGCGCCCAGGCCGCAAGATCGGGGTAGGTCCAGTCGATCTCCACCAGGTGCATCATGCTGCGTATGCGAAGACCGGGCAGTGAGCGAGCGCGGGATCGGAGCAAATCTTCGTCGAGGCCGACGGAACGGAGGTAGGGGTTGGCAATCATCGTGCCGTCGAAGCGCGTTCCGCGCAGGAGATAGAGCAGATAGGCGAGCGCGCGATCGCTGACCTTGGGGAAATGCAGGGTGCGCGGGTCGCGCTTGCCAACCAGGCCGGCTTCCAGGGCGGCGGAGAGCAGTTTGCTGGCGAACTGGACCAGCGTGGCCTCGGACCAGCGGCCCGGGTACTCGGTGCGCAGCCAGCGGAGCACGGCATCGCGGTCCACGCGTGGGGTGGGAAGAGCGCGGCGCTGGTTGAGGAACTGGTCGGAGAAGCGGCGGTAGAGCGGGTCAGAGAGCTGCGCGTGCCAGTGGCAAATGACCTGGCGACTGGCGACGTCCATGCTCCGCCAGCGAGCAAGAGCCGGCAGCGCGTTCGGGAAGGCGTCGTAGCGGGCCTGGAAGCTGGTGAGCAGGTAGCGCACACGCTCCATGCTCTTGGCGCCAAACCAGCGGCCCTCGAAGGCGACGCGCGGCCGGTCGGCAACAGGGATCGAGGGATCGAAGTGCTCCCAGTAGCGCCGCGAGTCTTCGATGCCCAGAGCCAGGCGCAGGATGCGCGTGTGGATCTCGGTGGCCTCCGCAGCGGACGCCACGGCGGTGCCGATGGTGCTGCGGGACGGGGTCACGTGCTGTCCTGCGAGCATCGCTAGGTCCCCGACCTGAAGTAGGGCAAAGGGTACGTTTCCGCCAGCGGCACCAACGCCGTCACCAACTGCCGGACGAGATCGTTGGCCGACGACTGAGCAGCGCCCTTGAGCTGCCGTCCCACCGGCGGAACCGCATCGAAGGCAGCCGTGCCGCCCGCACGGAAAGCGGCGAGCACTTTGTCGCGCGAAAACTCGCTGCCAGGAACAAGCGGCAGTACCTCGTTGGGTGGCCGCCCCGCCCGCTTGTGTGCCGCTAGCCGGTCCGAAAGCTTCTCGTCCACCTCGAAGCCCAGGAAGAAGATGGTGCGCAACCGATCGGGATCCCCATGCCGCTGCCGGGCGTTGGCGTCCGTCTGCCGGGCCGCCTCGCGAACCGCCTCAAGCGCGGCCCACGCATGCGTGCGCGGCGCCAGCCGAGCCAGCAAGTCGCCACCGCCGTCAGGGTCGACCAGGTCTGTGTCCCACCACCCCAGCCGCTTCGGCCGGCAGCGCCCCTCCCCCGCCCATGCGACCAAAAACTGGAGGGCCAGGATCTCGTCGAGGGCAGACTCGGACAGGGACACGCTGGCAGCGGGCGCTGAGGCAGCGTGGCCCTTGCCTACGGCCATCGCCGACTCCTCTGTGTGCCTCGGGGAAACATGGGTGGCGAGGATTGTAACAGGAACGGCTGACACAGATCGTGCCACGCGGGATCACATCGCCGGGTGGGCCTTGCGCACCATGTCTTGTGGTGCTGTAGTAGGGAAGCCATCGGCGGCGCTGGGCCGCCCGAGGAGCAGGTCATGGCGAGCGATGACGAAGGCCACGACATCCCGGTGCCGGGCTACCGCAACTACCTCGTCTATTCCGACGAGAGCGGGGTTAACGGCGCCCGCTACTACGGATTCGGCACGCTATGGATGCCTTGGGAGCGTCGGGGCGACTTCCAGCGGCTCATCACCGATCTGCGCGAACGCCACCGATACACGGACGAAATCAAGTGGACCCACATCACCAGGTGGAGTCGCCCCTTCTACGCGGGCCTCCTTGAAGCGTTCTTTCGCACCAGGTGGCTGATGTTCCACTGCCTCATCGTGCGGAGAGGCATCGTGAACATGGATTTCCACGAGGACATCGACGAGGCCCGCCGCAAACACTTCGCCATGCTGGTCAAGGTGAAGGTCAAATACTTCTGCGCCGGGGCGGGCAACAAGGCCTACCACTTCAGGGTTGATCCCCTGCCCTCGCGCTACAAGAAGGCTGACGAGGTGGCGTTCAAGATCGCCGGGGCGCAGCTCAAGAACGAACTCGGGCTCACCCCGCTGAAGACGCTGTTCACGCGCGACTCGAAGTCGACGGCTGGCATCCAGGTCGCCGACCTGCTGCTCGGCGCTGCCATGGCTGACTGGCAAAACGAAGCGACCGCCGGCCCGAAACGGGAGATCCGTTCTGCCCTGGCCGAGTACTTAGGCTGGCCGGATCTCCGGGCCGACACTGCCCTGAGCGAATGGAAGTTCAACATCTGGTACTTCCACGACCCAACAACCGGGGCTCCGCGCGAAGCGAACACGAGGGTGGTGAGTTTGAAGGTTCCGATGCCAACGTTCAGGCCCAGAAAGACGTGAATGCCATTCAGCAGTCCGCATCGAGGCTGCGTGGTACTATTTTGCATGCTGGGCCGTCGTGGAGCTGCCGCACAACGGCAGGTCCGGGGTGGCCGAGTGGCTCAAGGCGCCCGACTGATAATCGGGTAAACGTGAAAACGTTTCGAGGGTTCGAATCCCTCCCTCTCCTCTCATGGGGTCCGGGAAGGCGGGGTGACCCGGTTTCCCGGACCCACCAAAGGACATGCTGCGCCCCACGACCGCAGCCAAAGCGGGCTCGGGCCACCCTCCAACTGCTGCACGCGAGGCCTGACCACTTTGGGGCATGCAAGGCACGATGAACTGGCCGACCCTCATCCCAAGTTCCCGAGGCCCGTCCATTGCAACCCGGGCTCCACAGACCATCCCTGCACAATTCGACGAACTGCAAGAAGGCGTCTAGCATGAACGTGTGGCGACCCTGAGGACTATCCTTCACGAGGCGGCACAGCTGCCAGACCGGATTCGGCACAACCGCGACCTTTTCGGAGCCGTCTTTGCGATGGCAAGGACCCGGTCAAAAAGCGAGCGGGAGGCAGCTCTTGCCACCCTCAACGACTGGACCGCTCGGAAACAATTCCAGAACGCACTCGAACCAGCCAAGACGTCGCCGAAGGGACTCGCCGCGCAATTGCTGGGCGAGCCGGACATACGTGCGGCTCTCGCTGGCGTACCGCACTTAGGCTGCCTATCGCCGCTATCGAACGTGCTCGCGACTCGCCTGGACTACGTCTACTTCATCACGGACGCACTTCTGGAGATCAAGCGCAGAAATCCTGGACTCGGACTGGGCAGCGTCGCACTTCGACACGAGGGTGTCGAACTTACCGGTCTTGAACTGGCTCAAAGCTGGGCAGTGATTTTCAATTGTGGGCACTTGTTTGGAACCTTTGCCACTGAGCGAGCATTGCTCTCCTATCTGGCGAAGTCGGCTGACCTCCGTGGAGAGCTTGTTGCAGCCTTGCCGGATGGATTCCGCAAGAAAGCGCGAGGCCTCCTCGCGGAGAAGTCGATGTACAGACTTTTCTATGTCCTCGCCGCATTAAGGGCTCCCCGACTCGCGCGAGGATGCCGGACGGGACTCATTGCCCGTGTCCTACAGGAGTACCCCGTGCAGCCCAACTCACGCAGCAATCAGAACTACTACTGGGCATACAAGCGAGCAAGGCAAATTGCCTACTGTCGACTCCACAGTCTCTTGCGGCAGGGCATCTCATTTGACCAAGCCTCGTACACGCAGATGGTGAGGCACCTACGCCAGTATGAGAGCCTCGGATTCGACCCAATTGCCGATCAGGTCAGCTCCGCCGCAAACCTTCTATCATCGCTGGATGCCTTCCATACCGATAGCGTCTTTGCCAGCGTAGCTGCCGCTGACCTCGTATTGAATCACTTGCGCTCCTTCAGGGTTTGGTGGAATGCTCAAGAAGAGCGTGGGGTGGGCCTCATCGATAGGATCGACAGACTCAGCGAGAAGCCTCATGACTGGCCCCCCGAGAAAAGCGCGGGGCTCCAGCACTATCACCGCTTGACTCTTCCGTCACCCAAGGATGGCTGGATTGGGGAAATCAGGGACTGGCTTGGTACAAGCGATGACTGGGAAGGTGCGGACTTTCTGATCACACCTCCCCCGGATGCCCGTCCGCTCATCTACGACATCTACAGCGCGACGGCGCTCAAGCCACGAACGGTCTACCACGTGGCCAGCCTGCTCGGACTACGCAACGCCGCGACCTGGCAGGGACACGAGGACACAGATCGGCAGGTGTGGCGAGCCGTGGCCAGCCTCGGACTTAGGCTGTTGCAGGATATTGTTCGCCCGGAATACTTGCCGATTCTTGAGCCGACCGAGGCTCGGGACGAGCACATCGGGTATGCACTGATCTGTCAGAGTTCGAAAACCGCGAAGAACCGCCTGAGAGCTTTCATTGAAGCCGCAAGAGATGGGCAAAGAAGGAGCGAACTGTCCGCGATCCTCGAGTACCTTCCATCCGAGGACACCACTGAGACCTGCCATGTTCTGGTTTTTCTTGGGAGACTCTTCCTCGTGGATCGGGAATCCAAGCAACAGCGCAAGGAGATTGATGGCGCCCTGGTGCGCATCTTCTTGGACCGCACGGAGTGGGTGTTCTTCGAGCACAAGTCTGGCGGGCGGGGGACGGGGAAAGCCCAAATGGAAGCTCTTGCCGAGTTCACGACCGTGCCAATGGGTCCGCCGGAGCTGCTCAGCTGCCCGAAGGGGCGCGCCTGGGTCGTTCAAGCGGTGGTCGGCTCGCCCGGCATCATCAGTCAGCAGGCCTCTCTTCTCCCATCCGATACACCTCGAGCCTAAACGCCAAGTCCGCCGCCGCCCGCTCCGGCAAGGGCACACGGTCAGCAAGACGGTCGGTGCTCAGCTCGTCCGTCTTGTACTGCTCGCCCATGACCACCTGGAACCATCGCTCGCGGTCCCGCACGACGCGGAACATCTTCTCGTCTTGGGTTCCGGCGACGTAGGGCCAGAAGACGTGGATTGACTTGCCAGCTCGTTCCGCCTTGGCGCCGATGCGATCGACGCGGCCAGTTCGCTGCTCGACAGTACTGGGGTTCCAGCTCAGGTCATGATGGACGATGTATCGGCAGTTCAGATGCAGATCCACGCCCTCGGCCATCACACTGGATGCGACAAGCACTTCGGGGAAGAAGGGGCTGTTGAACCCCAGCAGAAGTCGTCGGCGTGTCGCCTGTTTTACGGGGCCGTTCGCAAGCCGAACATTGGGCAAGAGAATTCCTCGCGTCTCGTCCATGTCGGATGAATCCCTGGGTTTCTCACCACGCTCACCCGGGGAGATGCTCTCCAGCGCCTCCAGGTATTCCTTTCGCTCATCGGCCTGGCACCGGCTGGCGATGAATTCGACAAAGTCCTCAAGCTTGCGGCAGAGGGTCAGGCCCGAGCCGTCCGCGCTGTTCAGCGCAGTGTCCAGCGCCTTTGCCCTGTCCGTGTGGCCGAGGTTCAAGTAGCGCGCCAGGAACGGTGGCGTGCGGACGAAGCGCCGAACCACTCCCCTCACGCGATTTCCGATCTCTTCGTCAATCGCTTCGTGTTTGGCCAGCACGGATGTCACGAATTTCCTCAGGGCTCGTTCCATCGGCCTTTCGAGGTCGAAGGCCTCACCGGCTCGGCGCACAAGGTCGCGAGCCTCCTTGTCGGAGCATCCCACGCTCTTGCAGACCCGATCGTTAAGACGGCGATCGATTTCGGACGAGATATGCCTTGCGAGGGCGCGGCCGGTCGCCTGGTAGTGGCAAAAGACCACGACCTTCTCCCCGTCCTCCCACAGGGATGCCACGCGTTCGACCAATGCCAGCACCTTGGGGTGCCTGCCGCGAGCCTGGGTCGAAGGCAGGGCATCGTTCAGGCGGTCCAAGTAGCGTCCAAGCCGCGCATCCTCGTGGAGCTGACCCGCCACCTCCTCGTCGACTACGGCGTCTGGGGGCACGTCCTTCCGTCGCGTTTCCAAGAATGCCTCGTAGCTCGAGGCCAGCCCCTCCGCGAAGGTCGCACGGCCGGCGCTGCCCATTGTCCGCTCGCTCCTGGCCACCAGCGCCTGGCTTCGTGCGGCCAACAAGAATGGCAACACCGCCTCTTCCGCGACGGCAATCCCCTCTCTCTCGTGGCTGTCGCCAGTTCTGATCGCCTTGCCATCAAGGCGCAATCGTCTCGGTATGTTCTCCACCAGGTTGCGAGATCGCAAGTGCCGTATCACCCATGGCCGCAAGTGCTGTCCCGCTTCCTGCATGGTCGTGAGGGCGCGCGCATATGAGCGCCGAACAACCTCGATGCGCTCAGGCAAGGCGCCCGCCGCCGGAAGCCCGGCCCACCATGCATCGACCCCATCGTGTGCGCCCTCAGGGATATCGTCCCAGCGGATGTTTCGCCATTGCTGGTCCAGATCGGTGGTCGCCCGTTGGGCGACGTCGAGGGCCTTTCCCAGCGTCAGGATCCGCTCCTTGAAGTCATCCCGGCTCATCGACGGGAGGCTGTCCCACGCGATGGCGACGAAACGCTGGAGGATTTCCAGGAGTTCATGGTGGCCGAGCTGGAACGGCGTCGCCGTCATGAACAACATCCGCTCAAAGCCGCCGCTTAGGGCGCCGGCGAGAATGTCTGTTGTCTCTTCCTTGATGTCCGGATCAACAAACAGCGATGCCAGCCTGGTCGCAGGGTTCTTCAGATGATGGGCCTCGTCCAGGATCAGCAAGGGCGAGCGAAAATGCGCTTGCGCCAAAGCCTGGGGCCAGATTCTCCGCATGGCCTGGTTCAGCTGCACGCGAATTGCCTCGAGACGCTGGTCCAGATAGGCCGACTCCCGGGCAGGCAACTCGCGCAGGCTCTCCGTCAAAGACCCAAGATCGACCTCGCCCCGCTCAAGAACCTTGTCGACAGCTTCGGGAACCGGGTCGTCGGTCAGTTGGTCCTTGTCGCCGGCGTTCTCGTTGATGAGGTCCTTCCAGCGCGCGCAATCGAGCCTCAGCAGACTCGCGTACAGCTCGGGGTCACTGAACTTGCTCTTGGTCCTGACCAGGTCGGCCACAAAGCGAGGCAACGCCTGCCTCCGAACACCCAGGTGGATTCCACGGAGCGCCGCCCGAATGATGGCCAACTTCACCCATGGGTCAGTGAGGCCGATCTGGAACGCCCCATGTGTCAGAAAAATGATCCGCGCGCGTTTGCTCGGCGGGTCGTCCAGGAGTCGGAAGAAATCGAGGCCCGAGTATGCGCTCTCGACCCTCATGGGCTTGTCCTCAGGTCGGCTGAGGCAAAGATCCCGGAAGACTCGCCAATCGTGCGGCCACTTGTCGCGAAGCGAGGGCGGCACCATGATCACCACTGGCCGTTTGCCCTTGTCGCTGATCGCGGCGGCGACAGCCAGCGACAGCGCGACGAATGTCTTTCCCATCCCCACTTCGTCGGCCAGCACCAGTCCGGGCTGCGACTCCAGCCGCCGGACTATCTCGCGGGCAGTTTCCATCTGGCGCAGGCCATCCTTCTTGTCCACGCGGTTGGTACACAAATCCAATCGTTCGAGGTCAAAGTCCACTGGCCAGGTCACGACAAGATCTCCTTGCAGGCATTGTCCACATACGACGCAAGGTTCGCCGGTGCGGGGCGCTGGCGCGCCAATTTCACGAGTTCGTCCAGCACCGCCCGGATCTCGCGATCCGCCTCGTCCTTGGCCACCTCGGCGCCGAAGGTCGGAGGGGCATCGGCCAAAGTCGTCGCGACCTCCGCGATCATGAAGCCGGCGGCCTCGCCTTCCTCCTGGGCCAGGCGTTGCGCAAGGGCCAATGGGCCCAGCGGTCCCCGCAACCGCCACATGAGTGCGTCGTGCGAGAACACGGGCCTCTGCATCCTTTCGCGGAGCCCTTCGAGTGCCGCCGACAACCGTTTCATCCTCCGCAGGAGGTAGTTGCTGGTGTCCACCTTCTTGTGCGGATCGACGATGGGCGTTGTCTCCTGTTTCGCTCTCGCCTCGCGCGCCCTGATCACCCGGGCAACAGCCTCGTGGTAAGGCCGTGCCGACGTGAGCACCTGAAGCAGCTCCTCGAGATTGAGCTGGCGCAATTCATCCGGCGGGGGCAGTGCCGCCGCGTTGGTCACGTTCACCACCCAGACTGCGCGCAGCGTTTCGCCTTTCTCCGACCAAGCAACCTCCAGAACCGATGGTGGCTTCGGTTGCAGCCAGTGGAGAGTGACTACGCGGGGAAAATTCGTGCCCTCAAGACTTGCGCCGTCCAACAGGAACTTGCCGGCACCACTGACGCTGAATCCGCGCGGCGGCGGATCGAGGAGCTCCAGGCGCAACGCCCCTCCGGAGTCTCTGGGGTCAAATAGTGCTGCCCCAAAGGCATCAGGCAACGGCGCGTACTCACATCCGTCCGATGTCTCAACCTGATCGTCGGGGTCGTGCAGGAAGCGCACCTCCTGGGCCTCCAGGTCCACGTCCTCCATCGGTGGGCTGGCAGCCGCGCACATCTTGCCGAACGTGTCTGTCGCGTCTGGAATTTCGTAGACCAGGTTGGCCTCTACATTGGGGGACTTGGCGACACCGGTTCCGTTGACGGTGAAATTGCTCGATCCCACGGCGAAGAGGACGCGACCATCGCGTTGCACCCACAGGCTCTTGGCGTGTAGATGCCGGCGTTCTTGTTCCTCACCACCCTGCAACTCGGCGACAAAGGAGAATCCGTGCTCTACAGAGGCCCGCGATGGCTTGCGCAGCGCCTCGGGCACTTGTAGTTCGATGGCGCCATCCGGCGCACGATGCCCAGGGCAAACGAATTGAATCACGCATTCGCCACGGCTAATCAGCAGCTCGCGCTCAAACTCATCCGTCGTGGTTCGCGCATCCCGGCCGTCGCTGAAGAACGGGCTCAGGATGCGCGCGAAGGTTGCCGGAGGCCCAGACCACAGTTTTGCCATGCTGGCGAAGAGGCTCGGACGCCCCGGACCGATCCATACGAACGAGCATTTCGGCTCGCCCCGACGCGAATCATCCTCGGTCCAGCCACGGGTCCTCTCAACCACGCCGCTCAAAAATTCGCCGAGTGCCTTCTGCGGCCCGGCTCCCTGCTCAGATCCAGGGCTGAGTTGTTGCAAGGCACGCAGGCACCCAACCACGTCACGCAGGATCGACAGAGGCGGTCCGCCTTCGGGTCGAAAATCGAGCGAGGCCATATGCTCGAAGTTGCTCCGGTAGCCCGGGACAGTCAGGTTCGCAGAGCCAACCAGAATCCGCACGCAACTCTCCCACTGAAGGAGGCTGATCTTTGCGTGCTGGATTGCGCCCCGCACACGGACCGGCAGCAGGTGCCACCGCAGACTCCGGTTACCGGCGACCTGCCCGTGGTCTACGAAAACGCAGGCAAACGCCTGGGACAACTTGGTTTCATGTTCCAGGAGGTACGCGCGTCCGTCCTCGGTGGACTCCGTGTCCATTCGCAGGAACCGCCCCAAGCACTGCTCCTCGAAAAAATCGGCCTGGAAGGTGTAGGAGGTGGCGACGCACCCGATGGGCTCGCCAAAGTCGTCCTGGCCGCGCCACAGGTCGAGTAGGCGTTGGCGCGTGCTCTCGTCGTATGACCTGCGTCCCTTCCTCACGATAGCCTCCTCAGATCCTGCAAGAACATCGATAGGCTCGTTGTTCGGTAGTCGTGGACGTAGTCAAATGGATCGTCGGGGCCATCGAAGACGTACGCCGCCCGCACGGACACCTGATCGTGCGGCAAACGCTCTATCCAAGGCCGCTTGCCGTGTGGCGGCTTGTCCGCCTGGGCCTTTTCGTGGCGATCCAGAACCGCTCTGAACAGTGAGTCCGGGGCCTTCGCCGGCTCGAAGCAGTCGACCAGCGGACGCACTCCTGGCTCCCACTCGAGCAGGACTCGATCGGCGCAAGCGCGGGCGACGCCGTCCTGAACGCGCTCAACCAACTTTGCTTTGCGCGCATACTCTCGGAATTCGGGCGGCCCGATCGGGGCGCGACGTTGTTCCGTAGACAAGCGTCGGATGCCGTTGAATGCGTCCATGATAGGCCCGCACAGCGATTCAAACGCGTCGATGGCGTGAAGCCGAAGCTGCAGCTCCTCGCTGGCGCGGCGAGCGGTCCTGCGTAGGAAGTCGGGCTCATCGGGGCGGAGAACGAGAGCCTTGCGCTCTTCGACGGCGGCCACCAACTCCTTCGCCATTTCTGCCTCCCTTTTCGGCCTGCCCAGCAAGGCCGTCAGCAACTTCGCCTCGCTTCTACCTGCCCCAAGCGGCTCTGTGAGAATGGCAATCTGTTCGTAGAGGGATCCGGGCAAGCGTTCCGTGTGCCCAGCCTGCATTCCCTTCTCTACGGCCACCTTCAATCTGTCCCGTAGGACCGCCCCCTCGCCGTCTCGTCCAGCCTGGAAGCCGGCCATGCCCTTGTCGCGTTCCCAGGCGGCAACCAATTCGTACCCCGAGTCGTCCAGCCCGAGGTCGTCGGTCAGGATCCCGAGCGCGATGGCAAGCCGTTTGTAGATGCCCGTGAAACCGAAGATGGCGGCCGTCTTCAGGTACGAGGCGGCGCTGATTGGCCGTTTCTGCCGCAGCGCCGTGTCGATCTTGAGCATTCCTGGGATCCTGTGGTCGTCGTGCAGCTTTTCCCGACAGCGGACCAGCGACTCCGCCACGTGCCACTCGAAGACCATCCACGGCGGGCTGACTCCATCCCTGGCGACCTCGTCGTCGTCCCGGCCGGCGCAGACGACCGCGCCTAGGGCCATGGCCGTGACGAACCTCGGTCGCGACATACGAACCGTCAGCGCCGGCAAGATCCGATCGGCCAACCGCTCGTACATCGCCTGCAAGCCCAGGGCATCCACGCCGCTGTCGGCCTGTGCCTCCTGGTCGAATTCGCTCAGAAACGGTGGTTGAAGTGTCATTGTTCAGCTTCGCCCCTGGAGCAGCGCCGTTGTGGGTTGGCGGAGAATTGCTGCCCGATCGTCGACCCGACGGCGCGCTCTGTCAATCGAATCCGTGCCTCGTGCGTCTCCGCGTCTTCTCATGGCCGACAGCATCGCCGAGGGCACTGACACAGATCTTGGACCGCGCCACACCCGGGTCGGAATCCCCCGCTTCCGCCCAACCCCATGTCAGACCGACCAGCTACCGTGCTCGCAGCACCTTGCCCCCTCTCACTCTCGAAAAGCTGCGCGCACGATTCTGGTGGCTGGGGTCCGGCAGGAAGAGCTCGCACATCTTCGCGCTCGAGGGGGACACGGCGACCATCAAGGTCATCCAGCGCACGTGGAACTGCCACACGCAGAAGTACGAGGCCGCGGTCGCCCGCGATTTCGCGGGGCTGGGGTTGAAAATCGTCTGGCAGCGATGCTGGTGCCGGGCGTTTCGGGAAATGATCGACACGGCCCGCACGCAGGCGGCTAAAGCTGGCCAGCCGTTCGACGAGGCTGCGTTCATCGAACACCAGCGCGCCGAGGAGACCGCGCGCCAGGTCCGCGACGACGCCCGCGATTGACCCGCCACCCGACAACGCCTACCGTAATGATCGTGGCAAACTCGAAACTGCACAAAGGGAAGAGATCGAGGGCTGCCGCAGGCAAGCCGGGAACATCGCGCGCCGATGTGGCTGACGAGCGGATCTTGCAGTTGCTGCTGTTGCTGCTGGACGCGGGCGTCCCCATGTCTCGCGCCGAGATCTTCGAGCGCATCAGGGCCTACCAGACCAAGAAG
>Ga0182027_10009854_pt1 | contig 13659 bp, 16 predicted proteins | sample 712E1DmetaG_FD_121300 | JGI IMG/M metagenome (GOLD analysis project Ga0182027, IMG submission 121300) | Permafrost microbial communities from Stordalen Mire, Sweden - 712E1D metaG (Illumina Assembly) | ecosystem: Environmental > Terrestrial > Soil > Wetlands > Permafrost | place: Sweden...
ATCAGGCAGGCGCGGTTAATCGCTTTCAAGAACAATGCAATTTCATTAGAATCAACCAATGGAGACCCGCTTACAATCTGCGAAAGTTTGTTGTAAGGAATCACCAGCGTCATCAGCAGCAGGAAAAACGAAACACAATAACACACTCAGAATTAACCTCACAGACGCATTAAATCATTTTACCCCATGTTCTTCGTTCCCCCAAAAAGATATTGACGACAATGTCCAAGGTGGGCAACGATGACAGATAGATACGCTCCAGGAGATTTTTACCAAATACCAAAGGAACTACATAAGGCTGTTAAATCGCCTTACACATTTGCTGTCTTGTGCTATCTGATTCAATATACCGATGACCATGGCCATTGCTTCCCGGGGCAGGAAACATTGACACAAGGCTTCATGTGCAGGAAGCAAGTTAGACGCGCAGCTACAGAATTAGAATATAAGGGCATTATCTCAATCACCAAAATGTGGCACAAAGGCGGCGGCATTAACCTTGCCTATGACGTGAACTTCGATAGACTGATTCAATTGATAAAGGATAGTCCAAGGGAGCTACAGTCCAATGGACACACGGTCCAACAGACTGACAGTGCTTTGGAAGTCCAAGGGAACGTCGGTCCAACCCAAGGGAACGTCAGTCCAACCCAAGGGAACGTCAGTCCAACCCAAGGGAACGTCAGTCCCAATAACGAAATCCAATTAACGAAATCCAATGGACGAGATCCATTTAACGAAAACCAAGGATTACCGGCAGAGGGGAAAAAACTTGAGACTTCTCGTCTTAAAAAAAATAAATGCGTTAAAAAAGAAGTTACGAGAGATCAAGCAAGGATAATTTTTTTGAGTTATCGCACCACTCCAAAGTACTCTGCGGTGGACTTTGAACTTAGCCTTAAAAAATACCTAGGATACTGGTTTGATAGTGGCAAAAAACTCAAGTTACCTAACAAGGCCGCTCAAAACTGGTTGAATAATGAAATCGACGGCAAGTTTAGTAGTCATTTTCGGGCCGCGCCACCGAAAGCTGATCCGGTAGCCGATGCAGAGGCCGAAAAAATCGCGAATGAATTAAATGCGGAGGAAATTAAAAATGGATGATGTCAGAGATCTTGTACGGCAAGCGGTTTTAGCGAGAAACCCTAATGCAACAATGGGACGCATTCTTAGTGACCCCGACATAAAAATTGAAATTGACAATACTACTGCTGTTTTTCATGTTCGACCCAAAAATGTTGATGCGGTCAGAAACTTGGAGGATTATCGATTTTATTTTCTGGAGGCAGTCGCAATGGCGTTCCCCCACGTAAAGGGTATGTATGTGGATAATAGTGACAACGCATTTTCCGAAGAATTACAACAGGAAAAAGCCACTGCAGACGCGAAGGCATCCAGGGACCAAGCAGAAGAAGAAATGGCCATTCGGCGACAGAAAATCGAACGCCACAACCAGTTACTTGACGCATCAAACTTGCCGCCTATCACGCGGATGACACACACCTTTGAAAGTTTTCACGTGATCGATGGCAATAGGGAAGCCTTCAAGGCGGCCAAGGAATATATTGGGGATGCTGTTACCGATAAACCCGATAGTTACGACTATAGTAATCGTCAATCATTCCTGACCTTCCATGGCAAATGCGGGACCGGTAAAACGCATCTGGCTTTTGCCATCGGATGGGAAATGGTAGCGATGGAAAGAAGTGTGTGCTACTACCAGGTTGAGCGTTTTCTTGACACGTTACGCAGCTCATTCAACAAGTCCAGCACCCAAGAAGGATGGCATGAAGATAGAAATTATGTTGCAACCCAAAGTTTTGAAAAGTTGATGAAAAATGCAGAGACTGTGAATTTGTTGATTCTGGATGACCTGGGAGCGGAAAAAGATTCAGAGTGGGCGGGCGCCAAACTAGACAGCTTGATTGATTTCAGATACGAAAATCAGCGTGACACTGTTTTCACAACAAATCTAGACATTAAAGAACTATCCCCCCGGATTGCTTCACGTCTTGGAGAAGGAAATGTCGTTAACCTGGAAACGCCAGACTTTAGAAGAGTAAAAGCTATCCAGAGAGCGAATAAACAGAGGAAGGCATAAGTAATGGACTCGAAATTCGCGGTAGATCTGCGGCAATATTCTACAGTGCAAGTTGAATGCCCGGATTGTGCCAAGGCAAAACGAGGAGGGCAAAACAATGCTGTATGGATTGGGTAATACACCTTGGAACAAAGGCAGTGTCTATGACAAGAGTAAATTATTGTGGGAAGAAATATATCAAGTAGCAGACACTTCGCCCATAAAATTGACGATAAAAGAAATATGCGAAGCACTAGCAGTAAAAGGTATCCTTCCCAATAATATTAAGGGATATCGACTCTTAAAAGGCCAAATCTTCAGAGCACGCCATTCTGGACGATTGCAGAAGGGTCTGATAGTTGAAGGTAGTGTCGAAAGCCATCGCAAAGGTTGTTTGGGGGCACCTAAATTTGAGATAGGCGATAAGGTAAGAATTATTAGAAATGAATGCACTCGAAAATTTTTGTGTAGAGAATGGAGATTAAACAGATGTCGCACTATCACAGGTATTACCCATGTGAAGACCAGTTGTTCTAGTCGTTGTCTTTATTCGCTTGGCACTAACAATGCATCTACAGAAATTCGGTTCTTTCAGTCCAGAGAATTGGAGCCATATATTAAAAAGGCAAGCGTGGGACGGCCTTCTACGAAGAGAAAATATATCCGACACATGGAGAACAGATCTCCTGCGAATGACAGCCTCTTGGTTAATCCTAGTGAATCGCCGTGCATTTCGTGCGTAAATGATAAATTATGTCTAGTAAAGTGAGGTATAAACATGACGACAATAGAAACTCCCCAGGCAAACAAAATCTTCGATGAAGAGCGAGACAATGCATTGATAGCTCGAGGCTCACACTTCTTTTGTTGCGGCCATCTTCGGGCCGTCTCGGTAGAAAAGAGAAGTACAAAAAATAAAAAATATTGTCAGCAATGTTTCCTGGTAATTAAATCAGAGCGCGAGGACACAAAGGTAATCCTGCCAAGAAGTGAACCGAACAGTTAAAGAAAGAATTAAAGAAAGGATGAATTGAAATGACGACAGAAGCACAAAAACAATTATCTGATTTCGGAATAACAGAAGAACAAGCTGAGTATTACAAACTCTTAGACAAGCATTGGGATGCAATAGAATATTTCAGAAAACAATTTATTGCGAACCCAGAGAATTGTGATCCGCCGACAGAAAAGGATATTAAGGCAGAAATTCGGCGACTAGAGGCAAAGGACAAATCATTATATATCCCTGGGAAAATCACAACGATAGAGACTACTTCGGGGCAAGAACCTGAATATGACGCTGAGTTTTACAGACTCTTAGCCAAACATAAAAGTGCAATTGATAACTTTGCTGAGAGATTCTCAAGGCAAGGCGAATATCCTTCAGTGGCAATCATAAACACAGAACTTCAGCGGCTAGAAGAGTTAGAAAGGGAGCCAACTGAAAAGGCAGCAGAGCCAGTAATTCAAGAGTCGGTTCCAACATCCGAAGTACCGGTGCCAACAATCAAAATAGAATCGGAAAGTAAGAATAAAACTCAGGGCACGAAGTCACAGACAGCGGTATTGAATCGGCAGACCTTCACATTCAGTCGTGAATTGGAGTTCTTTACAGAGAAGGAATTAACAACACAGATCGGCTTACCATCTGAATATTGGCTTGCAGTAATACTCAAGGAACTCTTAGACAATGCTTTGGACGGATGTGAAACCGCCGGCGTGTCACCAGATATTTCAGTTAGTATTATTGCTGATTGTATCTGTATCGAAGATAACGGCGCCGGCATACCACCGGAAGTTATCACTAAAATATTGGATTTTACCAGTAGGACTTCTGACAAAGCGATTTATTGCAGCCCATCTCGAGGACAACAGGGAAATGCACTAAAAACAATTTTGGCAATTCCCTTTGTTCTATCAGCAGGGAAAAAAGATAGCCATGTAGCTATTGAATCCCGTGGCGTCTGTCACGATATCCGCGTTAGTTTGGATGTTTTTGCCCGTAAACCCAAAATCGAGCACAACCGGACAGAAATTGTAAAAACTGACGGTACTAAAATCACGGTTTATACAGGTATAGAACTGGAAGTCTATAAATCGGAATTTTTACAAATCGTGCTTGATTTCTTTCGTTTTTCACCCCATATGTCATTAACTACTCATGGTCTGCCTGACGACTTAGATCACGACGCCTCAATTCCGGATTGGCAGAAATGGACACCACACGAACCCACTTCACCTTATTGGTACTCATTGGAGAATTTCAAAAACTTAATAGGTGCACACATTGCTTTATCGCGTGATGGCGGACCTGATTTAACTCTCAGAGAATTTATTAAGCAATTCAGGGGATTATCTTCGACTCAGCGTCAGAAGTACATCACAGATAATCTCCCGGACGTGCGCCGGTTAAGTAATCTGGTTGTGAACGACCACGAACTAGACATGAGTAAGATTTCCTATCTTCTTTCTCTGTTAAAGCAGGAAACTAAACCTGTGCAACCTGAAATGTTAGGCGTCATTGGTGAAGGACACTTTCAGAGATTCTTTCAAGACCCCATCAAATATCATTGCATCAAGCACAAAGGGGAAGTTCCCTTTGTCGTTGAAGCTGCATTCGGTTATAACGAACAACTTGAAGGTCCAGAGTTTTCTTTTGGACTTAATTTTAGTCCTGCATTCTCTGACCCATTCGCCAACGTGGGACTAAGTGATGGGAAAGATAAGCAGGGTTATGGTATTTACGGGCTAGCAGGACGTTTTGAACTGAACCACGATGACAAAGCACGGCTGATCGTCCACGTTACGCACCCATGCCTTACCTTCAATGATAAAGGGAAAGGCCATATAAATCCCGGTGAAGAATTACGAAAGGCCGCGGGATTGGCAGTCGCCACAGTGCTGAAAGAACATTATGCACTGAGGAAAAAAGCAGACAAACAGGCAGCGGCAGCGGAAAAGCATGAACAGGAAGCGGAGGAAGCGGCTAGACCGAAACAAATGAGTCTAAAAGAAGCTGTCTTTAGAGTCTTACCAGAAGCAATAGTAAAAGCATCGGATGGTAATTTAGAATTTCAAGACCGTCAGCTCTATTATCAGGTCCGTCCCTTAATTGTTCAATATACCAACAAAGAGCTCACATTCAGTTACTTCTCGCCGCCACTATTAACTGAATACGAAGAACAACATGGGGAAATACCTGGACTTCTATTTGACGGGCGCGGCCATTTTCAGGAACCACACCGGGCAATTGAATTTGAATTAGGCACTAAAGAAGTAAATAACTACCAAATACCAGACTATGAATATGACAAAATCCTCTTTGTTGAAAAAGAGGGTTTTAAGCCTATTCTTGATGCGGCACAAGTGGGACCACGTAATGACATGGCCATTATGACTGACAAAGGATTCATTGTCAGGGCTGCCAAGAAGTTATTAGCTCGGGCCACAAGTAAACAAATAATCATCCTGGCAGTACATGACGCCGATATCAGCGGATACGACATAGCCAGAACTCTGGTAGACGAAACTCGCACCACTAAAGGGTTGGTTGTCAAAGTCATCGATATTGGACTGAAGGTCGCTGATGGGCTGGCAATGGGACTGCCTCCAGAACCTGTCAATGTCAAACATGAGATTTCGTCAAAACTAAAGCCGCGATTGACGACACAAGAATTAGAGTTCTTCAAAAAATATCGTATTGAGCTTAATGCGATGACTTCGAGTCAGTTTTTCGACTGGATTGAAACTAATCTGGCTAAACTCGGATTAGCAAAGAAGGTAGTCCCTCCAGATGACGTATTATCTAAAGAAATTTCAATCAGCCTGAATGCTGGGTTACAAGAACGTGCAGACATAGTAGTCAAAGAAATGATTGAAAATGCACTTGGAATCGATTTTTCACAATTATCACGGCAAATACTTGATGATATTACGAAACCAAAAACAGAAGGACACCGTGATGACCTTGCCACGTACATGCAGAATCTACCTGCCACTTCTTGGCGTTCCTGGGCAGAAAACAGAGCGCAAAAGTTAGAGATTGAAACTGATAATGAAATCAGAACACTGGCAGAGACAAGAATAAAACAATTATTGAAAAGAGGAAATCCCAATGACACAGACATTATCCAATAACGGTATCACCGGCGTTGCTTCTGGCGCTGTTGATATATCATGCTCATGGCCTGGGGGACTTGTCATCCTCCAGGCAAGCAAAAACGCATTCCCTGAGTTTGCAACGCTCTGTAGTGCAAAATTAGGCGCCTTGACCGGCTGGACTGGTCAAACTACATACCCTGAAAACTGGCATTTTAGCGGCAGCAACTTTTGTAATTTCTAAACTAAATCACAAAAACGGCAAAACTTTTGCCAACATTGGCGGAAGTGATAGGAACAACCGGTCAACCGAGTCATTGGGTAATTTGTATTTTTGTGTAACGTTTTAGCAAAGGGTGATGTTATGAAAGCAGCCTTATATTTACGGTTATCTTCAAACCAGCAGTACAAATTAAACCAGATAACACAATCATTTTATAAGTCGGCTGTATCTCCCCAAGCAATTTCCTTAATGAGACTGACTGCTGCCCCATGTATTTGGTCATATAACATCTTTATTTTATTGACTTGTTCAACACTGCTATCACTAATTTGTCCCCTTGTTACCTTTTGTAGAAAATCAATCTGTATTCTCAGTTTGGTTTTCAATTCTCCTGTCGTTTCAAATATGCCTGGTCCTAATGTTGTAGCTATGGTTTCGGCGTATTCAGACCAGGAGCGTGCTGGTTCCAACACTGCGAACAGCCATTTATCAATGTGTTCACCCACAAATTCATTTTCGGTTCCAGGTAATATTGACAACTGTGTGCCATGCTATATGACGAAAGAATTGATGTCTACTGCCCATTTTAATATTTCGTTCCGTAATTCTGCTTTTCGTTCTTGTTTCCTGAGAGCGATGTTTTGTTCTGCTAGACTCTTATTCTCTTTTATCAGTTTTGCATTCTCATTTATAGTTGTTTGTGCCAGTTTGAAAGTCGCGAGCGATAGAAGCAATGTACCCCAGGCCACGATAGCTTCCGGAAACCAAGTCCATTTAAATTCAATGTCAAATAGCCAACTAAAGAGAAGTATGCTAATCAATAAAAAAAATCCTGACCACCAAAATGAAGAAGGTAAAAATTCATTCTTTTCCATGCCGAAATTATACCACATGAATTGGATAAGCGGAATAGCATAAAATCACGCATCAATCTATACAAGATTGATGTGTTTCGGGAGGTTTTTAATAAAATGGTAGACACTAATACATCGGTAATAGTTCTTCAGGATACCGAAAAACGCAACAAAACTTCACAAATGCCCGCAATTATGAAAGGCGAGGCCGGACAAACCGACTATATCGCTCATTTAACCAAGTCTGATATTGTGTTGATGATCGAAACGGCCAAGTCCATAACCAAAGGCCGCCGCGGGGAACGGAACGCGCTTTTAATCCGGACGTTATTCGATTCATGCCTCAGAATTTCAGAATGTTTAAGTTTGCGGCCGTGCGATATTAGACAGGATGGGGAGGGTTATCTATGTCAAGTTCTAGGGAAAGGAAAAAACAAGGGCCAAGTTTCAGTATGTGCAGTTTCCCCGCAGACAGTCGCGCAAATTAATTCTTATTGTTACCAGAATAACATCGGGAAACAGGATTCAATCTTCAATATCTCCCGCAGCCAGGCTTTCCGGCAGATCGAAGTGGTATATCAAAAGTCCGGCGTCCGGCAGCCGTCAACCCTTCGGGACCACACCGGCGCGGTTCACGTAATCCGGCATAGCGGCGCAATCTACCGGCTATCACTTTCCGGCAATCCCAGGTCCACTCAGGAACAGCTACGGCATAAGAGCGCGGGCATGACTCTCAGATATCTGAAAACAATTTCACATTTGGAATCAATGAACATCGAAAAATCGTTGGATATTTGGAAGTAAATGGTATAGTCGAATTTTAAAGTCGAGGAATAAATAGAGCAGGCCGCCGGGTGATGGGGCACTTGGTAGCCTGCTAAAAAGGGGAAGACAAATGGACAAACAGAATACAAGCAAGAGTAAATGGTTTAAAGACCCTGCTACCGGAAAATGGACATACACTAAGCCCAAGAAATTAACCGAGCGGGTAAAAATCGTCCGTCTGGGCAATATTCTGGATAATGGTCCCGACGACGAGATTTCTAATCCGGAACTTCTCAAGGAATCCGGCGGCCACATCGACCCGGAATCCGGTGAATTTATCGAGGACTAATGAGAGGTAGAATTATGCAGAACAATAATACAGTCACGCTATCATTCAGGATTCACCCAAATACCAAAACATGGCTAAGGGCAGCCAGCGACGAACTATCCGGCCACATACCTGCGTTATTAAAAATGATGTTTCTTAAAGCCGCTTGGGAACAAACGGAAAGCACAGGCGGCCTTCTGGGTAAACTATTCGGGGACGGCAACCGCAGACAGCGCACAATCGGCAACACGATAGTTCTTTCCGTCCGGCTATCCGTTAACGAGGCCGCTGTAATAAAGAACGCGGCAGCACACCGGAACATGGGCGTTAGTGAATGGGCGGTCAATACCATTGATCAATGGTTCCCAACTTTCAAACTCTTCTATGATAAACAAGACCCGGGTTGGCTAACCGATTATACATGTCTTTATGTCGCAAAATTTAACCAAGCGGCTGCTGTTTACGCACAAAAAGCCCATCAGAAGGTCGAAAAAGCGGTTGTTGGGCGAGGTTCTTAAAGGGTGTCAGCCAGTTTACAAAGTTTACAAGGCAATTGGTGACAATTAAGGGACTAAAATAGTGTATGTTTACGCACAATTTAGGGTATTTCTTTAATATTATGTTGACAATATTAAAAAATAATAGAAGAAATGAGGCTACTTAAAGCTAAAGTAATAAAAAATATATTCGGGCGTGGCACTACCCGGATGCGGTGTCGTTTTAACCGGATATATAAGGACTTAAATGCTAATTTAGCCAACAAATAAGTATGAGGGAGGGGACTATGAGACTAGTAGGGAAGGTAGCGAGATTCGGGAAAGGTGGGACAGACCTTTACAACGTCAGCAAGGGCAAAATATTACTTACACTGGCAACTAATCCCAATGTCTGGGCGACTGCGATGGAGCTAAGCGCTACCACGGGGATAAGTCGCGCATCGCTATTTGTCCTGTTGCAACACTGGAGTATGCCGAAGTGGAAGATGAAGTACCTTAAATGTGAAAAGATTCAAGGATTTTATCATTATGCAATTTCTTTGAAGGGACTCGAATATTTTCAGCGTTGGTTCTTTTTAATGCCAATAAAACAATGGCAAGAAGAGATTAAACAATACCAGCGCACACACGCGCGCGGGGACACTCCCTAGAAGAAGATGATAGAGGTATATAGGTAGTGCCCTGCAACTTATCGCAGAAGGAATTATTTTAGTTCAAAAGTCTCTTAAAAGTAGCAAATAAAGTTGAATCTTTTAAAGAACCCGCGTAAGGATTATCGCTCTCTTCAATATCAACAAAATCAGGATCTGAATTGAATATAATAACTAATTCCCACATATCTTCAGCCATTTCCGCTAAAATAGCTTGACTCCCGCTGAGGTATTTTGGCAAGTGGACGATTTTGTACTCGTACTTTGCTATCTTATTTACCATAAATATCTCCTCATTTATTTATCCATATACGGAAGTAACTAAAAATTAGGTCCCCAAATGAGCACAGGAGTGCTGGTTACGTTATTCAGAGAAGCTGTAATGTTAGCCCCATCCCCGGTTGCCACACACGTTGCTAGTCCCGAAGAACTAACGGTGATCACGCTCGGAGTATCGCTGACCCAGGTTACCTGAGAGGTAAGGTCTTGGGTGGAACCATCCCAGTACATTCCAGTTGCCGTGAGCTGTTGTGTTCCGCTGACTGCCAGTGTTATCTCATTATCCGGTTTCACATCGATGGCGACTAGTGTCGGTGATACCGTAGTCCCTTTGTTAACCCACTTGATATTGAGGGCTCCCGTTAAAATACTACCAAAACTGATTGAGCCCATCTGATTAGCGGCGTTTGTTGGTACTTCAAATTCCACTAGTCCACTGGTAGTTCCACCGTTGAGAATTTTTACATCATTCAGTGAATCCGGCACTTCTGTTGGGGTTGCGGTGTACTGCACCTGTGCAAATACAGCCGAAAAGAAATAAGGGTTTATTTCGACGGCGTTAGCATAGCCATTATTGGTGACAATAAAGTTGAATATTACATATGAATCGCCCGGATCTGGTGATTCAATATAATTATCTGCTAATACTAAGTGAGGCAGAACAACATCAGAATAATCGATCGTTATGCTCGGCCCTGACCCGGATGGAGCACTTGTAGTTGGCAGTGTACTCGTACTCGGAAATATATTCGGTTGCGTATTAGCCGGTTGAGTGTTAACTGGCGACTGAGTGACAGTGTCGACCACGGTATTGACTACGGTCACAGTCGTGGGAGGAATTACAATGCCTGTTGGATTAGAAACACACCCCCCAGTTGCAGCCATTAGCACAGCTATCAACAATCCGAATGCCAAACCCTTCAAACTTTTCATTTCTATCTCCTTTTTAACACGGTTAACCAGTTTGCTTTTAACTAGAACAGTTGGTCGTCACGAAGGCTTTGTCAAAGGCCGACACTTAAAACTGACGTAACATTACCCGGGACCCGCGACAAGCGGCAGCCATCGGTAAGCGATCCGGTGGCTGCCTTTGTTTAACGCTGAATCAATGTATAAATTCCATTATTTCAAACTGACCACAAGTTGATAGGCTACATAAGCAATGATGCAAGCCGTCCCACCATATTTCAAGATGTTTTCCCACGTGCCAATTTGTCTCTCAGTGCCTTTGCGTTTGCCGACTATCCATTGCAGCAGGCTAGGGATGCCCAAGTACGAAACACTTGACCCTGCTCCAATCAAAATTGAATACCCCGCGAAATTAACTATAGTTTTCTCCCAAATGATACTTAACAAAAGTGTCACAATACCAGATAAGAAGAGAATCAGTCCTTCTTTGAGAAACTCTTCCAGTACATCTTCACTAGGCGCTTGCCCCCTCCGAAGAGTCCGCCTTACCAATCTCAGACGCAGTGCCAAGACCAAAAGACCGAATCCGATGGGCAGTAAAGCAATCGTTACAACCCTCCATTTTTCTTTCATTCATATGAAAACTGCCTAAATTCTAATCTTGAAATCGCCTTATGTCAATATCCGATATTCTCCGTAATTCACCATCAAATGAAGCTAATTAAGGCAAGGTAACTTCACCAAAAAGGTGAAGTTACCTTACGCTCATTTGAGACTAATAGATGGTGGATTTTGGTTCTGCAGTCAACGTACAGCCTTTTTCTTTGTCTGGCCGAATTGCTAAGAAGTTGTATCTTTCATAACAATTAGTCTCAGAGATGCTTGAAACTACAAAGAACAGCAGGCGTGAAGCGGTAGGGTTCCATGGAGGCTTTATCGAAGGCAGACAGTTGAAATTCAATTAGTCCACAACTCGGGGCCCAAGAAGACAGGCACCCACCGGATCGCTGCCTGTCTTCTCTCGTGTAAAACTGATGCGGGGCAAGCCTAATGTCCTAATAAAAATCCTTGCTTCGTGCCATCCTCCACGAAGTCCTCAAGTTCACCAATACACTTTTCACAAAGAGTCACAATATCCTCAGAACCTTTCCAATCTGAAAAAAAGTATCGAATTGGTTTTTCAATTGGTTCTTGTGCGGGCGGTAATTTCACCTCGGTGTTTGGAGTTTCAGTTGATGACTGATATTTCATGTTTCCATTAGCGTCTTTCACCGCAACAGAGACGGAGGCGCGGGCCGTGAGGGTAGCGTTTATAATTTGGTTTGGGAGAACTGGCTCACCATGGATATTTGTGTTACGTTTTTTTCTGAAGAAAGATAGGACAGTTTTTTTGGCGACGTAATTATCATACCAACATAGCCCTCCAGTTTTGTTCCGAGCTTCCTTACGTCCATATTGCAATACAGAACGAGCAGCATTAAGGAAAGCACTAAGGTCATAAGTGAAACTTTGCCTGTCGTTACATTCCTTGAGCATCCGTTGATAGAAATATATTGTTTCATTCAATTTAGTCTTTTCATTCATTTATGATTCCTATTTACAAAACTGCCTCTATTTTAACCATGCAAACGCTTATGCCAATAGACGAAAGAAGCGTGAAATAAGCGCATTTTGAACCTCTGGCTTGCTTGCTACACAATGGAAGAGATCGCCGAGAAAGAGGGAATGACCCGCAACTGGAGTTGAAGAAATTATTAAAGGTTGTGACGCAATCGGCAAACTTGCCGAAAACGTCAAAGTCGCCTCACTTCACCAGATAGACTTCGAGATACCGCTTTAATATCTGGAAACAACAGATTTATTTTAACCCAAGAACACGATAGTCAACAGGCTGTCCCAAATTTGAAGAGTATTTAGTCAGGAATGAACGAAAAAGTGTTGTGTATTTAATGTTTCTCATGGGGATGAGGAACAATTCATCAGGAGAACTAGGTTCTCCCCCTACTGCAAGTACGATAAACACCGGTATATCTTTATCGATAGTCTGATACCGTTTTAGCTGATATTCGTTGCACCATGGAATGGCATTTTCATGGTAATATTTACGATATTTCGCTTCTACGTAAAATTCCTTATTGTTTATTTTCGACCTGAATTTGAAGTCTGGCTCTTTACTCTCATCAACGTAACGCTCTTTATTAGTCGTATAATTATGAGTTTGATGCAAAAGTTCGTATTTCTCTGCGGGGAACAACTTCGTGGAGACGTACCGCTCAAAATCTTCACCTTTCACGTAACTTTCAGGTTTATTTATCTCATCCACTGTAACCTTTGCTACTCTGACAATATTTGAGAAAATGTCCAATCCTTATCCTCCTTACGCACATCATTTGATGTAGCTAATCGTATACCCTTAAACAATACTACCAAAGCATTTAGTCCACCCATATGGGTAATTCGTACAAAAATAGCCTAACTTTTAACCTAAAGTTTGTTTGCATCTGAAACAAAAGAATGGTCTCGCTCAATGCACCTACAGCCTTTTTCTTTGGTTAGCGGACGCTTGAATAGGTTGGTGTTAGGCGTGAAGTGAAGCAGACAAACTTCAATGTAAACTATGAATTCCGTCTAATTAAAGACGGAAGGCGTTGTTAAAACAACTAGCCCCATTATATGTATTTGTTATTTTACGGGGTTGCAGTCGCTATAGGAGTATAAATAATGGCTGGTTCAACAGTAACGACACCGCCACCATTGGCTGTTGCACCTGCAGCGCCGAATGGTACATAAACGGAACTGATGGTCATCGAACCGCTATGTGAGCCGTTGCCATCATTAATAAAGATGGAGAAATCCAGCTCGTTCATGGTGGATAGACCAAGGACACCAGGCAGGGTGACAACGTTAGTCATCGGCGAGCCTACAGCGGTTGGCGTATAATACATCTCCGCATTGGCGCCGTTGCTTCCCATGACA
>Ga0182027_10009856_pt1 | contig 13657 bp, 13 predicted proteins | sample 712E1DmetaG_FD_121300 | JGI IMG/M metagenome (GOLD analysis project Ga0182027, IMG submission 121300) | Permafrost microbial communities from Stordalen Mire, Sweden - 712E1D metaG (Illumina Assembly) | ecosystem: Environmental > Terrestrial > Soil > Wetlands > Permafrost | place: Sweden...
GCCATGAACAGGATATCGAACAGCACCAGCAGTGTGGTTAAACCCAACAGGATGGGCTATCGAAGGATTGCCACCCAGCCGGAAAAAGTACGGGAAGGTTTTGATGGATGATCCAGTTTAGGACTGTTTTCAACGGCCATCGGTTTCGCTTTCGATAATGGATGATAGCATCCGGAGCTGCTCTTATTTCTTTCTCTCGGAATAGCGTTTATAGACGCGCTTCCAGGTATCCGTTGGATTCTCGGGACGGGATTTTTTATGTGTTTCCCTGCTCAAGAAGAAGGCCAGGTCTTCCAGCAGGCCTCCGATCGGTTCATCCGGCTTGGCGGAGATCAGCGGCTGCCCAAAATTGATCGCTTCCACAAAACGATCGGGAGTAAAGGGGATCGTCACCATGACAGGGATGCCCAGGGCCGATTCGATCTTATCTTTGGGCAGGCCATGTTTTGGAAAGGTGGCGTTGAGAACCAGTTTTATCTTCTCAGGCGGATAATTCAACTTGCCATACGTATCCAGGGCCAGCGCAGCCGCCCGGATGGAGGCAACGTCGGGAGCAGTTGTCAGCAGAATGAGATCGGCTTTATCGAGGGTATGAATAACAATCGAGTCAAAATTGTGTGGCAGGTCTGCCACCATGTAATCATAGCTTTTTCTTAACAATTGCAGCGAAGCATCCAAAATATCATCGCTGATCGTTTCGGCTTCGGTGGGGTAGGTGGGGGCGGCGATGAAATGCACCCCACTTTCATGTTTCCCCAGGATGGATTCCAGCATCCCCATATCCAGTTCGGCCGGGCTATATTTGGCAATATCTGCCCAGGTGCGCTTGAGGGTGGCATTCAGCATCAATGCCACCTGGCCCGCGATCATGGTCATGTCCAGCAGGATCGTGGGAGTCTGCCATAATGATGCCAGGCCTACCCCCAGGTTGACTGCCAGGCTGGAACAGCCGGTCCCGCCGCGTATGGCATGCACTGCGATCAGCCGTGCATCTTCATGTGCTGCCTCAGAAATAGCCCGTTTTTGGGAAATTTCAGTTCGGCGCAGCAGGGCCGCCAAGCGCGCCGCCAGTTCCACCGGTTCGAATGGCTTGGTCAGGTGGTCATCTGCCCCGGCTTCGAAAGATTTCAGCTTGTTCTGTAAACCGGATTGGGCTGTTAATACCAGAATGGGAATATGGGCAAATTGCGGTTCCCGCCTTAAGAGCCGGGTTACTTCATACCCATCCATGTCGGGCATCACCACATCCGTGATTATCAGGTCCGGCTGGGTGGTTTTGGCCTTCTGCAACCCTTCCGCACCGGTGGAGGCAAAATCAAGTCGATATTTTGCGGCCTCCAGCGCATGGGCAATCATTTTATGGTAAAGCGGTTCATCATCAATGACAAGAATGCGGGGCATCCGAACTCCTCCGGTGAAAATATTCAATCAAAGACCTGTCTGAAAAATTAAGGAGAAGGTCACATTATTATTGTGTGTGGTCGCGAAGCATCCCCGAAGGGGGCGAAGCCGCACACAATAAAAATGTGGTTCTTCTTAATTTTTGGATAGAACCTACACCTTCACGCCCAGGCCAAGCATATACTCGCGCAGTCGGAGCAGCTCACTCTGCAGCTGTTCCAGCATGGGACCGGCCTGCTCCAATTCGTCCTGCCGCCCCAGCCTTTCCAGTTCGGCTGCAATCCGGTTGACCGGATTGGCATTGAAGTTGGCCGAAACTCCTTTGAGATTATGGGCGGCCCGTGAAAAAGTCGCCGCGTCCTTCTTCTCCAGCGAACCTTTCAATTCCTCCATCCGAACAGGCAGGTTCTTCAAGAATTCCTGGCACATCTCCAGGAAGAATGCCCGGTCGTTATCGAAGCGCGGCAGGGCTGCCTTTTCATCCAGTGGATGTTCCGGCGCTTCTTCCACAAATGGCCTGACCCCTTCAGTGGCAGATGCCTGGTTTGGCATAACGGGGCTTTCACCAAACAGCCCATCATCGAGAGACAGGCTGCTGAATGCCTCTGGCTGGAGGGAATAATCCTGGCTTTCCAGATCCATTTCCGCCTCCCCCGGTCTTTTTTCTTCGGACCCGATTGCCATCCACTGGTCCAATTTTCTCATCAGCAGGCGTGGATCGAGTGGCTTGGAAACGTAATCATCCATGCCTGCACCCAGGCAGCGTTCCCGGTCGCCTTTGAGCGCATGCGCCGTCATTGCGATGATCGGGATATGTTCGCCTGCTCCGGTCTGCTGGCGGATGCGCATGGTAGCCTCCAACCCATCCATTTCGGGCATCTGAACATCCATCAAAACTGCATTGTAATTGCCTTGCTTGACTTTCTCAACCGCCAGCAAGCCATTCTCGACCACATCCACCGAGTAACCTGCTTTTTGCAGCAGCACTGTGGCCAGTTTCTGATTAATCAGGTTATCTTCCGCCAGCAGGATTCGCATGCCATGCCGCTTTTTCTCAGCTAAGAGGTGCCGGGTTACCAGGTGCCCGGTGCTCTCCCCGGATTGCTTTTGCCCCAGTACGGTCACCAGGGCCTCTCGCAGCAGGCTCTGCTTGACCGGTTTCAGCAAATAACCGGCACAACCCAATGCCTCCAACCGGGCGGCATCCCCGCGCTGCCCCATGGAGGTCAGGATGATGATGGTGATATCCTTGAAGATCGGATCGGATTTGATGGCGCGTGCGGTTTGCTCGCCATCCATCCCAGGCATCTGCAAATCCAGCAACACCACTTGGTATGCATCCCCGTTGTTGCAGCCAATGTGAAGCATTTCCAATGCCTTCGTTCCACCGGTGGCTGTCTCGATCCGGCAGCCAAAGCTTTCCACCATCTTGGTGATGATCATGCGGTTGGTGGCATTGTCATCCACCCCCAGTACGTGCAGGTTGCGGATATTCACGGATGGAGCCGGCAACGCCCCGGTCTCTTTTTTATGCAACTGCTTTTGAAAAACGGCCTCGAACCAGAATGTGCTGCCCACGCCCGGGAGACTGTCCAGGCCCATCTTTCCACCCATAGCCTCGATCAGTTGTTTGGAAATGGTCAATCCCAGCCCGGTCCCGCCATAGCGGCGGGTGGTCGAGCCATCCGCTTGCGTGAAACGCTCGAAAATGGCGGCCTGCCGGTCCGGTGGAATGCCGATACCGGTGTCCTTTACCGAGAACCGGATGGTGGCGTGCGTTTCCGTTTCCGATACCGGCTCGGCCCGGATCAGGATCTCGCCTTTCTCGGTGAATTTGATGGCGTTCCCGGCCAGGTTCACCAGCACCTGGCGCAATCGTCCGGGGTCGCCGCGCAAATCGGTTTTTATATCCGGATGGATCAGGCAGGCCATCTCGAGGCCTTTATCTTGGGCGCGCTGGGCCAGGCCATAGGCCACATCCTCAACCGTGTTGCGCAGGTTGAAGTCGATCGTTTCGAGTTCGAGTTTTCCAGCCTCGATCTTGGAGAAATCCAGGATATCGTTCAGTAGGGTCAGCAAGATCTCGGCACTTTGCGAGGCAATATTCAGGTAATCGCGTTGTTCATCGTTAAGGGGCGTATCCAGGGCCAGATCCAGCATGCCGATCACCCCATTCATCGGCGTCCGGATCTCATGGCTCATATTTGCCAGGAATTCGCTCTTGGCGCGGTTGGCTTGCTCGGCTTCTTGCCGGGCCTTATCCAGCTCCGTAATATCATGATAGATGGCTAACGTGCTGACATTTACCCCGTTGATCAATATTGGCACGCCGAATATTTCCACATTGACCAGGCTGCCATCCTTGCGTCGGCGCCTGCCCAGGCCGTGTACCGGCGCAAGCCTGGCCTGCTGGGTTAAATCATTGGCTTCATTGAGCGTATCTTCAATATTTATGAGCGGGTAGAGGCTTTTCCCGATTATTTCTGCAGAGGTATAGCCATATAATTTCTCAAAAGCTGGGTTACAGGAGACAATTTTCTGCTGTGCATCCAATACAACAATAGCCACCGGGCTGTTCAGGTTTAATGCAGCCAGGAATTCCTTTTCCCGGACTAGCTCAACCTCCACTCGCTTTTGTTCAGTGATGTCGCGCGCCACCCAGAGTGTGTTTTCTGAATTCATCGCAGAGATGGCGGCCTGGAACCAGGTGGCTCTGTCGTTGACCATGAGCTCATATTCGATTTGTGCGGTTTGTTTGGTCTCCAACACCTGCTGCACAGACCGGATCAGGCTTTCCGCTTGTTCCAACGGGAAAACATCCCGCAAGTTTTTGCCAAGCAGTTCCACCGGGCTTTTAACCAGCAAACCAGGGTTGGTTGGGGCAATCTTACGATAAACGCCTTCCCGATCAATGACCAGCACCACATCTTGCATGGATGCGAACAGGGTGCGCAGTTCTGTTTCTGAGGCGGCCAGCGCCTCTTCCGCCCGTTTCTGTTCGGTAATATCCCTTCCTATTCCCACCAATCCCGTAATTGTTCCAGAATTATCTTTGATCGGCACCTTTGTTGTCAATACCCAGGCTGGATTACCTTGATCATCCAGTCCAAGTTCATTGCGATTAGATATCGGTGTTCCTGAATCCAGAACCATCTTATCATCCGCCCAATATTTGGCGGCTAATTCGGGTGAATAGGTGTCGAAGTCGGTTTTGCCTAAAATATCTTCCATCTTCTTTCCGCCAGAGGCATGCCAATCGTACGTATTGGAAATGGTCTTGCGGCCCTGGGTATCTTTGACATAGATGCGGTATGGTACATTATCGATCAATGTACGCAGAAGGTTCTTTTCTGCTGCCAATGCCACCTGGGCCTGTTTGCGCCTGGTCACATCGTGTAAAATAAATATTCTGCGATCGATGGCTTCATCCACCTGGTAAACCTGGGTAGATACATCGTACCAACCTCCCAAAGAAACTATCTCCATCTCGCTCTCTCCGGACGGAAGAGAGCACCCAAGCAATTCATCCACAGGTCTGCCAATGATATTGGCAAGAGGAAAATTAAATTTCTGGATAACAGCATGGTTGCATTGGAGGATGGTATTTTTGGAATCCACCACAAAGACCAGGTCTGAAAGTGAGTCGAAAATGGCCTTCCATTCTTTTTTCTCACGATCAATGGCAAGTTCCACCTGGCGCATTAATTCCATATCCTGCTGAAGGTGCTCATTGGCTGAATTTAATTCCTTAATGCTTTCCTGCACCTTCCCTTCCAAGGTGGCAGCCATCTCCGCCAGTTTATCCTGCCATGCGCCCAATATTCCAAATGTAATGCCTAATAAAAGGGGGGCTGTCTCGACAATCCATAATAAAGGATGCGTGTAGTGATAAGATATGATTGCACTGAGGGTGAAAGAAAGGTGGGCGAAAACTATTTCCAGAAGAAGGCCGATTATGGGTAAAAAAATCCCTAACACGACACCTGTCAGACCAAATTGCAATTTCTTGCTAGAAAAGAAATTTTTCTTATTCATTTCTCTCCAGTCGCGCCATTACCCGGAACATGAACCTGTTATTAAACTTGTACCGATTTGAACGGCAATGGTCATTACAGTCAGTTTTTATATTCATATATATGTCATCATGCGCAGAATGATTCCCAACAAATCCCTGATAAATCCCCTGGTCATTGGAACGAATACCCAAATTCACCATACCATCTGATATATGCTCAGTCGGGTTGATTACTATAATTCAAGCCATTCATTTTCCAAAGAACTGGATTAAGTCTACCATCATTCGATTATTAATAGCTTACAATCTGTAGATAACCAAATTGAATGGTGCTCTCTAGCGCATAACGGCTATAATGATTATCGTTGCCCATCACCTGCTATGTTCACGAAAGTAGGAATATGCCCGCAAAAGTTTTGTTGGTTGACGATGATGAAACACTGCGCCAAATAACGGCGGCGCTATTATCCAGGCATGGGTTTAACGTTCTGGTTGCAGAGAGCGGAATAAAAGCATTGGAAAGCCTGAAAACCATCCATCCTGATATCATCCTTCTGGACGTGATGATGCCGGTTATGGATGGATTCACTGCCTGCCGCCAGATACGCGCGGACACATCCCTCGGCTATATCCCGATCATCATGCTGACCGCCCTCGACAGTGTCGAGAACAAAGTCAAAGGCTTCGAGGCCGGCGCAGATGACTATATCGCCAAACCCTGCGATACGCTCGAGCTGGTTGCCCGCATTAATGCGCTGCTGCGCCGGAGTGAGACGGTTGAACAACCGGCGCCTTCCAAAGAACCTGCCCAAACGATTGCCGTTTTTTCTTTGCGCGGTGGTAGCGGTGTTTCCACCATCTCGGCCAACCTGGCGGCAGGCCTGGCGGAACTATGGAACATGCCGGTGGCGCTGGTGGATATGGTCTCTTACGTTGGGCAAAGCGCGTTATTTCTCAACCAGTCTTTGCATAATACCTGGGCAGAATTAGGCAAAATGAAAGTCGAAGAGATCGATGAAGAGGTTGTGCTGAAGTCCATGCTCTCGCATAAAAGCCAGGTACGTACGCTGGCTGCGCCGCCACGCCCTGAACAAAGCGAGCTGCTTACTCCCGAATTAACCGGGCGTGTACTGGATATCCTGCGGGGTTGTTTCCCTTATGTCATCCTGGATATGCCGCATGATCTGAGTGAACGTTCTCTGGTTGGGCTTGACCGCAGTAACATCATCCTGGTCATCGTCCAACCGGAAATCGCCTCCACCCGGGCTGCCAGCGTGGCCCTGGAAACTTTTGAGACCCTGCAATACCAAGACAAGAAAATCTATATTATTCTGAATTGGACCTTCCCTCACAAAGGATTGGTGGTCAAGGATATTGAGAATCTGCTTAAATCCAAGATTGACCTGATCCTGCCCTACGCAGCCGATGATTTTATCCCGGCCCTCAACTTTGGCAAACCGCCCGTTCTGGAAAACCCGGAAGGCCCGCTTGGGATCATTTTCGAAGATATCGCCATGGCGCTTAGCAAAGAAAGCCAACGCGCGGTCCGGCCTGAAAAAACAACCCTAGTCTGGAAACGCGTGATCGAACGGATTCGCAGCCGCAAGCAGAAATAACTACTTTACTTCCTCCACCCGTTCAATTTCCGGGAAGAACTGCCTGACCGTCCCTTCCACCCAGCCATGCAGTGTGGCTGGGGAAAGCGGGCAGCCCAGGCAGGCTCCGCCCAGGCGCACTTTCAAAACCTTGCCATCGAATGAGATATATTCGGCTGCACCGCCGTGAAATGTTTCGATATAGGCACTCAACTGTTCAACCAGCGCCTTCATTTGTAACTCGGTTTTCGGGTCCGTCTTTAATTCAGCCATGCTTGTTCCTCAATCTTTGGATAATCGTCGCATCCCATTCGCCAGGATGGAAGTTACCGCGCCTTGCTGGTTATGTTTGCGCTCTGCGATCACCCCGGACAGCCGTTCCAGGATGATCTTGCCCAGCTCCGGGTGTTTTTCGCAGATGGTTCGCAAATCTGTCCCACGAATCCGCAGGACTTCGCTATCCAGAGAACACACTGCGCCGGAAGTGTAAGCCGGGTTATTCATTGCTGCCGACCAGCCAAAGATGCCTCCGGGCTGAACGCGTGTCACAGTCATCACCGGTCCATCGTGCGGCTTGTAACGGATCGTGACTTCTCCTCTTACTACAAGATAGAGGTACTCGGCATAATCTGCCTGCTCAAAGATAACGGTACCCGCCACCCAGGTCTGCGGCGCGAAATAAGGGGCAAGCACCTGCAGCTCGGCTAGTTGCATACCCGTAAAGAAAGCAAGCTGACCATACTTCTCGAGATTCATAGTTATATACGATAATAGCGAAACCCGCCAGACCTTCATAGTGGCAAACATCCTAAAAGATTGGACAATTGTCCGTGTGTTTTGTCATAGAACCAACGGTTTCGTGTATACTTTGAAGAGAGGCCATCTCGATAAATGCAGATAATGTGATTGCATCCCCATCCTTCCATTTTTGAGATTCCTTCAGCAAGGCAACTTTTATACGAGGAAATCATCTAATGAGTGAGAGCAAAGCTGATATCTCCATAGAAGCGTTAAGGCTTGGAGACCGGCGCGAGTTTGCCCGGCTAGTGGATGTGTATTCAGGTCCGCTCTTCCGGCTGGCGCTCAAGATGCTCGGCAACGCGCCAGATGCAGAAGACGCACTTCAGAACACTTTTATTAAAGCGTTCCAGCATGTGGACAAATTCGAGGGGCGCTCCAGCCTGTCCACCTGGTTGTACCGGATCGCTTCCAATGAAGCTCTGATGCTTTTGCGCAAACGGCGCCCGGAAACGAATTTCTCCGACGTAACGCCGGAGGTAGAAGATGACCAAAATCTCGATCCGGTCCAATTCACAGACTGGTGCTGTCTCCCGGAGGAAGAATATCTTTCGGCCGAAGGGCGAATAGCCATGGATCGGGCCGTAGAGCACCTTCCGGAAACCCTGCGGATTGTTTTCGTCCTGCGTGATCTCGAAGACTTATCCATCCAGGAAACCAGCCAGGTACTCGGTTTAAGCGAAACAGCCGTCAAGACCCGCCTGCTGCGCGCCCGCTTGCGCCTGCGGGAAGAATTGAGCAGTTATTATGGTGATCGGCTCAATAGAAGGAGCAAAGAATGAGCGCGAACGACCAATCCCAATGCAAATCCTTATTGGTTTTCCTGTCCGATTTTGTGGATGGGACACTTAGCGAAGAACTCTGCCAGGAAATTAAATGCCATACTGCGGAATGCGAGCATTGCCGCATCGTGGTGGACACGCTGCGCAAAACCATTTCCCTTTACCATGAGTGTGCGGATGAACCCGTCGAAATCTCCGGCGAGTTACGCTCCCACCTCTTTAAAACCCTCAACCTGGATGATTACATGCAACCTTAATCGGGCGGAATTAATTTACCATGCAGCGGGATTCAAAATCGCCCACAACACTCGTTCGCATCCTGATCGCAGCAGGTATCTGCCTGGTTGGGGCGGCATTGCTCTCGCTCCTGGTGGGTCTGCAGGCAAACAGGCTGGCAGGCACTGGAACAAATCGTCCGCCGGTTGTCATGCACCAGGCAGCGCCTCAACTGGCACTGACCAGCTTGCAAGGCAATCCGGTTTCCCTGGCTGATTTCCGTGGGAAAGTGATCCTGGTCAACAATTGGGCCACCTGGTGCCCGCCCTGCCAGGCTGAATTACCTGAATTGCAGGCCTATTACCAGGCGCATGCCAAACAAGGCTTCGTAATCGTCGGGATCGAATCGGGCGAACCCGCCGCCACCGTGAGCGGGTTCGTGCACCGGCTTGGATTGACCTTCCCGATCTGGCTCGACCCGGATGGCACAGCCCTGGATGCCTTCGAAAATATGTCCCTGCCCAGCTCTTATCTGATGGACCAGAAGGGCGTTCTTCGCATGAGCTGGACCGGACAAATCAACCAGGACACTCTCGAAAAATATGTAACCCCACTATTGGAGAAATGATATGGACGCAAAAGTCATCTGGCAACAGGGAATGCATTTTTCTGGTACAGCCGGCTCGGCCTTCGAAGTACCGCTCGGCGCAGAAGTGGAGGTGGGGGGAGCGGAGGATGGCTTCCGCCCGCTGGAATTGATGGCCGTCAGCCTGGCCGGCTGCACAGCCATGGATGTGATTTCCATCCTCAAGAAAAAACAACAAAAGGTGACCGCTTTTGAAGTCAAGGTCCAGGCTTCCCAGGCTCCGGATTTCCCGAAGGTATTTACGCATAGCCTTATCACCTACGAGGTCACAGGTTACAACGTGGATGAGCAGGCCTTACGGCGTTCGATCGAACTATCGGCAACGAAATACTGCCCGGCTCAGGCCATGCTTAGCAAGGTGGTGCCGATGGAGTTGCGCTATGAGATTTATGAAGGGGAAAGCGCCGGAAACCGTGCGCTGGTGAAAACCGGGATTTACATCCTGCCAACGCATTAACAGACTTCTCGTTCGCTGAAAAGCGCCTGCATCAACAGAAAAATGACAGTCATGTGCAAAGTGACTGTCATTTTTACTTTCCGGCCGTAATATGACTGGCGGCATCCGAGCAAGTGCAGGCAGTTACGATCTGCGTGCCACGCGTCATGTAGCCGGAATATGCGCTATCGCCGTTATGCACAATCCAGCCTTCCAGATCGAACGGAATGACGCTATCTGCAGGCATCCATTCCCCATTGTATTTTCGGGCAACGTGAACATGCGTTCCGGTGGCTTCACCGCCCTCGCAGGATGGAAAACCGATCGGATCGCCGCGCTTCAACTTTTGGCCCACCTGGTCGCGCCCGACGGTTGCAATATGCAGATAGAGCAGATCCCAGCCGGTCTGTTCCTTGCCATCCCCATCCAGATCCTCCATTACCAGGCCGGTTTCAGAACGGACAACCACCCCATCAGCCATCGCCACCACCGGATGGTTGTAGGGATTGCAGCCTTTGACTGGCGGCCCGAAATCGAGCGCTGACCAGGGCTGGAGTGCGGCAGTTCCCCACCCGGAATGCGGACCGCCCGTAAGGCTCCAGGTTTCCCCATCTGCGAATGGAAAACCCAGATCCGGCTGCTGAAGACTGACAGGGATGTTCGGCTGGTTCACATCCGCGGCAAATGGGTTGCCGAACAAGGTCCGGTAAACGTGCGCCATGCCATCCGGCCCGGTGGCGCGGGTGTATTCGAACATGGGCGAATTTAGCGAAAAATAGTATTGGAACGCGATTGTGCCAGCCGTTTGCCAGGGATCCGGGCGTTCGAGGGTGCCATCCGGATGGTTGAGTTCGGTGAGGCTGCCGCTGCGCCAGCCATAATAACCGACATTCAGGATGTTGGCTGCCCAGATGAGTTGCAGGTAAAAGCCGGCATAGTTATAGTCCACGTTGCCCAGCGGATAATCGCCGGTCGGCGCGACCGGCTGGGAAAGCGCACCGGTCTGGTATTCCAGCAGCGCCAGCAGGACGCGCGGGCTGATGGAGTAATCGATTGCCACCATATCCACAATCTCGGCACCGGTGTGGTTGTCACCGCCGGCGTAGGCGCTGTAATCCTTCAACCAGCCGGGATGGCTGTTAACGAATGCCGTGGTATCGAAACCGACCACAGATGGCCCATCGACATACTGGCTGTCGGGCAGGATCTGGACGGTTGTCCCCCAGAAGGGCAAATAGTAAATTGGGATTTTCATCGGCATTCCGGGCGGCATGGTGGTGGTTTCCGATGGGATTTGCGGGTTGACCGTGCGGATTTGATCGACGGTGGTATTGAAGTGGGCTGCCAGGGCTTCCAGGCTGTCACCGCTCTGGGCGATGTAGTCCACCAGTTGGCCGGGCGCGTAATGGGGTCGGGAAGGTGTTGCCACACTTGTGGGGAGCGGCTGGCTGGTGGGTGTGGTCGGGAAGGGAATCATCGTCACGACGCTCTGCGGTAAACAAGCTGTCAGTATAAAAGCAAGCACGAACGGAATAAACTTCTTGTAGGGAGACACGGAAAGGATTATTCACCCGGCTGGCGGGTGATCTGCGACTCGTGTACACCGGTCTGGTTGGCGATGATTGTCAGGTTGCCTTTGGTGAGCGTACCCTGGTAGGGGATGCTGCCCGCGTGGGCGATCCAGCCGCTCAAATCGAAAGGCAAAGGACCACCCGCGGCCACCCACTCGCCGTTGTATTTCCGGGCGATGTGCAGGTTCGTACCGGTGGCTTCGCCGCCTTCGCATGAGGGATGGCCGATACGGGTGCCTGCATTCACAAAGGTGCCGGCTGGAATGCGATCCTTGGCGCTGATATGCTGGTAGATCACCACCCAGCCGGTCTGTTCGTAGCCATCCCCATCCAGGTCAAGTACCACATAGCTGGCTTCAGAGCGCACGATCTGCCCCGGAGCGATTGCTACGGCCCAGGCATTCGATACAGCGCAACCCGAGACAGCCGCGGCTGGTGCGAAGTCCAGGGCGCCCCAGGCGCTTTCGGCCTCCCAGGCCGGATGCGGGCCGCCTGTAAATGCCCATAAGACCCCCACTTCAAATGGCAGGGTAAAGTTGGGCTGGACCAGGTTGGGCGGGAAAAGCGGTCCGAGTTCATTGGCGCGTACCCAGGGATCGCCGAACATGCTTTTATACAGCGAAAGGAAACCAGTATCCGGATTAATGGCCTGCAGCCAATCGGCATAATTAAGCTGTTTGGAGAAGAAATATTGCAAAGCCACGCTGCCTGCATTCAAGCCTGGCGCAATTCGCATGGTGGTGCCATCCGGGAAAGTCAGTTGACTGAGATTGCCGGCGCGCCAGCCGTAATAGCCGGTCAAGAGATCCTGGATGACCGGACGCATCGGCTGGTAGATGGTTGGAGTGTCCGGGTTATAGGATGAGTAGGGTTCGCCGAACAGATTCTTTTCATTCAGGCCCGCTTTTGGCTGCCCCTGCACCCAGCCGGTGTAGTACTGGATAAGTGCAAGGATCAAGCGTGGGCTGATGGAACTGCCCACGGAAATGATCTGGACCGCCTGCGCTCCTGAAATGGTGCCAACCGGGTTATGGAAATCGGAAAAAGTGCTTAAAAACCCACCGGCGGAACTCACGTAATTGGCGATATCGAAGCCGACCGCGCTGGGGGAATCGACCAGTTCGCTATCCGGGATGATCGCCTGGGGCGGTGTGGTGGGGGTCTGGGACAGGCGGTTGGGCATGAAAAGGAGCGTACCGGGGTTGATAAAACCGCTGGTAGGCAGCGGCCCGGAGGATGTTATGTCGGAAGGGTTGACGCTGAAATGGGTGGCCACTACCGCCAGACTGTCACCCGATTGGGAAGTATATGAAATTGTGGCACCTGGTACGGAGGTGCTGGTAACCGGTGTGGGGGTGTCGGTGGATGGGGCGCCGGTTGAAGTGGGATCGATGGTGATCGTCGGAAGGGGCGAGGCGGTGAAAGTTGGAAAAGGAAGCAGTGTGGAAACCGGGCTGGCGGGAACCATTTCGGTGGGACTGGGACTAACCCCGGTACTGTCAGGCTGGGTTGTTATGGTTGGATCATAGCTTCCCCACAGGTCGTTTCCGCAGGCAGACAGGATCAGGGTGGTAATAAGCAGCAGGGCCAGCCCTCTGCCTGGTTGTTTTGAAGGTGGTTTCATCAGCGGCAAATTATACCCTAGCTGATGAAGTGCCGAGATGAGAGAGTTGTAAGGAAAAAACCTTCCCACCCATCAGGCCTGATGGGTGGGAAGGTACGCATAAATACTCTATTGACTAACCTGGCAGGATTTCACAACTCCAAAGGCCGGATCACCAAAAACAGAATTATTACAGGCAACTCCATTTGTGAATGTTGCTGTATTCCAGGAGCTGCCGGCTCCATATCTTACTTGAGCGGTACCGCTAAAGTTGCAAAACCCGTTTTCATTCGCACAGGTTGTCCAGGCGACTGCTGTAACAGTTGGCGTGAGGGCGGCATTTACTAATTGTCCTCCGCCTTCGGCAGATAACGAGTTATTAACCTTGGCGAACACATTCACAACATTAGGGCCGAGGATTAACAATACAGCTACGACCACCACGGCTACACCAACCAGGATAAGTGCATATTCCACCACTCCTTGCCCTTCGTCTTTGTTTCTTCGATTAACAAACGTACCCATAATAAACTCCTATTATAATCGGATAAATCAGAACTTATTTATCCGATTATAACCCTTCTTCATTAATAA
>Ga0182027_10009857_pt1 | contig 13655 bp, 12 predicted proteins | sample 712E1DmetaG_FD_121300 | JGI IMG/M metagenome (GOLD analysis project Ga0182027, IMG submission 121300) | Permafrost microbial communities from Stordalen Mire, Sweden - 712E1D metaG (Illumina Assembly) | ecosystem: Environmental > Terrestrial > Soil > Wetlands > Permafrost | place: Sweden...
AGACGGCAGTTTTGGCCAGTTAAAGAAACTCTTAAACGTCCACAACGGATTAAAACAACAACGCCGATGGAAACTAATTCAGGAAATTTTGCGGAAATAGCAGTCCAAATTTACCATTAAACCTAATAAGTTATTAGGGGCATCCTGACTTAAAACCTAATCCTTACAACCAAACCGGCCTCTACAACCTATAACTTAAACCTATTTCTCGAAAAGGACCGCGTAGTGATACCCGTCGGCCTGCAAATCCTTGTCCTTGCGGAAGCCTGCCATTTGCAGCATAATCTCCAGCTTCTCCTGGTCCAGTCTCCGCTCCAGCGGCGGGCCAAAAGGCGTGGCCGTGCGCTTCCATTCTATCGCGACTACACGCCCGCCCGGTTTTAACACGCGGTAAATATTCTGGATCAGCTCCTGCTTTTGGTCTGTTTCATGCAATATGTTGCCAATAATTACCAAATCGCAGGATCCCGGCAAAATATCCAAAAGCGGCTTGCCCAAATTGGCCTGCACGAGCCGGACGTTTTTATAGCCGAACTGGTTGGCAATGGAAATTGTGGCTGCCAGCTTCTGCGTTTGGATGTCTACCGCGTAAACCGTACCGGTAGGGCCTATCATTTGTGCGGCGGGCAAAACGTAAAAGCCGTTGCCGCAGCCCAAATCCGCCACCGTCTGGCCCATCATCAGTCCCGTTTGCGCCATTACCGCGCTTGGATTTAAAAATTGAGACATAAGAGTAATGAACAAAAATGACAAAAACGACGGAAATTAAAAAAATTACTGCTTCAATATTTTTGTCAATTTTGTCATTTTTTTAATTTTTGTCATTTATTTTATTTCTTGATAAAGCTTTGTAATACTTTTCACTTTCAACTTTTCACTTTCAACTTCTATCAGCACCCCGTTTATTTGCAAAGTTCCTTCGTCTTCCGGCTCGTTTTTGAATTTGGCCTTCGGATCTAAAAACTTTTTTATGACATTGTCGTATTTTACGCCAATTACTCCATCGCGGGCGCCGGTCATACCGACGTCTGATATATAGGCGGTGCCGCCGGGCAATACACGATTGTCAGCGGTAGGCACGTGGGTATGGGTGCCGAGCATTGCCGTAACCCGGCCGTCCACATAGTAGCCAAAAGCGACTTTCTCGCTGGTAGCCTCGGCGTGCAAGTCCACTATTATTATATCACCTTTTTGCGATTGGTCTAAAATTAGCTTGTCTATGGTCATAAATGGGTTATCTATACTGCCGTCAAACTGCTTTTCCATAAACACCTGGCCATTTAAATTTATTACGAGATATTGCTGCCCGTCCTTACTGAACCGATAGTACCCATGCCCGAGCAAGTCTGTGGAAAAGTTTGCCGGACGGATTAATTTATCATATTTTTCAAAGCACTCTTTGGAAAGCTCGCCTTTATTAAAAATATGATTGCCCGAGGTATAGCAGTCTATATTTAAATCATCAAGTTCCCCCAAAGTCTTTAGCGTTACCCCTTTACCGTGCGCCAAATTTTCCACATTGGCGATTATAACATCCGGTTTGTACACATCCTGCCACTGCGGCAAGACCTCGCGCAAAATTTTCCGCCCGCCTTTGCCGACTATGTCGCCGATGAATAATACTTTCGCCATGGTTATAAGTTTAAGGGCATAGCGGCCAGTGTGGTTATAAGTCATAAGGTATTAGTTGCCTAATACCATCAACTTAACACCAAACTGGCCGCCACAACTTAAAACTTATTACTATTATCTCGCATACTCAATTACCCTCGTCTCCCTAATAACGTGAACTTTAATCTCCCCCGGGAACTTTAATTCCTGTTCTAACCGATTTGCAATATCCCGCGCTAATTTTTGGCAGGCAAGGTCGTCCAATTTGGCGGGCTGGACAAACACGCGGATTTCGCGGCCGCCCTGGATGGCGTAAGTTTTTTCCACGCCTTCGTAAGAGTTGGCAATATTTTCCAAGTCCGTAAGGCGCTTAAGATAATTTTCCAGGCTGTCCTTACGCGCTCCCGGGCGGGCGCCGGAAATATTGTCGCAAGCGTCAACAATAATGGCTTCCACGCTTTCCGCGGTTTCGGCCTTGCCGGTCACATCGGTATCGGCGTGGTGGCTGGCAATGGACTCCACAACGCGCGGATCCAAATTAAATTTCTCGGCGACTTTTTTGCCCAGCTCCACGTGGCTGCCTTCCAAATCCTGGTCCAAGGCTTTGCCGATGTCGTGGAGCAGCGCTCCCTGTTTGGTAATTTGCACGTCCGCGCCAAGTTCTTCGGCCATCAACGCGCCTAATTTAGCCATTTCAATAGAGTGGCGCAAAATATTTTGCCCGTAAGATGTCCTGAATAAAAGACGCCCAATTAAATGCACGAGCTTGGGAGGGAAACTGGTAATGCCCAGCTCGTACACCGCCTGCTGTCCGGCTTCCTTAATTTGGTCGTTAATTTCCGCCTTGCTTTTTTCGTAAGCTTCTTCAATCCTGGCCGGGTGGATGCGTCCGTCCGCGACCAATTTTTCCAAAGTCAATTTGGCAATGTGGCGGCGGATGCTGTTAAAACCGGAAATAACCACAGTGTCCGGGCTATCGTCAATTAAAATTTCCACACCCATCATTTGCTCAAAAGCGCGGATGTTCCGGCCTTCCTTGCCAATAATCCGGCCTTTCATTTCTTCGTTAGGGATAGATACCGTAGTGGTGGTGACCTCGGCCGTAACTTCGCTGGCCACGCGCTCTATGGCCTGAGCCACAATGCTGCGGCCTTCCCTTTCGGCGTCTTCGTGGGTTTGCGCTAAAAGTTTTTGGTAAAGCTCCAACATTTCCACTTTGACGGTCTTTTCCGCGTTATCTAAAAGCACTTTGGAGGCCTGCTCCCTGGTCATGCCGGCAATTTTTTCCAAATTTTCCAGCTGTTTGGCCCGCAGTTCCTTTATTTCTTCCTGGATTTGCTTGATTTGCTCGGCCTTCTGTTCTAAGTCAATTTTCTGCTTGTCCAAAACACCGGATTTTTGGTCCAGTTCTTTTTCCTTGCGGTCTATCCTCTCTTCAAACCTGACAATTTGGGAACGAAATTCGCTTTCCTGCTTTTTGGCCTGGTCAATAATTTCCAAAGAGCGGGTTTTGGCTTCCAATAAAAGTTCTTTTTCCCGCGTCTTGGCTTCATCTAAAATCTTTTCGGCGCGCGCTTCGGCGCCGCCGACTTTTTTGGCAACCAGGCTTTGGCGGATTAAATAACCCACGCCGACGCCTAAGGCGGCGGCGACTATACCTACAATTAATTCAATCATAAAAACCCCTTACAACCGCAAAGTAAGGTCCTGGCCTAATATGCAAAAATTGCTAATTTTATAAAAATTAGCGGGTTATCTTTTATGTAAGTTCACTTTTTACAAACTGCTTGTGAAAAGCGCCGCCCCGTACCGGAAGTGAAACGACTGGTACCGGGGTGATGAAGTTTGGCTTAAAAAAAGACAGGATTTGCATAAACAGTCCCAAGGACAGCTTCTTTGCGGAATTAATCTATAAATTTCAATACCCAAATATTACCACAAATCCCCAAAGTTGTCAAAAGCTATGTTTTTAGTAAATTGCCCGTATGATATGATTAACTGATGAATGCAAAAACAAAACTTTTGGCCTGGTTAAATAAATACGACATTTGGCTGGTTATGCTTTTGGCTTTTTTGGTGCGGATGATAGGCTTTCGGTGGATGGGCTATACCAACTTTCCGGAATTTTACCGCGACTATTATATGGTCAGCCACATCGCGCACGGCACGGTTGTTTTGCTCGGGCCCCCTTCCATGCTCCACGGCTTCCACTTTGGCCCGTTTTACTATTACTCCATGCTGCCGTTTTTTTTGCTGTTTGGCGGGCATCCCTTTGGTTTAATATTTACCGGCATTGTATTTTCCGTTTTAAGCGTTTACGCTTTTTTTAAAATTTTGCTTTTGTGGTTTAATGACCGCGGCGCGGCACTAACCGGCGCCCTGTTTGTGGCGCTTTCCGTTTACAGTCTGCATCTGGCTTCTTACGTTTCCAATCCCAACTTCCTGCCGCTGTTTGTGCTGTGGTACTTTTACTATTTGACTAAAATATTAACCGGCAGCACAAAACCTAAGGATTATATTTATTTAGGATTAGCTTTTGGGCTTAGCATCCAGCTTCACGCCACGGCGATGATTGTTTTGCCGCTGGTAACGCTGACCACACTAATTTTACATAAATACAGACCCCGGTTAAAAACTGCTGTCATTTTTTTAGCAGCCGCGGCATTTACCTATTTGCCCTATTTGTTTTACGAGCTCACTCACCGCTTTGAAAACTTCAGGCGGCTGTTTATTTTAGGCACCAAAGAACTGGACGGGCGTCATTACGCCTCGGGACTTAATGCGATCTGGAACTTTTTCCAAGGGACGCTGACGCCGTTTAACTATTGGTATATCTATAGCAACATCCAACCTAATATTTTATATTTGGTCGTGGCCGCGTTTGCCGCGGCGGCGCTGGTTATGCTGCTGTATAGAATTTTTTTAAAACGGCTGCCGGCGCAAACTTGCATAAAAATTTCCAAAGCGGGATGCTCCATAATTTTATCCTGGACAATCTCAACCTGCGCCGTTTTGCTGTTGTTTGCCCGCGGAGTCCACGACCACTATATTATTATTCTCTGGCCGGTGCCCATGATAATCCTGACCTACGCGGTTTTTTGGATGAAAGCCAAATTTAGTGTCTTTACCTCGCTACTGGCGCTGATAATAATTACCTCCCTGCTGCAAATTTATTCTTTTTACCAATTTGGCCATACTCCATGGTCGGAATTTATGCCTGTTTATCAAAGCCAATACCAAAATGCCTCCGGAATTTCAGAAATCGGTTCTTGATAAAAAAGTTCAACGGCGTCATTCTGACCCTGAACGAAGTGAAGGGGAAGAATCTCTTTTTTGAGATCCTTCGTCGCTACGCTCCTCAGGATGACGCCAAAAAAAGTTGATAAGTTTCCACGATTCTATATAATACCCATATGCCGGCGAAAAAATTCAAAAATTTAGGCGTAAAAAAGAGAGGTTTTCCGGACAAGCCCGATAAAAATATCTTAGAGGGCTTCCAAAACCAACACCCCAATCAGTTGTATTTGGTAACTTTGCTATGCACGGAGTTCACGTCCATTTGCCCAATTACCGGCCAGCCGGATTTTGGCAGGTTTGAAATTGTTTACGCGCCCGACAAAAAAATGGTTGAGTCCAAATCTTTAAAGCTCTACCTGTTTTCTTTCCGCAACCACGGCGATTTCCACGAGGACGTGACCAACCGGATTTTTAAGGACTTGTGGGAACTAATGAGGCCGAAATTTATGCGCGTAATCGGCGACTTTAACGTCCGCGGCGGCATTGCCATTAAACCTCTGGTACAAAAATTTGCCGATGGTATTAAACCGGCGATGGAAAAACCAATTTTACAGATGTTAGAAAGCTGGGACAACGCGAAAAAAACTTTATGAAAAAAAACATCATCATTCTGGCTTTGGAAACCAGCTGCGACGAAACGGCCGCAGCTGTTTTAGAAATGAAAGCAACCCCCCCTAACCCCCCCTCTGCAAGGGGGGGAATGGAGCCGCAGATAAAAACTCTATCCTCTGTAGTCAAGTCCCAAATTTCCATCCATAAATCTTTCGGCGGCGTGGTGCCGGAAGCCGCGGCCCGCGCCCACGTTAAAAATATTCTACCCGTCGTCCAAAAAGCACTGCTCACTGCCCACTACCCACTGCCCACTATAGATTACATTGCCGTCACTGTCGGCCCGGGGTTAATCCCCTCCTTAATTGTCGGCGTGGAATTCGCCAAGGCGCTGTCGCTGGCAACCGGCAAACCCATAATTCCGGTTAACCACCTGCTCGGCCACCTATATTCCCCGTTTGGTCGGCTACCAGCTACCAGCTACCAGCTACAAGCTAATTTGTTCCCGATGATATCCCTGATCGTCAGCGGCGGGCACACGATTTTGACGTTAATGAAAAACGAAAAGGATTACAAAGTGCTCGGCCAAACCGTAGATGATGCCGCGGGCGAGGCTTTTGATAAAGTCGCCAAACTTTTGGGCCTTCCCTATCCCGGCGGACCGGAGGTTAGCAGACTGGCGGAAAAATCAAAAACTCATATTCAATTTCCCAGGCCAATGATAAACAGCAAAGATTATAATTTTTCCTTTTCCGGACTGAAAACCGCCGTGCTCTACTATGTGCAGTCCCTACAACCTACAAGCTACAACCTACAAGCTAAAAAAGACATTTGCAAGGCTTTCCAAGAAGCAGCCGTGGACGTACTGGTAACTAAAACCCTGCGCGCGGTAAAAGAATACGGCGCTAAATCCATTTCCCTTTCCGGCGGCGTGGCCGCCAATCTTTCGCTTCGCGAAAAGTTAAAAGTTGAAAGTAAAAAGTTAAAAGTAAATTTCTTTGTTCCGCAAAAAAATTTATGCACGGACAACGCGGAAATGGTAGGCCTGGCCGCGTCCTTTATGCTCCACAACGGATTTAAGCCAAAAAATTACCGGCAAATAAAGGCCGACTCCAACCTTGAACTTTAATCTACGATAATCTATACTATATATAAGCTTATGTTCCGGCTGTCACCGGAATTTAAAAGCGCCGGAAGAAAACAGCTCATAAATGGGCACGCTACAATCTGCACAATGTAGTGCGCCGATTTATCGGCCTGCATTAGACCCGGCCGGCAATCAACCGTTATCCGATAAAATTGAGTCCGCCAACTGGCGGAAATTTGAGATGGTACCGCCCGCGAGGGTTCTCAAGCACCGTTTTGCGGTGTTTTTATTTTTATTCACATTTACTAATATTTTATAGAGAATAATCCGCCGAAGCCTTGGCGAAGGCGGATATGCATATGAACTACCAGATAATCAACAAATCCATCGTAAAAAAACTCCGCCTGCCCAAATCCCGCTCCCACAAGCGCGACAACGGCCGGCTGTTAGTTATTGCCGGAAGCAAAAAATATTTTGGCGCTATGGTGTATGCGGTTAAAACCGCTTCAAGATTAGTTGACTTGGTTTATTTGCTGACTACAGCGGAAAATTACAAACTCGTTGAAAAATTGAAAATACAATCTGCTGAGTTTATGCCTGTCACTCCCCCTCTTAATATAAGAGGGGGTCGGGGGGTGATATCTGATGTAGATGCTATCTTAATCGGCCCTGGTATGGGCATATCAGTAACTACCAAACGATTAACATCGCAAGTTCTAAAGTCCGGCAAAAAAGCCGTCTTGGATGCCGATGCATTAAATGTGCTTGATAATAATTTAAAAAAACTACTATCGCCGCAACACATCCTCACCCCGCATCACAAGGAATTTTATCGATTGTTCAAAATTCAAGCCACGGCACAAAATGCGTCTAAAATGGCAAAAAAATATCACTGCCATATTGTGTTAAAAGGTCCGGTTGATATTATTGCTCAACCGAACGGAAAAATTGCCTTAAATAAGACCGGAAATGCCGGCATGACAAAAGGCGGCACCGGCGATGTTTTAGCCGGACTCATCGCGGGATTATATTGCACTAACGACGCGTTTACCTCCGCCGCGGCCGGTGTTTTTATAAACGGTTTAGCCGGCGACGAGCTTTATAAAAATGTCGGTACGTTTTATAATGCGGAAGATTTGAGCGAACAGATACCATTAACATTACATTATTTAACTAAAAACATATGATTGAACTGGAAAAAGCTTACGACCATAGCAAAGTTGAGGAAAAAATTTATAAAATGTGGGAAGAGTCGGGATTTTTTAATCCGGATAAGCTTCCGGGCGAGCGCAAAGAACCTTTTACCATTTCACTGCCGCCGCCAAATGTTACAGGTGTCCTCCATATGGGGCACGCTTTTGAAGATACTATCCAAGACAGTATTATTAGATATCAAAGAATGAATGGCAAAAGAGCTTTGTGGGTTCCCGGCACCGACCACGCCGCCATTGCCACCCAAGCCAAATTTGAAAAAGAACACTATAAACAAGAAAAAAAATCCCGTCATGATTACAGCCGCGATGATTTTTTTGGCATGATTAATAAGTTTGCTCTCGAAAATCAACAAGGCATTCTTTCGCAGCTCCACAAACTTGGGCTATCCTTGGACTGGAGCAGGTTGGCTTTTACTTTAGACAGTGACCGTGAGCTTGCTGTCAGGACTGCTTTTAAAAAAATGTACGAGGCGGGTTTGATTTATCGTGGCTTTCGCGTAATTAATTGGGATGTTAAAGGACAAACAACGGTATCCGACGATGAAATAGACTATGAGGAAACCAAAGGCAAACTATATACATTTAGATATTCAAAAGATTTCCCAATCTCTATTGCAACTACTAGACCCGAAACTAAGGTTGGCGATGCAGCCGTGGCGGTCCATCCTGACGACAATCGTTATAAAAAATACATTGGAAAAAAATTTGATATAAAGTTTTGTGGCGTGCCCCTTCACCTTCAAATTATCGCTGATAAAGAAATAGATCCGGCCTACGGCACTGGAGCGGTAGGAATTACACCTTTACACAGTTTTATAGATTTTGAAATTGCTCAACGCCACCAATTGGTTGGAGACCAAATCATCAATGAATTCGGCAAAATGAACCCTCTAAACGAAGGCGGTGAATTTTTTGTGGGTAAAAAAACATCGGAAGCCCGTACTCTAATTGTAGAACGCTTAAAACAGGAGGATTTATTAGAGAAAGAGGAGGACATTGATCAAAATATTTCCAAAGCGCAAAGGACTGGGGGCATAATTGAGCCTTTGCCTAAACTACAGTGGTTTATTGATGTGAATAAAAAATTTACTTTAAAAAATTCCAAACTGGAGGCTATTCCCTCCGGCAGCGAAACAACCCTAAAAGACATTATGAAAAAAACCGTAGAAAGCGGGCAAATTAAAATAATGCCGGAACGGTTTGAAAAAATTTATTACCACTGGATAGACAATTTACGTGACTGGTGCATTAGTCGCCAGATAATTTATGGCCACCAGATCCCTGTTTGGTATGGTCTTGGAAAAGACGATATCTACTGCGATATCACACCGCCCACAGGCAAAGATTCCGAAGGAAAAAATTGGGTGCGGGATACGGATACACTAGATACTTGGTTTTCTTCCGGACTCTGGACCTTCTCTACCTTAGGCTGGCCAAAAGACACGGCTGACCTTAAAACCTTCCACCCAACCTCAGTAATGATGCCCGGGTATGAAATCCTGTTTTTCTGGGTGGCGCGCATGATTTTAATGAGCGGCTTTTTGCTCGGCGACATTCCCTTCCACCAGGTTTATTTACACGGCATAGTCCGCGACAAACAAGGCCGCAAGTTCAGCAAATCTTTAAACAATGGCATTGACCCGCTGGAAATAACGGCCAAATACGGCACCGATGCTTTACGCATGGCTTTAGTTTTTGGCGCCGCCCCGGGAAACGATGTAATTTTTGACGAACAAAAAGTAAAAGGCATGAAGCATTTTGCCAATAAGCTTTGGAATATTGCAAGGTTTATTTTGGCGAATCTGCCCCCCCACCCCTCCTCCCCCTCCAGGGGGGAGGAAAAAGGAGAGGGTGAACCACGGCCAATTACCGATGCCGATAAGGAAATTTTAGCTAAATTGGACCAGACAATAAAAAACGTAACCGGCCACCTGGAAGCTTTCCGCCTGCATGAAGCCGCGCAAGAAATTTACCAGTTCACCTGGCATGAATTTGCCGACATTTACATTGAAGCCAGTAAAAAACAACTGACGGATGAAAAACTAAAAGAAAATACTCTAATCACTCTTCACTATTCACTAATCACTATTTTAAAACTCCTTCACCCGTTTATGCCGTTTGTGACTGAGGAAATTTGGTCAAAACTCAATCAAAAAGAATTGTTGATGGTCGCAAAGTGGCCAAAGTAGCAAAATCTGTGTCATCCCGGAATTTTTAGGGCTGTAAAAATATCCGGGAACCAGTCTAAAGCTTGTCTCTGGATCCCGGCTCTCGGATGCACTCGGCCGGGATGACAGTTTAAAAAACACGAACCTTGCAGGCTCGTGTTTTTCTAATCATTATCCACTACCCACTAATCACTTCTTCAAATAAGCTTCCAGCCCCCTCTTTAGCACTTCCATAGCTTCGGCCAATTTTTTGCCGTTTAGCACATAAGCCAAACGGATTTCGCTGTGGCCGCGGCCGGGAGTAATGTAAAAATCCTGCATCGGCGTGACCATAACAGTTTTCCCTTTATAGGTAAACTTGCTGACCATAAACTTTACAAAATCTTCCGACTCCTTAACGGGTATTTTTAAGGCCTGGTAAATTGCGCCCTGGGACGGCTTAAAAACCACATCGGGGATTTTTGCCAAGCCGCGGGCAATTATATTGCGGCGTTTTTTATACTCTTTTACTATTTTGCTGACGTAAGGCTTGCTGTTGTTTAAAATCGGCACCAAAGCCAGCTGCTCCAGCGTGCCGGTGGACAGCCTGGCCTGGGCAAATTTTAAAATGGTGAACATCACGTCTTTGTTAAAGCTGGCAATACAGCCGCTGCGCGCGCCGGGCATGGTAAAGCGCTTGCTGGCGCTGTCGCAGACAATCACATGCCGGCGGGCGGCCTTGTTAGCCAATAAAGAGGTGCCTTTTTTGCCGTCAAAGCGGATTTCGCGGTAAGTTTCGTCGGAAATAATAAACAAGTTGTGCTTTTTGGCAATCGCCACCACGGTGTTTAGTTCCTTCTGACTCCACAGCTTGCCGGTGGGGTTGTCGGGATTAATAACCACAATAGCTTTGGTTTTTTTGCTTATCTTTTTTTCAATTTCTTTGGCATCCGGCAAAGCAAAATTCTTTTCAAACGGCAGCAGCACGGGTACCAGCTTTATGCCCATCATTACCGCAAAAGATTTATAGCTGCTATACAGCGGTTCAAATACCATAAGCTCGTCACCCGGGTCGCAAACCGCTTGCATAGCCAGCAAAATGGCTTCGGCGCAACCTACCGTAGGGACAATCCCCGACAGCGGCAGGTTAACGCCAAACTGCGAAAAATATTTTTGCCAAGCTGCCGTGTGTGACGGGATGCCGGGCGAAGGCGTATAACCCAAACTTTTGCCGGCGTAATGCCGGATGACTTTAAAAAATTCCTGCGGCGGCTGTAAGTCCGGATCGCCGACGTTGATTTTAATGACTTCAATCCCCTTTTTTTCCGCAACCTGCACAAAAGGCAAAAACTTCCGTATCGGCGAAGCAATTACATTCTGCCCGCGCTTGGAAACCACTAATTTAGCCATATTTTGGGTTTAATTTTAAAAAGTATGATAATATCATACTCATCTATATTTATTATATCAAAAACCCCCGCTTTCTGCGAGAGCGAAGTTCCTAACCCCCTACTCTTAAATAGGGATCGGCAAAGCAAGCTTGCTTAAGGGTAATACTCCAAAATAATAATGACACCCTACTGAAATAATATAGTCTAGAGTATCTTTATAGGCTGGATGTTTAAACCAATCACTCAAAATATAAATATATTCCACATCTATATTTAAAGGAGCCATTAACTTTTGATAGTGTTTTTTCTTAAAATCACATGTTTGAAGTTTTTCGTCTACCGAGCCAGCAACTTTTTGGAATTTCATTTCAATAATAAATAGCTTGCTGCCAGACAACACAAAAATTGCTTCATCTGGTAGTAATTTTTTTGAAAGTATCTTTTTGTAATCTACTTTGTTCTCTTGAAGGTATTTATAAAGTGCGTTCTTTTTAAAACTTTTGGCAACTTCTTTACTTTTATAAAAGATATTGTTGCCTTTAACCGAATAACCTTTCGTTTTTGCAAAAACAGTGAGAAGGTCTACGTGTTTTTCAAATTTTAAACCTGTTTTGGTGTTTGCACCACCTTTGCCTTTTTCTATCATAAATATAGATAATTTATAAATTTCCTAAGATATCTTGTATTCCCTCACCTGTTTTTACCCATTTGTCTTTTTCGTTCTTCTTCAAGCCCTCCCAAGACATTGCTCTACCTTTTCCAGTAGGATAATTAACATCTTCTTGCCCCCAAATCCACTTATAGGCTTTTAATAGTGTCTCTGGCAACTCACCAGCCATATTAGAAAAAGCATAGCTACCCAAAACTTCATTTGGTTCTTCGCCTTCATAAACTCTACGCAAAGCTTCAATAACCTGTTTTGTCGCAACAGGATCGGTTTGGGCTTTAATTTTTAAATCTTCCAAAATATTTTTATGGGAAATTAACCAAAGGCTTTCGTCTTTAGGTTTATAAATCCACACCATAAAATCGTCTCGCTTTATTGTACCAAAAGAAAATTTCCCGCCAGGTTTAGTAATTACAATTTTCCGGCCGTCAGCAATTTGTTCAACTTCATACCCCTTATAAGGCAAGGCTTCTAACGCGCTTCGAAATTCTTCTTTGTTAGAATTTTTCAAGTTTAAAACCTCGAGCTGTATGCTATGGGTATAAATATTTTTTCTTGATTTTTTGCTCGGCATAAACTAAGCAAATAACTCTGTTTGCTTTATAGTAAGTTTATTCGCAATTATTTCTACTTGTTTTTTGCTAGGTGCTTTACTATAAACTTTATTTAATTCTTTAATAAGTGCTTCCATTTCCGCATGCCTCTTTACAGACAAGTCCAAATACTTCTTTTCCATATCTATACCAATAAATTTTCTTTTAAAAGCGCTGGCAGCAATTCCGGTGGTAGAACTTCCTGTAAAAGGATCTAACACCACATCTCCTTCCTTAGTGCTTGCCAAAACAATACGCTTAAGCAAATCTATGGGTTTTTGGGTGGGATGTTTGCCGAATTTTTTTTCTGACTTCCTTGGGGTTAAAATAGACCAAACAGAGCGCATCTGCAAACCTTCTTTCTTTAAAAAGTCCTCGGGCCATTGGCCGTTCTTCATTAAGTCATAATTAAACGTATGCTTGGCCTTTTTATCTTTTCGCGCCCAAATAATGGTTTCGTGGCTGGCCGTAAAAAAACGACAGCTTAAATTTGGCGAAGCGTTTGGCTTAAACCAGGAAATGTCATTTAAAATATGGTAACCCAAAGCCTGCAATGCATGCCCACATTGATAAATGGAATGATAAGTGCCGCTAACCCAAAGGCTACCTGCCGGTTTTAAAACTCTTTTGCATGCCTCCAGCCATTTATAGTGAAATTCATAGTCATCTTTAAAACCCTTACTTTTGTCCCAGTCCCCTTTATTTACGCTAACCATTCTTCCTGCATGTACGGAAAAGCCTCCGTTAGAAAGATTGTATGGGGGGTCGGCAAAAACCATATCTACACTATTTTCCGGGAGCTGACTTAAAACATCTAAACAATTTGCGTGATATAAGACAAAACTATCCTTAACAAAATAAGGCTTTTGGGCGATATTTGATAATATTTTCGCTCCACTTTCCATTTTTTTTCTTTTTTTGTGGATTTTTCGTCTTTTTTTCATAGTATACTTTCGTTCACCTTATGTCAAGTGGAGAGTTAATGGTAAATTTGGACTGCTGAAAAGTTAAAAAACTGTCATACTAAAAGCAAATTATTAAGATAAATTAAAATGCTTTTTAAAAAAACTGCCCATTTTGTCAGTCAGAAGAAGTAAAA
>Ga0182027_10009858_pt1 | contig 13653 bp, 12 predicted proteins | sample 712E1DmetaG_FD_121300 | JGI IMG/M metagenome (GOLD analysis project Ga0182027, IMG submission 121300) | Permafrost microbial communities from Stordalen Mire, Sweden - 712E1D metaG (Illumina Assembly) | ecosystem: Environmental > Terrestrial > Soil > Wetlands > Permafrost | place: Sweden...
ATGATACGGAAAGTCGTTCCTTTTCCGGGAGTGGACGATTTCACAAAGATCTTGCCGTTATGATAGTTCTCGATGATCCTCTTGGACAGAGTAAGGCCAAGACCCCATCCCCTCGATTTGCTGGTAAAGCCCGGATGAAAGATGGTCTTGAACCTTGATTTGGGGATCCCTTTGCCGGTATCGGTGATATCGATATGGATATGGTCCACATCGTCGGTTATTTCGATGCTGATCAAGCCGGTGCCTTCCATTGCATCCACTGCATTCTTGCAAAGATTTTCAATGACCCATTCAAAAAGGTGAAGGTTCAAAGGAATTTCAATGACTTTGATCGGAGGCGGGCTGACTTCGAATTTTACTTTCTGGGATGTGCGGGAACTGATATATCCGACTGCCTCGTGAATAACCTTCACTATATTGAGTTTTTCAAGTTTGGCAGCGGAGCCTATTTTGGAGAACCGGTCGGTGATTGTCTCAAGCCTTTGAACGTCCTTTTCAATCTCGGTTACGGTTTCATTATCAAGCCCCTTGAGTTTAAGAAGCTCAATCCAGGCAATCATAGACGAAAGCGGGGTCCCCAGCTGGTGGGCTGTTTCCTTGGCCATGCCTACCCAAACCTGGTTTTGTTCCGACTTCCTGGCATAACTGAACAACAGGTAAGCGATGAAAAGAAAAACAGCGATCACTGCCAGTTGAACATAAGGATAATATTGAAGCTGCCTCAACAGGAATGAGTCTTCAAAATAGATCAGGTGAATGCCGGTATTTGCAAGGTTAACCTGTATAGGAGGATTATGGGAAGCCATGGAATTGAGGGTTTGCTCAACAAACCTGGCATCCTCCATCTTTTTCTTCGGGATGTTGCCATAGCTGGTCCAGTTCTTCCCGGTGCTGTCAGTTATAATGACAGGCACCGAAGCCGAATTCAGTACAACTTCGGCAAAGAAGGAATCGATAAGATCGTCAATAACCTGTTTAAGTTCAGTATAAATGTTTGAGTCCTTATAATACAGGTAGATCTTCTTGTCCCTGTAGTAATTAACAATAATGGGGGAATAAACGGTGAATTCCTTAAGCAGCTTTCCATCCAGTTTCTTTCCCTCGAGTCTGGTAAGGGTATCCTTGCCATGCTTTATATTGCGGGCGTAAATAATTATGCCATGTTCATCGGTCTGGATAATCGGGATTGTAGTATTATTGGCAACAATCTCTACTAAAAAAGTAAGTTCTTCATTGGATGTGGCTGTGATGATCCTTCTCTGCGCTTCTGCAAGAGTCACGACCCTTCGCCTTTCCTCGTCCTTGATCTGTTCGAACAGTTTATTTGTAACATTTACCAGATCAGCCTTATGGTGGATGGCATCGGCCCAGATCGCGACATTTTTACGTTCATCTTTCCGGATCTCGTTAACCAGTAAATTGGTATAATATAGTGAAGCCCCTACGATGATCACCGCGATGGCAAAAAGGATCAGTTTCCAGCGTCGTTTCCTGAGGTAAATATCCACTATTCGTGTTTTATTCATAACGCCTGAAAAGATAATTTATTTTCTCTTCCCGGCATAATGAATTGGAATACAAATATATTTCCTTTTAAAATAGGAACGAAAATGAGGCTTTTATCAGAACAGGAGGAGAATCTAAATTTTAAATGAATTTTTCTCCTTTTTCCAGCCTGACGTCGTTCACGAACTGGCGAATCTGTTGTTCATCCGCTTTCCGGCACACCAGAAGCACATTGTCGGAATCCACTATTATATAATCCGTAAGACCCTCCAGAACAACAACTTTATCATTAGGCATATTCACAATGCAGCTCGTGGAATCGTACAGCATGACATTTTTACCAACGACAGCATTGGAATGTTTGTCTTTTGGGCGGTTCTCAAAGAGGGAACCCCAGGTTCCGAGATCAGACCAACCGAAATCCGCTGCAAGAACATAGACATTGCTTGCTTTTTCCATGACACCATAGTCGATGGAAATGCTTTTACAAATTGTATAAGTATCTCTGATAAAAGCTTTTTCCCTGGGTGTTTTATAAATTTTCATTCCTTTTTTGAACAGAACATCTACTTCGGGTAAATGTTCTTCAAATGCTTTCATAATACTTTTTACCGACCAGATAAATATCCCTGAATTCCACAGGAAATCTCCGCACTTAAGAAAGGTCACGGCAAGGTCAAGGTCAGGTTTTTCCGTAAATGTTTTTACCCTCCTGATATGAGGGTCTTCAGGGTAAACTGTGCCTTCGATGAACTGTATATATCCGTAACCGGTATCCGGCCTGCTGGGTTTTATTCCAAGGGTCAGGAGCCAGTCGTGCTCTGTAGCGGCTTCAAGAGCCGATTTGATATGGTTGATAAAAATGTCTTCCTTGAGTATTATATGGTCAGAAGGGGCAACAACTATCCTGGCTTCGGGATCACGCTGCAGAATGCGGTAATTAGCATAAGCAATGCAGGGTGCTGTATTCCTGCGCGAAGGCTCCAGCAGGATCTGATCGGGCATCATTTCAGGGATCTGTGCCTGTACAAGGTCAAAATAGATATCGTTGGTGACGACATAGATGTTTTCTTTCTGGCAGATCTTTTTAAATCGCCTGTAAGTCTGCTGAATAAGGGTTTCGCCGGTGCCTAAAATATCGATAAACTGTTTGGGGTGGCTGGTCCTGCTCATCGGCCAGAAGCGGGCGCCGATACCACCGGCCATGATCACGCAAAAGTTGTGCTTTGATTTTGTCATAATAATATGAGCTATACAATTGCAAACATAACTATTATCCCGGCGAATTACAATATTTTTCCTCCTTCCGGATTTTCACCGGCAATATCATTGCTTCAGGGCTGAAAAGATACATACGCCGCGATTTAACACATACGCAGCGGTAACGTTTCCTGAGCCTGTCCATTTTCATGAAAATTCTTCCTGAACCGGTCATGAAAAGTTCTCCTTCACGGATATCGGTAATCATGATATGTTCTCCCGGAGGGTCATAGGACCTCAAAAGTCCCTGAAGCCGTGAATCAGCGGAGGCAGAAGCTTTAGGATTTTCAAAAAAGGATACCAGGGCCATTTCGATATCGGCAGGGAAAATATTCATGCTGATAAACGGTTGCATCAGCCCTGTAAAACGTTTTTTCCATTCCTTCCCATGGGGCCTGGGTCTGTGTTTACGAATCAGGAAGACATTGGATTTTTCGGTATCCAGGCAGACAAAAAAATGGGCTATTTCATGAATAAGAGTGAGCAGGAAAGCATAAGGATTAAGGTCACCGTTGACCGTGAGTCTTGGAGGCTGTCCATTTCTTGCTGGACGGAAATCGCCTGTCTTTGTTGAACGCTTTCGTGTGATCCTGCAATCCAGGGTATGTCCCTGCAGGTATACGATAAGCATATCCAGGGCATTATCAGGAATAAAGCCCCTGAAAATTCCCTCTATTTTTTCGGGGTTCAGGAGGTAACGTTGGTCGGAGGCATGCTCAAAAAGGTGAATGAAGGGCAATTGCAATTTTTCGGATGTTTTGGTTTTGAACGGGATGGGTATCGTTGCGATGTACAGGAAAACATTACAGCCATAAGCATCACTGCAAAAATCAATAAAAACAACCTTCGTATCAAAACCTTCATCATCGAGTTATCAACAGTATAAAAATACCTGTTTCTTCATTAAAACGGTAATTTTGATAAAATTGGTATCTTAGCGCTGGATTTATGTTAAGGCCCATCTCAACCCTCGGAAGTTATGTGCTGCTGATGCGGCGCGTTTTCACCAGGCCCCAGAAAGGCAGGCTTTTCTGGCAGCAATTATTTTTTGAGATCGATCAGCTCGGCCTTGACTCCATCGGCATAGTTGCTTTTATTTCTATGTTCATGGGAGCAGTTGTAGCGATTCAGACAGCCTACAATATCGACAGCCCTCTTATCCCGATGTCAATGGTAGGTTTCACTACCAGGCAATCGGTAATCCTCGAATTTTCACCCACGGTGATCAGCCTTATCCTTGCCGGAAAAGTAGGATCCCGTATCGCTTCCCAGATTGGAACCATGAGGGTAACAGAGCAAATCGATGCACTGGAGATAATGGGAGTAAATTCTGCCAACTACCTTATCTTTCCAAAAGTCGTAGCTTCCGTTCTGATCAATCCCGTTCTGATAGTTTTAAGCATGTGGCTGGGCATCATAGGCGGCTGGGCTGCGATGATTTTTTCGAAGCTGGTAAGCATGCATGACTACATTCAGGGGATACGGCTTGATTTTGAAGCATATACTATTTTTTATGCCCTGACTAAAACCATCTGTTTCGCTTTTATTATTGCAACTGTCTCCGGATTTTTCGGTTACCGGACCCAGGGCGGGGCCCTTGAAGTAGGGCAGGCCAGCACCAAAGCGGTCGTGATCAGCAGCATATTCATCATTCTGTTCAACCTTGTGCTCACTCAACTCCTGCTGGGATGATAGAAGCAAGGAATATCAACAAGTATTTTGGAGAAAATCATGTACTCCGGGATGTTTCCTGTAAATTCCACCCAGGCAAGACCAACCTGATCATCGGCCAGAGCGGTTCCGGAAAGACAGTGCTTATGAAATGTCTCGTTGGATTGTTTGAAGTCGACAACGGACAAATACTTTATGATGAAAGGAACTTTTCGGCAATGAGTATTGATCAACGAAAAGAAATCAGGCAGGAATTGGGTATGCTCTTCCAGGGAGCGGCACTGTTCGACTCGATGAATGTCCAGGAAAACGTGATGTTTCCTCTCAATATGTTCACCCGCGAGACTATGGAAGAGAAGCTTGACAGGGTAAATTTCGTATTGAAGCGGGTAAACCTGGAGAATATAAACAAGCTCATGCCATCGGAACTGAGCGGGGGTATGAAAAAACGTGTTGCAATTGCAAGGGCAATCGTAATGAACCCGAAATACCTGTTTTGTGATGAACCGAATTCCGGGCTTGACCCCCAGACTTCCAATGTGATCGACCTGCTGATACAGGAACTTACCTATGAATACGGGATCACAACTATAGTCAATACTCACGACATGAATTCGGTCCTGTCAATCGGAGATTCCATTGAATTCATTTACCAGGGACAGATCTGGTGGTCGGGGAACAAGAAAGATATACTGCATATGGGGAATAAGGAGTTGAATGATTTTGTATTCGGCACTGAACTAACCAAAAGACTCAGGAAATGAATTTTTTTGATGTGCTTATCCTGGCTTTCCTTGCGCTTTTTGTCATCAATGGTTTCAGGAAAGGATTTATCATCAGTCTCGCCTCACTGGCTGCACTCATTCTTGGGATCTACTTCGCAGTCCATTTTTCAAATTACATGCAGACCCTGTTGCAGGACAATTTTCATCCATCCAAAACATGGCTTCCCATCCTTTCATTCTCGGTAACATTCCTGGTAGTGGTCATCCTGGTCCTTATGGTGGCAAAAGTGATGGAAAAGATCATTGATGTTGTTGGTATGGGATTCCTTAACAAGCTGGCCGGGGCATTGCTAGGGCTGGTCAAAGGGGTGGTTCTGGCAAGCATCATTCTGTTCATCCTATTCAGCATTGATAAAAAACAGAAATGGATCACTGCCGAAGACCGCAAAGGGTCTCTCACTATGAGCACTGTTGAGCAGGTCTTTCCCAAGATAATGTCAGGACTGGGAACCAACATTCATTTCCCTTTTCTGAACGACGAACTGAAGCCGGGAAATTCGAAATAAATAAAAGCAGGAATAAAAGGGATCTCTATTCGAGTATAGCTTTGATGCCTGGCAATTCCTTGCCTTCAATATATTCCAGCATTGCTCCGCCTCCGGTAGAAACATAACTGACTTTATCGGCCAGTTCATACTTGTTTATTGCCGCGACAGAATCGCCGCCGCCGATAAGGGAGAATGAGCCTTTAGCTGTTGCATCGGCTATTGCCATTGCAATGCTTTTGGTACCTTCCTCGTAATTGTTCATTTCAAAAACACCCATGGGGCCGTTCCACAAAATAGTGGAAGAGTTTTCAATGACGTGCCTGAACTTCTGGATTGCAGAAGGGCCGATGTCGAGCCCCATCCATGGTAATGGAATATCGTAGGAGCTTGAAAGTTTTTTATTGGCATCATTTGAAAAAGCATCTGCAACAATGGCATCAGGAGGGATATACAGGTTCACGCCAAGTGCTTTTGCCCCTTCGATGATATTTTTTGCAAGTTCGATATATTCATCTTCCACAAGGGAAGCCCCTGTTTCACCACCCAACGCCCTGATAAAGGTGAACATCATTCCACCCCCGATAATGAGGTTATCGACTTTGTCCATCAGATGATTGATTATCTCAATTTTAGTAGAGACCTTGGCTCCTCCGAGAATAGCAGTGAAAGGCCGCCGGGCGTTTTTAACACACTTATCGAGATTCATAATCTCATTGGCCATCACATAACCGAACATTTTGGTTTCCGGGAAAAATTTTGCGATAATAGCCGTGGAGGCATGAGCACGATGAGCTGTTCCGAAGGCATCATTGACATATAAATCGCCAAGCTTTGCCAATTTACCTGCAAATGCCTCATCACCTTTTTCTTCTTCCTTATAGAAACGCAGATTTTCCAGAAGCAGAACATCACCGGGTTTCAGAGCGGCCGACATAGTCACGGCTGATTCGCCTATGCAATCATCGGCAAACTGAACAGGCCTGCCCAGTTTTGAAGACAGATAATTTAAAACATGCTTCAGGGAATACTTAGCCTCGGGCCCGCCCTTTGGCCTTCCCAGATGCGACATAAGGATGACTGAGCCTCCTCCGGCCAATATCTTGTTGATTGTAGGGATAGTGGCGTCAATCCTTGTTGTGTCGGTTATATTACACTGGGCGTCCAGGGGAACGTTAAAATCTACCCTGATCAGAGCTCTCTTGCCTGCAAAATTGAAATCATCAATAGTTTTCATGAGTTGATTTTTTATTTTTTTATAAACAGGGCACATGGAATGCCATAAACCAATATGGATTATTTGAATGAAAATGGTTCCCAGGGGATTTCATGATACTATTTTTATAAACTCATGCAAAATTAAAATTTTTAAGCGGCACAATGCATATCTTTTTAATTTTACCCTGAAATTCAATTATCTCCAATGCAGGATTTAAAGGTTGCTTTAATTCAGACAGGACTGAGCTGGGAAGACAAAACAGAAAATCTGAAACGCTTTGATTTGCATTTTATGAAGATTCATGAAGATGTCGACCTGGTAATACTGCCTGAAATGTTCAGTACGGGTTTTTCAATCAACCCGGAATCCTGTGCAGAAGAAATGAACGGTGAAAGTGTAGGGTATCTCCGGAGGAAGTCAAAAGATTTGAATTCCATTGTCATGGGAAGCCTGCTGATCAAAACAGATAAGGGGGTTTTTAACAGGCTTATCGTTTCGTATCCTGAGGGGGAACTTGAAACATACGATAAAAGGCACCTTTTTCGTTTAAGTGAGGAATACAGGTTAATAAGCGGAGGAAATGGCAGGCTTGTAGTGGGGATTAAAGGATGGAAAATCCGCCCCCTGGTATGTTATGATCTCAGGTTCCCGGTCTGGAGTAAAAATACCTGTACTGATGGCAGGTACGAATATGATGTTCTGGTGTATGTGGCCAACTGGCCTGCAAGCCGTTCCAATGTGTGGAAAACCCTTCTGGCGGCCCGGGCGATGGAAAACCAGGTATATTGCATAGGGGTGAACAGAATAGGGGAAGACGGCCATGGGACCGACCATTCAGGTGATTCGATGGCTGTTGATGCCAGGGGGAAAATCCTTTGTTCTGTACCCGACGGAAAGGAGTCTGTAAAAATTATCACCCTGTCGTGGCAGGACCTGGAATTATACAGGGGATCCTTTCCCCTTGGATTGGACTGGGACCGGTTTACTATAGAAATTTAAATTTATGCCTCCGATATCAGCTGTCATCATAGCGAAAAACGAAGCAGATAATATCAGGCGCTGTCTTGATTCTCTGAAATCATTCGCTGCCGAGATTGTGGTTGTGGACTCCATGTCATCGGACCGGACTGTTGAAATCTGCCTGGAATACGGGTGCAGGGTCTTTCGCAGGGAGTTCGACGGATACGGGAACCAGAAACAGTTTGCAGTTGACCAGGCCATGAACGACTGGGTTCTTTCCTTGGATGCTGATGAGGTTCTGACTCCTGAGTTTCAAAAAGAAATATCCGGATTAGTAACAAGCGCGGAACTCCCGTACGACGCCTATAATATCCCATTTTCGCTGGTTTACATGGGAAGGATACTTAAGCACAGCGGAGTCGGGAATGAAACACACCTCAGGCTATTCAGCAGGAAAACAGGGAGATTTACAAACTCATCCGTTCATGAAGGAATCATTACAAGAGGTACTGCCGGTAAGCTGAAGAACCGCATTCTTCATTATTCTTACAGGGACATCAGCCATCATCTTGAAAAGATCAATATTTATACTTCCCGGGCGGCTGAAGGACTAGTAAAGAAAGGAAAGAGATATTCCAATCTTGCCATCGTATGCAAATTTCCCATGAGTTTTCTGATATTTTATATATTAAAAGGCGGCATACTTGATGGTTATCCCGGCTTTTTATGGTCGTACTTTGCAGCCTTTTACGCAACAATAAAAATTGCAAAAACCACAGAACTTCAGAAAATGCAATGAACCTTCTTGAGATCATTATCCCGGTTTTATTTTTTTTGGTTCTCGTTTACCTGACAATCGAGTACAGTCTGTTGATTCCTGCCAGGAAAGGCCTCCCTGTACTTATGTATCATAATATTTCCTCCGGCCAGGCCGATGGGCTGACCATCCCGGCCGACAATCTGGAGCTTCAGTTTATGTACCTGAAGGAAAAAGGCTACAGGAGTTTATCCCTGAAACAAATGGCAGCAGTGATTAACGAGGGAGGACGACTTCCGAAAAGATCATTTGTTTTAACTTTCGATGATGCCTTTCAAAGTGTTGAAAATATTCTTATACCCCTTCTCGAGCGATACGATTTCTGTGCCACCGTTTTTGTCCCGGTAGCGTTTATTGGCAAGTCCAATTTATGGGATGACGGCGGTATACAGTTACTTACTGCTGAATCTCTTCAGAAGATTTCGCTCAACCCGCATATTGAGATCGGACTGCACTCCTTTCTCCACCGCTCATACAACGAAATGAATCTGGAAGATATGCAGGATGATCTTCACAATTGCAGGCAAACCCTGGAATATTACAAAATTTCTTATTTCAACGCACTGGCTTATCCTTACGGGTCTTATCCGAAAGATGACATGAAATTCAAAAAGGAAATGTTTGAAATGTTCAAAAGTTCCGGCCTCGAATTCGCTTTCCGGATAGGTAACCGAATCAATCCTTTTCCATTGAAAGAGAGGTTTGAAATAAAACGGATAGACATCAAGGGTACGGATTCATTTTTTATTTTTAAAACCAAACTGAAAAAAGGCAGGGCCAAGGTCTTTGCCTGAGTAGGCATGAAAATAACATTTGCTGATTTTTGCAGGTTTTGGTTTCTGATAGCCCTTGCAGGGCTGATCTCCATGTTACCGTTTTCGAAGATCGTTATCAGTATCTCCGAAATGGTTCTATCAGGAGCATGGGCACTGCAGAGGTTCGATGTAACGGGCCTCAGGCAATTGCTTAATAAGGATTCCCGGCTCAAAGCGTCAGGGATGATCGTCCCCTATGCAATATTTTTCTTTTTCAAAAGCATCGCGGGAGGTTTCCGTGACCTATACAGGAACAAACCGGCCTTGATCATTCTCTCCCTGTATTTACTGCATGTTGCCGGCCTGGTCTTCACCACTGATTTCGACTATGCCATGAAGGATCTCAGAACAAAAGCCCCCATTTTTCTGATTCCTCTTTTCCTGGGGACTTCAAAGCCTCTAGGCCGGAAATTGTTCAACGGGTATCTGTTTCTTTTCCTGCTGGCTCTGCTTATAGGCACATTGATGTATTCCTGGAAGATATACTATATGAAATACATTGATATACGGGATGTTTCAAGAAATGTTTCGCATATCGTCCTTGGGCTGGAGCTGGCCCTGGGCCTGTTTATCATGGGCTGGTTCCTGTTCAGGCGTTCATTTCCACCCTGGAGCAAAGTGCTATTCCTCCTGATCTCGGCGTGGTTCATCATCTATATCTTTTACAGCAGGACATTTACCGGCCTGGCCGTTTTTACCATCACCCTGATGATACTCCTCCCTATTCTTGTTTTCAGGCAAAAACGGCCAGGCCTTAAGATCCTCCTGGCCGTAACAATGACCCTGGTTGCCGCAGTTGCATATTTTTACACCGGCAGGATTATTAAAGAATATTATACAGTCCATCCTGTTGACATAACAAGACTCGACAGCCTTACTTCCAGGGGCAACCACTATATACATAATACAAACAGCAGTCTTACCGAAAACGGAAATTACCTCTATCTCTACTGTCAGTTCAGCGAAATGAAGGAGGAATGGAATAAGCGGAGCAGAATATCATATGACAGTGCGGGAATAAACCATGAAAAGATCGAATATACACTGATCCGGTTTCTTACTTCAAAAAACCTGAGAAAAGATGCCGATGGAGTCGATTCGCTGAACACTGAAGAGATACAGGCAATAGAAAGAGGTGTGCCGAATTATCTTTTCCTTGATAAATTCAGCATGAGGTCACGGATATATGAGTTACTTCGGGGTTATGAAATGTTTAAACAGACAGGCGACCCCACGGGCTATACACTTATGCAAAGAATTGAATTCTGGAAAGCATCCCTGGGGATTATAAGCGATAACTGGCTCACCGGAGTGGGAACAGGTGATATGAATGAGGCATTTCAGCAACAGTATATTAAAATGAATTCCAAACTTCCTCCTGACCAGCGATGGAGATCACATAATCAGTTCCTTTCAATTTTTGTCGGATTCGGTTTGTTCGGATTTTTATGGTTCCTGTTTGCAATCTTTTATCCTGCCTGGAAACTCAGGGGATTTACCGATTATTTTTTCCTCGTTTTTTTTATCATTGCCACCCTTTCCATGATGACGGAAGACACACTGGAATCACAGATGGGAGTGACCTTCTTTACATTTTTTTACTGCTTCTTCCTGTTTGGACGAAAGGAATACGACCGCATTTAATCCCTCCTGGTAAATTCCCCGCTTGCTGCGGAATTTAGAGCCGGAACTTGCCCGGGGTTCATACCATAGATTTCTGTTTGATTACCCCGCTGAAGAAAATATCAGGGGAAGAAGATCGCGAGCTTGAACCCGGCAAAATTCAGGCCCAGCTTGTAATCAATTTTACTTTTTAAAACAGCCGAAGTATCACTTTTCTGATATATATTATTGTAACTGGAATTCAGCGCCTGGTATTTGTAAAAGATCTCGTAACCGAATTTCAGTTTTTTTGCAACTTTCATTTTATATCCCACGCCGATCATCAGGGCAAATGCTCCGCTGCCTTCCGCAATATATGAGGTGTTATTCTCACTTCCACCGCCTGAGTACCTCGTGCCTATTCCATAACCCAGGTAAATATTGGCAAAGAAAGTATTGTCGGTCTTTTTGAAATTATATCCCAGGTAACCGTAAACAGGCCAGAACAAACCCTCCCTCCATTTCTCAACTCCCACGCTCACACCAAGCAGCCAGCGGTTGTCGTACATGATCCCGTTGACGGTCTGGAGGGTGGCGATGATCTCATCGTTTTTTAATTTGTAGGCCACCCCATTATAGATATTGTTGGGGTAGGAACCGATCCCGAATGAAACCCCGACCTCGGTTTTATTGAAGTATTTCAAAGTGTTCGAGGCTGTATCCCTTTCCTGGGCAGACACCCTGAAAAAAATAACAAGAAAAACTGCTGCAATAAAGCAAGTGCCTGTTTTTTTGATCATAGGAATCCAATTATTTTATAAAGATAAAATAAAAAATAATTAACTTGCCCGACATTAATAAAATGTTTCATGAAGTGGTTCTTTATTGTCAACCCGAATGCTGGCAGCAGGAAAGGAGAAAAGGATTGGCCAAGGATTTCCCGGCTTATCAAGGAATCAGGAATAGTTCATGAAGCCGTTTTTACCACGCACCGCGGCCATGCGATCGACCTGACCATGGACTGCATCAGACAAGGCTTTCGCAAAATCGCTGTTGTTGGAGGTGACGGTACCTTGAACGAGGTTCTCAACGGGATCTATCTGCAGCATGAAACGGATATAAAAGATATACTGATCGGGATGGTTCCTGTTGGCACAGGTAATGACTGGTGCAGGATGTTCAATATTCCTTTCGATTATAAAAAAGCACTGGAGATACTGGTTCAGGAGAAAGTTTTTATTCAGGATGTAGGCAGGATAACACATTATCACCACGACAAACCGGAGATAAGATATTTCATGAATGTGGCTGGAATGGGCTATGATGCGTTAGTCGCCAAGAAAACAAATATCATTAAAGAAAAGGGCAGGGGAGGCCCTTTCACCTATTTTTATTTTGTCTTTGCCAGCCTGTTCCAATACCGTTTCATGGAGGCCGTTATCGAGGTAGACGGGGAATCGGTATTCAAAGGTGAGATTTTTTCAATGAATGTCGGGATTTGCAGATATAACGGAGGGGGTATGATGCAAGTCCCCTTTGCAGTTCCCGATGACGGCCTGCTGGATGTGACTCTCATAAAGAAAGCTCCGAAATATGTGGTGATACAGCATGCGCGTAAACTGTACGACGGTTCGCTTGTGAATCTGCCGATAGTTGAAACATTCAGGGGAAAACAGATCAGGATCCGATCAACAGGCCGAATCTTCCTGGAGGCTGACGGGGAATCACTGGGGCATACCCCTTTTACTTTTGAAATAATTCCTTATGGAATAAGGGCTGTTATAAAATAAGGTTCAGGAATTGCCAGGTTAAACCCAGTCGCCATTTTCTTTTATCAGCCCGACGAGTTCAATAACCGCATTTTTTTCGGGAATATTCTTCCTCACCAGCTTCCGGCCCTTATACAGCATAATTTTTCCTCTCGCACCGCCCACGTAACCATAATCGGCATCGGCCATCTCACCGGGCCCATTCACGATACACCCCATAACAGCAATCTTCAGGCCTTTCAGATGGCCGGTGGCAGCTTTGACATTTTCAACCGCCTCCTGGATATTGAATAAAGTCCGTGCACAGGAAGGGCAGGAAATGTATTCGTTGCGGGTTATCCTGACTCCCGTAGCCTGAAGTATGCCATAAGCAACTGGAATTTCGAATTCAGGATCTTCGGTAATAGAAACCCTTATGGTATCTCCTATTCCATCAGCAAGGAGACTGCCGATCCCGACAGCAGATTTAAGGCGGCCGTCTTCACCTGCTCCGGCTTCAGTGACTCCGAGATGGACAGGAAAATCCATACCGGCCAATTTCATCTCCTTTACCAGCAGGCGGTTCGATTGTATCATTACGCGGGTGTTACTTGCTTTCAGCGAAAGAACAAGGTTTCGGAATCCATGGTGCTCACAAATCCTGGCAAACTCCAGGGCCGATTCAACCATGCCCTTTGGAGTGTCGCCATACCTGGTCCTTATCCTTTCTGATAAGGAACCATGGTTAACCCCTATCCTTATGGCGGTACCGTTTTCCCTGCAGA
>Ga0182027_10009859_pt1 | contig 13653 bp, 12 predicted proteins | sample 712E1DmetaG_FD_121300 | JGI IMG/M metagenome (GOLD analysis project Ga0182027, IMG submission 121300) | Permafrost microbial communities from Stordalen Mire, Sweden - 712E1D metaG (Illumina Assembly) | ecosystem: Environmental > Terrestrial > Soil > Wetlands > Permafrost | place: Sweden...
GCATCCCGCCATTTGGTGGGGAGCGCTGTTGACTGTCATCGGCGGCTTTTATGTTTACACCTTCAAGCCCAAGAAGTCTTAAGGGTGGGGCGGAGATCGCTGCATGACCCATTGCTTTGCCCTCTCCTTGCTCTTTGCCGGCACGCCCAACGACCAAGCCCTCCTCTCCATGCACGCGGTGGACTTCGTTATCATCGCGGTTTATTTCGTCGTGGTGCTTGGAATTGGCTTCTACCTGAAGCGCTACACCAAAACCGGCGAAGAATTCTTTATGGCCGGGCGCGACATCACCGCCTGGGTGGCCGGACTCAGCTTTATTTGCGCCAATCTGGGCGCGCTGGAGTTGATGGGGTGGGCGGCAGCCACCTACCAGTACGGAATTCTGGCGGCGCATTATTATTGGTGGGGGGCGATTCCCGCCATGCTGTTTCTGGGCGTCGTCATGATGCCCTTCTACTACATCTGCAAGACCCATTCCGTGCCGGGCTACCTGCAACTACGGTTTGGCGAACGCACCCGCCTGGTCGGCGCGCTGTCGTTCATCTGCATGACCATCCTGATGTCCGGCATCAATATGTACGCGATGGCCGTGGTGATGAAAGTGATGCTCGGTTGGGACATTCACCTGAGCATCTGGATTTCATCGCTCACCGTAGGCGTCTATGTGGCCCTGGGTGGATTGGTCTCTGCGATTTTCAATGAAGTCTTGCAGTTCTTCCTGATCTGGTTGGGCGCGCTGTTGATTCCCATTCTCGGCATGGTGGAGGCCGGGGGATGGTCGGCCCTGGTGGCGCGCATTCATGCCAACTTGCCCCAAGGCGACTACACGCACCTGTGGCGGCCCACCGCCCACTTTGCCAGCAACCCCATGGGCGTGCACTGGACCGGCGTCGTATTTGGATTGATGATTGGGTCACTGGGCTATTGGACCACCGATTTCCTGGTGGTCCAAAGGGCTATTGCCGCCAGGGACCTCCGGTCCGCGAAGCTCGCCCCGATCATTGGCTCGTTCTTCAAGATGGCCGTGCCGCTGATCGTAATCCTACCCGGGCTGCTCGCGCTCGGGTTGTTGCCTTTCAAGCTGGTGCCGGAAAGCGCTGTCGGTCCCGGCCAACACAGTTACAACGAAGTGCTGCCGCTGATGCTGGCGCGCTATTGTGGACCGGGCTTGCTGGGACTCGGCATCACGGCGCTCATCGCCGGTTTCATGTCGGGCATGGCGGGCAATGTGAGCGCGTTTGCGACAGTGTGGACGTACGATCTCTACCGGCCTTTCCTGCGCAAGGCCGCCACCGACGCCCACTACGTTTCCATGGGCCGCTGGTGCACGATCCTGGGAGTGGTCCTCAGCATCGGTACGGCGTATCTGGTGATGCAGTTTGCCAGCATCATGGATTACGCGCAGGTGGTCTTCAGCTTTTTCATGACGCCGATTTTCTCCACCATCATTCTCGGGATGATATGGAAGCGCGCCACGCCCGCGGGGGGATTTTGGGGATTGCTGGTGGGGACGCTCTCCGCTTTTGGGATGTGGCTGACGGTAAAGCTGCACCCCTCAGCGATCGTGTGGTTCGCCTTCTCGACTCACGCCAAGACCATGGCGGAGAATATGTACCGGCTGCTATGGTCAGGAATTATCGCGGCGATCATCACCGTGGTGGTCAGCCTCTGCACACGTCCGCAACCGTTGGAAGAATTAACGGGCCTCGTTTACGGCTGCACCGATATCCCCAGTGAAGGCCACCTGCCGCTATTCAAACGTCCCATTTTCTGGGCAGGAGTTTCCTTCGCAATTTTCGCCGTGCTTCAGTGGGTCTTCTGGTAGGCAGCGGCGCACTCCAGTGTTCCCCTTAGGGGAACAACATCATTAGCCGTGGGTGAGAGGGCGGTTCGCGAACCGCCCCTACGACTTGTCATGGTCAGCGAGAAGAGAAGTTGCAGATCTCAATAACCCCCCAATATTAAGCGGCGATATGCTTCGGGGGGTTTCGATGAGGAATTCTGTCTGCCCAGACAGCGCCAGCAGATCTTGATCGCCGCTGACCAGCAAATCAGCCTTACCACTTTGGGCGAGGTCGAGAAACGGCTGATCGTTCGCATCCCGGCACACCTGTTGGCATCTCCCCGTCACCTCCACTACCTCGCAGTAAGGAAGATACTCAGCCAGCAGTTCGCGGCGGTCATCTGAAAAGAGCTGGAACTTCGGATATCCGAGGACGCGCGTAAGTTCCGCAGCGGTGGCGTGAGAGATCAGGGGCAGACAGCCACCCTCCCGCCAATGCTGAAGCAGCCATGCCAATCGACCGTTCACAAAAAATAGGTCCGACACGACGGTCGCTGTGTCGAAAACCACACGCCGAGTCACGTTGTTTGATGCGCCCAGGAAATGGCGGCCGTGACGTCCTCATCGTCGATGCCGAGTTGGGCGAGCCGGGTGCGCACTTCGTCGGCGCGACTCTTTTGTAACGGACGCAGTATGATGCACTTCCCATCCGTGCTTACGTCAAAGTATTCCACTCCGTTGAAGCGGGTGATCACTGCCTTAGGAAGGGTAATCTGGTTTTTGACGGTTTTTTTCGCCAGTATATATTTATTCACAGAAACAAGGAAATCTTACCACTCATAGCGCTGACGTCAATTTCACCCCACTTCGGGGATTCCCAAATCCTTCGACCCCAGCGGCGACATCTTGGCGTCCGGTGCGTACTCTGCCAGCAGATCCAGCGCGATGCGGGCGCGGCGAACACGCTCGCGGCCCATTTTGACGGCAAGGTCTTCGAGGTGCAGTCCCGAGGGATAGATGTCCGGCGAGTTGCGCAGGCCGAATTTGAAATAGACCGGCGCGGCCACCGAGATGATCTTGGGCATTTCGTAGTAGCGGATGAAGCCGCCGAAGTTATCCGGTACTTCGATATAGATATCAATGGGGATGTCGACAGCCTCCCGAATGGCGCCCATCTGTGCCGGGCTCAGGTCCGTGGGAATATTCATCGTGGATACGCCGCACTGTTCAAAGATCACCGCGGTGGCGGGATTGGCAGCGGGCAGCGTGACGGAGCTCTTGATGACCAGGTTTTTCGGTAACTCACCCTGCTGCTTCATGGCGTCCAGCACCCAGATGAGCCCGAGGTCGGCGGGAAGAATGCTGCGGATGCCAAGGTCGCAGGCGCGCCGGACGTCCTCGATGGCATAAACCAGTTGATCGGCGCCGCGGTGCTGGAGGCCAATGACTTTGCCCGCTGTGGACGCCGTTTGCGCGCCGGTGTCAAACGTGGAGCGCGGGCCGACGAACAGGCAAACCTCAATGCCTTCGTCGTGGCCGATCTTGGCCATCTCGCGAACCTCGTCGGTCGTCAGCAGCATCGCGCCGCTTCCCTGGCTGACACGGTGAATCGGCACCTTGTGCGCCTTGGCGGCTTCCAGCACTTCGCGAAACACCCGCGGCCCTTCCACGCTGGGAATTTCAATGCGATATTGCCCGCCGTCCTTGAAGCGTTTGGCAGTGGGCTTCAACGCATGATTGTCTTCTGCGGGCAGCTTAAGGGTGGCGAGAAATTGCTGAGTCTTTTTCATTAGAGACTCCATTATGATCAGCGGTAAGTTCAGCACCTCAGCCCGCGAAGTGGGCGAAAGGTCGTAGCCCATAGCGTGAGCTATGGGTAAGAAATTTGTTCCAATATATACTCAGCCCCGGAGGGGCGAAAGAACCCATCCCGCATTGTCTCCCCGTGCTCCCGCCTCAGAAAACTGCCGAGGGCCGGGATTCTTTCGCCCCTAACGGGGCTGGAGCAAGGGATGGGCCGGTTTACCCACGGCGCATGTTCTTTCGCCCGCTTCGCGGGCTAACCTTGCCAGTGAATTTCTGTGACATCACGCTTGCAACTGACAAAGGACAACGGACGTCCTTACTACGCATACTTCATATAAACCGTTCGCGTCTCGGTGTAAAAATCGAGCGCGGCAGGCCCTTGTTCCCTCATGCCGAAGCTCGATTCCTTGGTGCCGCCGAAGGGAAGCTGGTACTCCACGCCCGCGGTGGGAAGATTCACGGTAATCAGTCCAGCTTCGATGCCGTTGATAAACTGATGCACGCGCGTGAGGTCGCGCGAGACGATGGAGGCTGAGAGGCCAAATTTCACGCCGTTGGCCAGACGCATGGCGTCCTCGAAATCGCTCGCCACCATCAAGCCCAGCACCGGTCCAAAAACTTCTTCCTGCGCAATGCGCATTTCCGGCGTCACGCCGGTGAAAAGCGTGGGTTCAACAAAATAACCCAGATCGTAATTTCCTCCCGTCAAGCGCTTGCCGCCGCAAATCAGCTTGGCTCCCTCGTTCTGGGCGATCTCGATGTACTTCAGGTCAGTGGCAAGTTGGGCGGCGTCGACAGCCGGACCAATATCGATGCCGGCCTCGAGCCCATTGCCCACTCTAAGTTTACGGGTCTTGGCCACCAGCTTTTCCAGAAGAGGTTCATAGATGGATTTTTCAATAATGGCGCGGCTGCACGCGGTACACTTTTGGCCGGTGGAGAAGAACGCGCCATTCACCAGGACATCCGCAGCGAAATCGAGGTCAGCATCTTTCAGCACGACAGTAGGGTTCTTGCCGCCCATTTCGAGTTGGACGCGCACCTTGCGCCGCGTCACTTTTTCGTAAAGCGCATTGCCGACTTCACACGACCCGGTGAAGGAGACGGCGCGGACCGCCGGGTGTTCCACCAGGGTGTTGCCGACGGTGCCGCCTGCTCCCGTCACGTAATTCAGCACACCAGCGGGAATTCCCGCCTCGTGCAGCGCCTCCACGATTCGATAAGCACTGAGCGGCGCCAGTGATGCTGGTTTGATCACCACGGTGTTCCCGGCCACCAGCGCGGGAGCCATTTTCCAGGCGGGAATGGCGCTGGGAAAGTTCCAGGGAGTGATGAGCGCCACCGTTCCCAGCGGCTTGCGCACGGTGTAGCAGAACACGTTGTCGCGCTCGGAAGGAATCTGGTAGCTGAACGAGCGCGCGCCCTCGCCGCCGAAGTAACGCAGAATGTTGATGGCGCGTTTCACCTCGCCCTTGGCTTCGGGCAGTGTCTTGCCTTCCTCGCGAGTCATCTCTTCACTGATTTTCGCCAGGCGGCTTTCCAGTAGTTCCGCGGCCTTGAAGAGATACTCTCCTCTGCGTGGCGCGGGCGCAGCGCTCCAGGCGGACTGCGCTTTGGCGGCCGCTTCACACGCCGCCAGCGCGTCTTCCGCTCCGGAGGCCTGGAAGTGCCCCACGATTTCCGTGGTGTTCGCGGGATTGGTGTTCGGGAAGGTCTTCCCCGATTTCGATTCCACCCACTGGCCGGCAATATAGTTGCGATAGATTTCCGTCATGAGAAAACTCCTCGCCCACTGCGATGGCAGCAAGAAACGCCCTGGGGAGTGGGCTACTTTGACTCCTCCCAGAAGATGACCGCCCCATGAAGCAATTTAGTTGCGGTCTCTTGGGCAATTTGTTTGGCCTTTTCGATGGAAGGCCAAACTCCCGCCCCGGTGATATTGTGGTGACAACCCCCGCTGTATCGAATCGTCAAAAGATACCCAGTGGTCACAAAAGGCTTTATCGTGAACTCAAATAGTTCCCGATCATCCTTAGCAGCGCCTTTTATCATGCCGCTCTTTCGGCCCTCCGCTCTTCGCTCTAGCACCGTGCCACAAGAAAGAGGACCCTCACCCTGCCTTCGGCACCCCTCTCCCGCGCGGGGTCTTTTACTCGGACTTGATCCGCAGCAAACGGCGCATCTCTTCTTCCGCTTCGTTGATGGGATGCGTGTCCGCCGCCTCGCGCAGCTTCTTGAACTTCGGGTGACCGGCGGCCTGCTCACCGCGCCATTCTTTGTCGAAGCTGCCGTCGCGAATTCCCACCAGAGCTTTTTCCATAAAGTCAGTAATATCCTTGGCAAAGGGAACGGTGGTTGCTCGCGAAAGGGTTCCGTACTGGCTGGTCTGAGAGTGGAATCGCATCTGCTTGTAGAAGCCCACCCGCGCCATCTCGCGGAAGATTTCCGCTGCTTCTCCCGACCCGTACGTTTCCAGCGCGATCATTTCGGGCGGAAAGCCCTTGGCAGCAAGGAATTCAAACGATGATTGCAGGGTGCGGTAGAGAAGGGGCCACAAGGCCTGTTCCTGAAAGAGGTCGAGCTCCGTTTCTTCCGCAAACGTGGTCTTGAATGCGCCGGCACGTGTGGCGCCAATTCCTCGCGCCCAGGCAAGCGCCGTCTCCAGGGCATGACCTGTGGCGTCCTGCGCCACGGCGACAAAGGCCGGAGCGCCTTTGCCCGCCACAAACGACTCCCGCACTTCCGTCCCGATCATGCGCGGCGCCACCATGATGACGTCCGCATCCACGGGCGGCTTGATCAAACCAAAATGAATGTTGTAGCCATGGGCAAAATCGAGCGCCTGCCCGGCGCGCAGTCGGCTGCTAATGGTTTCGTTGTAAACCTCGCGCTGCACTTCATCAGGAATCAGCAAAGCCAGCACGTCGGCACGCTCGGCAACTTCCGCCACCGACCGCACGACAAACCCGTCCTTTTCCGCCTGTCCCGCGGACCCATCACGAAGGCTTCCCACCATGACCTCGAGCCCGGAGTCGCGAAGGTTCAGGGCTTGGGCGCGTCCTTGATTTCCGTAACCAATGATCCCCAGGGTTTTCTTACTGAGGATTTCCAGGCTGGCGTCTGGATCGTAGTAGTGTTCCATCGATTCTGTTAGGCCCTTCGCTGAAATGGGATGACGTGCAAGGGCATCCATTATCGGCGCGTGGCGGCGGGGTGTCAATCAAACAGGACCTTCTTCCGATGATTTATTGCGGAACCTGCGAGCTCGCTAATTCGCTTCCGGGCGCCCTTCGGAGACGCGGACCAGCTCGATAACCGTCTTGTCCCCGTCGCTCTTCAGCGCCACGACCTTGTCCTGCTTGTCGTGCTTGATCTCGAAGACGGCTTTTCCCTCTTCGTCCTTTTCTTTGTAACGGGTCACTTCACTGCCCAAGCGGTCGTGATAGAAGGCAATAACCTTTTCCACCGAATCGGGAGTCTCAAACTTCCCGGCCAGCACGCGAACCTTGGCTTCATCCGCGATATCAAGGCTCACCGTGGCGGAGTCATGTTCCTTGATGGGCGTCGCGCCGGGATAAATGGGCAAGCCCAGGCTGGCTTCATTTACACCCCGGTTGACCTCGACCGAGCCAAAGGGCGTCTTGATGGAGACGTCTTTCTTTCCGCTGCCCGCCCGGTCCACCTGGACGTGGACGGCGTTGGAAAGGACGCGCAGCCCGATCCAGACGCCAACGCCCCCGGCCACGACGATCAGCGCCAGGAGGAGAATGACGATCGCGACGAAGTTACTGCGGCTTCCAGGTGGCTGGGGGGGTACAGGTGGACGCGGTGGCTGAGGACCGGTGGCCATGGCAGGGGTCTCCTTTTTTCCTTACTGGTTATACCTACGTTTTCCCCTGCCGCAAAGTTCCAAACCTAATGCCACCGCGGCCAGATTATGAGGTCAGCGAATTTCTTCCTGTGCCGCTTCAAACATGGCCACGATATTCTCCGGTGGCACGTTGGCCAGGATGTTATGGACCTGCTGGAAGACAAAGCCTCCGCCCGGCGCCATGATTCGCACCCGCTCGCGGACGTGCTTCTTCACGGCTTCAGGCGTTTGCGAGGGAAGCACGGTTTGCGTGTCACAACCCCCGCCCCAGAAGACCATGTCGCGTCCAAAATCGGCCTTCAATTGCGCTGAGTCCATGCCCCGGCAGGAGGTCTGAACGGGATTCATCGCGTCCATTCCCGCTTCGATGAGGTCGGGGAGCAGCTCGTGGATTCCTCCGCAGCTATGGAGCATCACCTTGACATTCGCCAGTTGTTTGGCGCGCTTCCACATGATGCTGTGGCGAGCCTTGAAGAACTCGCGGTACATCTTGCGGGAAATGAATGGCCCCGTTTGCATTCCCAGATCGTCGCCGAAGACGACGATATCGATGGAATCGCCCACTGCGCCCAGAAAGCGCTCAAGGTTGGCCAGGTGAAACTGCACCAAATCATCGAGAAAGGCATGAGCCTGGGCGGGCTCGGCCGCCAGAAGCATCAGGAAATTGTCATTGCGGTAAAAGAACTGGCCGGCCTCGAAGAGATTCCCACCGAAGAGCCCCACAATGGCGCGGTCGGTGCTTGCCCGCAGCGCGCGCGCGCCCTCGGCGAGCCTGCGCAGGCCTTCCGCACCGGCCGCAAGCGGTCCCGGGGGACTACCGATGGCGGTCCACATGCACTCGTCCATTGCCCCCGCGATGGTTCTGGGGCCGCCTTCTTCCACCAGGGGAAAATAGCATTGCTCGAAATACAGCGCGCCGTCGGGCATGCGCGCAATGACTTTTCCACTGGCCGAGCGCATCACCCACTCGTTGCTCCCGCGCTCGGGCAGAGCCCACACGGGCATCTGGCAGGCGGTTCCATCCGGCAAAATCCAATCGGCCCAACACGCGTGATCAAGCGCAAACCCCCGGCCGAGTTCAATCACATCCACGCCGAACATGTCCAGCACGTCGGCGTCAACAATGGCGAGCTGCTGGATGGGATCATAAACGCGCAAGGGCTTCGGTGGCAGCCCCAGATGCTTGCGCAATTTTGCGTAGGCAATCGCCGCAATCCCCGATGAGCGATGCCCGGAAAAATCGATGGGAATCCTGCTTGGCTCGCGGTGCTGGAACGCTGCCAGTACGCGTTCGCGCGGTGTCATACATTTGTTTTTGGTATTAGTTTCGACAGCGATGGGTTTTGCGGTTTCCATAGACGGACCTCACGATCGGTTTTGACAATCAAGCGGTGCCAGTCTAGCGCAAGTTCGTGCAGTTCAACAGAGACATAAACGCAATCTGCGGTTCTGTGCCGAATATTCGGACAGATTGCCGCACAATTCCACTCTCGACAGACGGATGGGTCTCGCGTGATAATTCCTGTGCTCGTATTGGTCGACGGGAGTGAGAGCCGGATGTATACTCGCGGTCGCCGAACGGCCCAAAAACAAATTCCAGATGGGGGCTCGCGCGCGGCCAAGGATACAAGTTGAGGTGCAGATCATTAAGATTGGGCCAGTGCACGCAAACGTCTATGTGTGCCCCTCGACACCCGGAAAACTAAATGACTTGGGGTTAACTCCATGGAATTCTCCAATGCTGTGAAGGGAAGAAGGTCCGTTAGAAAATATCAGGACCGGACCATCCCAGATTCCGAAGTGGAAATATTGGTCGATCTGGCGAGGCATGCCCCGTCATCTATGAACGGCCAACCGTGGCATTTTATAATTGTCAGGAACGAAAAAACTAAAGCAGCGCTCGCCGAGATTAAGAACAGGTTTTGCCCGCCAATGAAACAAGCATACCAAGCCGATTTCTTACGGAAGTCACCCGTCATCATGGTCGTTTGCGTGGAGAAAAACCGATCCTTCGGACGAGAAATGGAAAATGGTATTCTGGCCGCATCCATCATCATGCTGGCAGCACACAGCCGCGGATTGGGGAGTGTTTATATGAGTGCTTACGTAGCCGAAGAGCCGAAACTATCCGCAGCGATTCGGAAAGAGCTGGGAATTCCAGAGGGATTTGCACCCGTCTCGATTCTGCCCATGGGCTACCCCGATGAAACTCCCCAGCCCAAAGAGGTACGTCCTTTGAAGGAGATCATCCACGTTGGCAAGTTCTAATTCCCATTTCCTTAAATCGATCGATAAGAAATACCCGGCAGAGACGAGTATCGTCCTCCGATATCGGAATGCCTTCACGTTCGGGGCGGAAGATGAAGACTCGCGATTCAAAGATTTGCTTAAGAGCACAAGTATTCGGGAAGGGTCGCGGATATTTTCTCTGCTGAATTACAAGGGCGTGGAAATTTTCGTCATGGACGAGACCTCATTGATGCACACGAATACGCTGAAATCCATCGATGGGTGTGTGACAACCGCACGGTGCAAATTGGCGGGATATGAACGCGTAGCCCTGGAAACAGGTGGGAATACGGGGTCGGCCCTAACGGCCTACGGCACGCGTTCGGGGCTCGAAACATTTTGTTTCATTCCTCGCGAGAATCTCTCTTTATTGAACAGCAAGTTCTTTGCCTCCCCAAAGGCCCATTTGATTTCGGTCGAGGATCCGGGGTTGGTAAAAAAAAGCACGCATTTGTTTGAGAAGCTTTACGCGTTGAAGCACATTCCTGAACCCCGCTGGCGCTTTGAGGCTTCCAGATTCAGAGGACTTCGCATCTTGGAATATATGCTCGAAGGGAGCATGAAGTTCGATTGGATCACGCAGACGATCAGCGCTGCATTCGGCCCCATCGGGATTTATTGGTCTTTCCAACACCTGGGGGAAAGCATCGGCAGGGTACCCCGATTCCTGGGCATCCAGCAGGAGGCGAATTGCCCAATGTATCGTGGCTGGAAGGCAAGGCGTCCCAACCTGCGCCCCCTCAAGATCGACTCAACCGCCGAACTCTTGGCACCCGTTATGTATGACGTGAAGCCCCACACTTACGGAACCTACCAGGATCTTCTCGGCGTCCTGGAAGAGACGAAGGGGGCGCTCTGCACGATCAGCCGCTCCGAGTTTAACAGCTTCCTGGACCGTGACTTTGATGGAACGGGGATCAAGGGCTTGCTCAAAGAACATGGCATTGATATCGGAGAAGTGAAAGAGAAGACGGGACTGATTGCCCTGGCCGGGACTTTGAAGGAAATCGATGCCGGCACTATTCGCAAGGGCAGCCGGGTCTTGTGGTGCCTCACCAGTGGGGTTAGCCACGCGGACGGTGGGGCAAAGGCCGAGTACGAGATTTCGAGCCTGGAGAGTATGCTCAAGGATTACGGAAAACAAATCTCCTTGACGGCGCAACATGATTGACCAACCTAAGAAGATCAGTTTCAGGGATTCGACGCTGAGAGAAGGCTTGGATACCCCGCGCGTATCCTTTTCACTGGAACAAAAACTAAGAATCGCAACGACACTGGATGAGGCGGGGGTCCCGGAGATCGAGATTGTCGCGCCGAGCAGAGTCTTGCACGACCTGGAATTTGCCCGGAGAGTCAGGGTCGAAATTCCGCGCCTAATAACTTCGGGCTTGATCTATTCCTACAGCCCACACGCGCGCGAGGAGATAAAAGAGGCAAGCCAGTCGCTGCATCGATTCGACATCTTGATGCCCGTTTCGGAACGAAGGGAGCCCTTCAGCCGATCGACCAAGGTAGCTCTTCTGGCGGAAATTCTGGCTTTTTCGCTTTCTCACCATCCCGAAGTCGGGGTTGGCTTTCCTCATTCCATGCAGACCGACATGGAATTTCTGTTGGAGCTCTCTCATCAGGCGGTAAAGGCAGGCGCTACCCGGCTGACGATTTACGATACCAATGGGAGCGCAGATCCTTTTTCGGTCCATGCATTAATCGCCCGATTGCGAAGCGAGCTCGAGGTGGCCATTTTCTTTCATGGGCATAATGATCTGGGCCTCGCGACAGCGAACGCGTTGGCCGCGGTTCGCGGCGGCGCCCGCGGCTTGGACGTAACCGTGAACGGGCTCGGGGATCGAGCCGGAAATGCCTCCCTGGAGCAAGTTGCGCTTGCCTTGCATCTCGGAGGCTTTCAAACCGGTGTAACATTGAAGAATCTGAAGAAGATGTCTGAGGTGCTCGAGAAGGAAAGTGGGGTGCCGTTATCGAAACTCGCCCCGGTCGTTGGAGAGTTCGTTTTGCAACACAAATCTCCCAGCCATTTAAAAGATCCAGACCTTTTTGAAGCATTCGACCCAGAGATTGTCGGGTTGGAGCGGAAGCTCGATCAAGCATGAGCGGCGTCACTCAATCGAAGGCAGAATCTCCCTCCCGGCCCCAGGAACCTGTTGACCGCTACTCGTCTGGACCCACCCATAGTTTTGTTCCGTTTCACAAGGACGAGACCGAGCAATCGATTCCTGAACGCTTCGAGCACCAAGTCGCCCGGCATCCTGACGGCATCGCGGTCAAAGGGCGGAAACTTTCGCTCACCTACGACGCCCTCAATTGGTGGGCGAATCGAGTAGGCCGAGCCATCCTTGCCCTGCGCGCGGAGGGAGAGGAAAAGACTTTGGGGCTTCTTCTTGAGAAAGATGCTCCGATGATTGCCGCTCTCATGGGGGCTTTGAAAGCCGGCCAGATTTATGTCCCGCTGGACCCCACGCACCCCGCAGCAAGGGCGTCCAAAATGTTGGAGGATGCGGGAGCGAAACTCATTGTTACTGATGATGCAAATTACCGTGCCGCCCGCGAGTTGGAACACGACTCACGGAGATTGTTGAATATCGACCGATTGGATCCAAACCTATCCGAGCAAAACCTGGGTCTTTCGCTCCTTCCTGACGCGCTGGCTTACATCATCTACACTTCCGGATCGACCGGAGAACCCAAAGGAGTTGTGCAAAACCACCGCAACGTTCTTCACAACATTAAGAAGCACACGAACAGCCTGCACATTTCGAGTGAGGACCGGCTCACATGGCTGGCGTCCGTTAGTACTGCCCAGGCGATGACCGACATTTACAGTGCCTTATTGAACGGCGCCACCCTCTGTCCTTTCAACGTCAAAGAAGATGGGCTGGTTCGTTTGGCGGGCTGGCTGAAGCAGGAGGAGATTTCCATCTACCATTCGAGCGCATCCATTTTTCGCCATCTCCTTGACGCAATGGGCAGCAAGGAGGAGTTTCCAAGCCTTCGAGTGACCAAACTGGGGAGCGAACAAGTCTTCAAGAAGGATGTGGAACTGTGGAAGAAGCATTTTTCACCTGACTGTGTTTTTGTCAACGCCTTATCCTCGACCGAAGCAGGTACCCTGCGCCAAATCATCATTGACAAGGAAACGATCATCCGCCAAAGCGCGGTTCCGGTAGGATTCCCAGTCGATGACATGGAGGTTTTTTTGCTTGACGATGCCGGCCGAAGGGTTGGATCTGGCTCTCTTGGCGAGATCGCCATCAAGAGTCGTTACCTGGTTCCCGGCTACTGGCAGAGACCCGATCTTACGCGGGCGGCGTTCTTTTCCGATCCTGAGGGAGGAGACGCGCGGATTTACCTCACCGGAGATCTGGGCCGGATGTCGCCGGGTGGATGCCTCGAACATCTTGGCCGAAAAGACCTCCAGGTAAAAATCAGCGGGTTCAGAGTGGAGGTTGCCGAGGTGGAGGCCGCCCTGCTCGATTGTTGTCGGCTCAAGCAGGCCGCCGTCGTGGCCAGAGAAGCCAGGCCCGGCGTCATACGCCTGAAGGCCTATGTCATACCGGAAGAGGGCTCTGCTCCCACCGTTGAGTCGATTCGGACCTCGTTGAAGGGGAGCCTCCCCGACCATATGATTCCAACCGAATTTGTGGTGGTAAGGGAGTTTCCTCTGACTCCGAGCGGGAAGGTAGACCGCCAGTTACTCGCTTCGACCACGCCCCTCCCTTCGCAGAAAAACGCCCCGTCCGTGGGACCTTCTTCCCCCCTGGAATGGCAGATCTTAGAGATCTGGAAAGAGCTCCTCGAGGTGCGCCCCATCGGGATACAGCAGGAGTTTGTCGAGTTGGGAGGCGATTCGCTTCTCGCGGTCCGAATGATCGACCGAATAGAAGAATCC
>Ga0182027_10009860_pt1 | contig 13651 bp, 11 predicted proteins | sample 712E1DmetaG_FD_121300 | JGI IMG/M metagenome (GOLD analysis project Ga0182027, IMG submission 121300) | Permafrost microbial communities from Stordalen Mire, Sweden - 712E1D metaG (Illumina Assembly) | ecosystem: Environmental > Terrestrial > Soil > Wetlands > Permafrost | place: Sweden...
CCATCCACGAGGCTTACATAGCCTTTTCCAAGTGCTTCAAACAACCCCTCCCCTACTGGCCGGGCGCGTTCATAATCGGTGATCGAGTCGCCTATAAAAAGCAACTTACTGTTGGGTTGAATATCCATCTGTTTTTCTCCAGATTGGAACGCCCGTTCACTTCCATAGTTCAGCGCCCAGCACCCGCTGGCTGAGGATGTTTAGATCCTCAAAATCTCCGGTGAAATGGAAGGTTCGATGAACGTGCGTGATGGATTCGCTGGGTTTCAGCGCCACGCCGCAACTGGAAGTTTCGAGCTCGTAGAATGGTCCCAAAAGGATGCCGGTCACCGGGTCCACGCCATCGTTGTAGCTATTAACCGTATCGCCGCCATACGGATTTTCCTGAATCTTCCACTGGCTGTTAACATACGGTAAATCTGCAGCTGTAATGGGCAGATTAAAGGTAACAATGGTGAGCACCTGTCCATCCGGGTCCCAGGAACCAATGACGTTCCGGGCTCGTTTCGGGGATATGCCGATCTTGGTTCGTAATTGTCCGTCGCACGTGAAGAGGGCATATTTCTGTTTCTTGATCAAACGATCAGGTGGGATGGCGCCGAAGTAATCAGAAACATCTGGCCCCAAATCAGTCAGACTGCCGGGAATGAACGGCACGATCACCTTACCCTTTGGCAGCGGATTGAACATGCCCAGAATCCAGATACAGACCAGGCCATTCATCTCATTCCAGGCAGCGGAACCGGCATTGGTCAGGCGATTGACCGATTCGAAACCGACCCATTGCAGGTTGCTAGGAACCGGAATGGCGAGCGCCGCACCGGTTTCGGTCCGGTCTAAAAGTTTTATGTCACGCTCCACATGGCAATCGAAAGTTGCACCCGAGTAGTTCTTGACCACAAATTCTTTTCGCACAGCAACCCGGGTCACAGAGGTCGATTCGACCGAGAACGCACCAGAACCAAAGCCGGTGGGGGTTTTAAAATCATTCAAATTGAACTGGTCACCGGGTTTAAACCACAAGCCGAATTGGCCTGCTTCAGGACCAATCCAAAAACGGTCTTCGCCGCCATAATTATTGAACTTTGGATCTTCTTTATCGGCGGCAATGAACGGTCGGTTGAGCCATCCAAAGCTGTTGCCTGACTCACCGCCGAAGGAACTGGTCATGACGCGCGCCTGAAAAGATGGTGCCACCAGCATGCGCGCCCCATCGGCATTTGAGAGTTCGATCAAATCAGTATGTTTTCCGAGAAAATCCCGGTCTTGGGAATAGGTTGGATATTTCATGGTCATCCCTCATGCACCAGCATGTCCCAGCCCAGATACTTGGAAGCGGCTTCGGAAATCACTCCGGCAGTATGCGTCCGTACCAATGCCACATGATGTTCAAAACCCTCATTGCAGATCATCGCAAACAATTTTTGCATATTAGGGATTTCGCAGACTGCAATCGAACCAAGCATATTGAAGGGATCATTGGTGAACTGGCCCTCGCCCACGTAACCGCGCATCTTGCCATTCACATCATCAGTGGAGATTCGCATGTAGGTCATCGGACCGGGTTCCACCTTGGCGTTGATGGCGCCAAAACAGATTTCCTCACCCAACTGTGTGCCCAGCACGCTCAGGTTGTCAATTTCCACCTTTTTCCCGACAAATTTTTCAGGATAGTTGCCACAGTGCTGTGCCACACATTTATTCAAATCGTCAGCGTAGTTGTTGTTCCAATCTGCAATGGCAGCCGGTTCACGCGTAGCCAGGCTGAGGGCGTACATGCCCAGGACTCCGGCGATATCCACCTCACACGCGACCGGGATCAGTGAATTGCTGAGCATGCTCATAGTGAGACAGGTGGCGCAACCATAATTCTTCTGAATGGAGGTCCAGCATTGGATCGCGGCGGCGTCCAGGCTGTTTTCCTGCATCCAGCCTTCAATTGCCAGGAACAGGCGCAAATGTTTTTCCCACTTGAATTGCAGGTTGCCGATCCCAGGCTTGATGGTGCCATAATTTTGGATTTCTTCCAGGCGTTCCTTGGCATGCCCGGAAGTGATGTCCATACTGTTGGCCATGCTGATCAATTCTGAAAGATCAATTGGCACGGTCGTGATACCGGAGGCCTGCAGGATCTTTTCACTGAACCGGACAGTCTGGAAGGCTGCCGGGCGTGCGCCGATCGCGCCCAGGCGCGCCTTGCGGATCCCATTGACGACACGACAAATTGAGGCAAAGCGCAGTAGATCCCTGGCAAAGGCTTCGCTCGCCAGGGAAACGGTATGGGTCTCGGTCAGTGAAAAGGGGATGCCATACTGGCGCAGGTTGTTGCAGACGGAGATCTTTCCGCAAAATGCATCCCGGCGCGCGCAAGTGCCCAATTTGTCCAGTTCGTCCGGGCTGGCCTGCACAAGCACCGGTACATTGAGTTTGGCTGTGTTCAAGGCATTGATGATTCCCAATTCGTCACCAAAGTTGGGCAGGGAAATAATGATGCCATCGATTTCCTTGCGATGCTGCTCGAAAAGTGCCGCACACTTGAGCCCATCGGAGTAGGTTTCAACCACACCGGTCGGAGTGGCATCAGAAGGAAGAATGACAGTTTTGTAGCCCAGTTTTTCCACCACCTCAACCAGCTGCTGCCTGCCAGTTGTGGCGAGGGCGGCATTGAAAACGCCACGTGTGCCAACGATCAAACCGAAAGTCAAAGTCTCTTTAATCATAAGGTGCCTCCTATAGTTCCAATTCGGGTAGGATTTTGTGGATATATGCCAGAGATTCCCTGATCCAGCGCTCGGGATCATCAACACCGCCGATCTTTTCGCCCATCTCGATCCCGGCTGCACAGGGCACTCCATGTTTCTTACAATTTTCTTCGATGCCCAGCTCAAATAGTTTGTGGATGTAGATCGGATAATCCACATTGCCAGTGCCAATGATGCTGTTGGTATGCTCAAAGGAATCCGTCTCGCTGATGTGAGCATGCAAAACACGCCGGCCGAATTTTTCAATTGCCACCGGACCTTCGCGGTTGATGCTCATGTGACCAATATCAACATTCGAAAATATATTGCTGGTATTTATATCTTCTACCATTTTTACCATCGTGGCAGTACTATTTAAGAATGCAAAATTGTGCGGCTCCAATTCCAGCTCCACGATCAAGCCATCTGGTTCACACCAGGAACAAAATTCCTTCATCGAATTAACCGCATTCATCCAGGATTGTTCACGCGGAATCGCAAACTCAAGCACGCCGCAACCCCACCAGACCAGCATTTGCTTTCCACCCAGTTCTTTTACAAAATCGGCGCAATGTTTCATGTAATCGATGCCTTTGGCCCGCAATGAAGCATCCGAGCTTGCCAGATTCTGGGTGTGAGCAAGTTGGAACTGGGATAACTTTAATCCCAGGTCACTCATCATACTGATTATCTCTTTTCGCTGTTGGGCACTCATTAAAGTCGGGTCGCCGCTGTTGATACCTGCAAAGTCAACCAGAGAGAACCCTAATTTTCTTAAATTGGGGAGCGCCTTTTGGATTGGTACACGCCCGCACTCATACAAGTAGGTATTGAGACTGAGTTTCATTGGTTTCTCCTTTTTTTAATATCTAGTCTATATCAATTTGCCAATCAGTGTTTCCACTGGCTGGAGAGAGAGCTTTGGATGGTTTTCTATCAGCGAACGCGAATGGCTCGAGAGGAGGATCTTCACCCCATTGCTCTTTATCCCATACTCTTCGAAATTTAAAGGGATCTCGAGCGCTTGTTCAGAGAAATTGAGCGCGACCAGGAAGGCATCCTCCTTCCCGCGACGCAGAAAAGCCAGATAGTCATTTGAACTCTTGTCAACCCAGACATACTCACCTTCACAAAATGCTGGCTGTTTTTTCCGAAGTTCGATTAATCGCTTATAAAAATTGTAGATCGAATTGGGTTCCGCTTGTTGCGCTCGAACATTTTTTGTGACGTAATCAGGGTTCACACGCAGCCAGGTTTTGGAGTTGCTGCTAAATCCCGCTTGCAGAGTACCATCCCATTGCATGGGAGTACGGGAAACATCCCGAGTCACTAAATGGGCATAAACCAGTGCATCTTCAGGTGATAATTTGCCTTCGTTCACTAGATTTTCGTATAAACAGACGCCAAAATTATCCTTGAATTCAGTAACTGATTCAAAGACCATATTCTCCATGCCAATTTCTTCACCGTAATAAATGAATGGCGTGCCCTTGCTGAGGATCGTAAATGCAGCCACCAGCTTGGCCATCTGATCCCGGTGCTCTGGCTGTACCAATCGGCCGTACAGGCTATACACACGCGGGCGATCATGATTGCCCACCACCACGGTAGGCCATAGGTCGATAGCCCTGAAAGACAGGTCGTGATCCTGCACGGCTTCGCGGAGGTCTTTCAAGGTGAAACCTTCCACTTGTTCGGCCAGCCTTTGTTTGGCACCGGGAAGAAAATTGCCGGTATACCAGCCTTTTGGCCGGATCACTTCGCATGTATACAGGTTGAAATTAAGGTGAAGTTCGTCATGGTTCAGCCCATAATACTCTTTACATTCCATCGAGTGCCCTGGCGCCACTTCACCGATGAGCACAATTGGCCGGGCATATGAATCGGCCAGCCGGCGCAAACGCTTAAGCAAGCCATGTACACCCTGCTGGTTGCGATCGAAAATGTGGACCTGCTTGAAACCTTCACCCGGGTTGTCACGGCGTTCTTGGTCGGCAATCGTCCAATTTATGGCATCCACCCGAAAACCGTCAATACCTTGATCAAGCCAGTATTTTGTCACGGCAAGAAGTTCATCCTGCACTTTTAAATTTGCCAGATTCAGATGGGGTTGTGATGGCAGGAAGGCATAAAAGTAGTATTCATCAGTGGCCGGGTTGTAATTCCAGGCAGGCTGTGCGGCATACGCACTGAACCAATTATTGAGAAGACCCTTTGCAGCGTTGCCACCCCACACATAATAATCGTGAGTGGGAGCATTCTTGCTCTTGCGGCCTTCTGTAAACCAAGGGTGGCTGTCAGCCGTGTACCCGATCACGAGGTCCAGGATCACCTTCAGGTTTCGACGATGTGCCTCGAATACGAGCTTCTGAAAATCGATCAAGGTGCCAAAAGCAGGGTCGATCTCGATGTAATTGGAAGTGTCATATCCGCTATCCATAAAAGGGGACTGATGGATCGGAGTCAACCACAGACAGTCAACGCCTAAATCGGTCAAGTAATCCAATTTCTCGATGATTCCAGGAATGTCGCCAAACCCATCAGCATTGGAATCCTTGAAGGATTGCGAATATATCTCATAGAAGATGGCATCGTGCCACCATTGACGAGGTTGGTTGTTGCGAATGTTATTTACCATTTCTCTCCATTGATATTTCTTCATAAACCAAAACACTCGTCAGAGTTCGGGAAGCAGCACAACTCCTGGCAAAGGCATTGACAGCGTGGCGTCATCTAGCACCAGCACCCAATCCGGTCCAGCAACAGGGGATGTAAAATCTGTTCTTTCATTTGAAAATTTTCCAGCAGCATGCGTGCTGCCATTGCGTGGGTCATACCACGAAGCGCTGACCTTGTCTGAAAAACATCCTAAATCCACCCGGAGACGCTGTTCTGCCTGCGGGAAGTAGACCATTGCAAAGGAGCCATCCTCTGCACGATTGGCGCATGGATATGCCGCGCGGACAGGCTCGAAATGGACTTTGTTGTCAGTCGGGAGCGTCGGTAGAACGTCTGGTAATAAGGATTGGTCCGGTATGCGGTTTAAATAAGGGCGTGAAAGCATGAGTTTCTTAAGATGCACCATTTGCGCCGCCCCTGGTCGCAGGATGGCTTCATCCCAGGGCGGCATTGGAAAATTAATTGGTTCACGCTTCAAGTTCCAAAATTGCCAGACTGAATGATGCCCATATGTGTGTCCACAGGCCCCGGAAAAAACGGCGCGATAGGCTTGCTTGCGCACATCGTAATCGGTGAAACGTCCAAAATCTGCCTGCCACTTACGGAGGAAAGGATCTATCGGATGGTCTTCGTAATTCGGTTCGCCATCCAGAACTGGCTTGGAAGGTTTCCGCTCGTAATCAGAGCGGATCATCTCCCAGTTGGGTGTATCCAGCAAAACATGACCGGATTGCCACATGTTCATATCCAGCCATTCGGACTCATGCAGCCAGGTAGATGAGCTCACCCCGCCTTGCGGATGATAGGTAAAGAAAGGCCGCCTTCCCAACCCATCGACAATCCCTTGCGCCATGGCAGCCCAGAGGGATTGATAACCATCCGCGGGGCGGTCGCCGCCCAGAATCCACAGGATGTTGTTGTCACCCCGATAACGCTGCCCCAAGAATTTTCCATAAATCCGAGCATTTTCGACATTAAAAATTACCGGGCCAGTCCCCCACAATCCACCATGGACTTTATCTCCCCAGGTGGGTAACAACCCAATATATAAACCTTTTTCCGCAGCCAGATGGATGATTTCGTCAACATCACGAAAGTAGAACTCATTTGGTCGGGTTGGGTCGTCGCCCAGCAGGGGGGTGTGACCATTGGCATTTGGAGCATGGATTCCATCCACTTCGGCGAGGACCACCGCCTGGATCACGTTAAAACCTTGCTGTCGGCGGGTTTCAAGATAATGTTCTGCATCTGCACGATTTAGGCGATGGAATAACTCCCAGGCAGTATCTGCCAACCAGAAAAAAGGTTTACCGCTTTCGGTCACCAAAAAATGTCCACTCGGATCAGGATGAATGCGTTCTAAGGTCATGAAAATTCCTTTTCTACCGTGCACTACAAAGTAAATCCGTAAAGAACAACTTTCACCAAGCCAGAAGAAGAGACGTTTTACTGGTCATTCACAGCGGCGCGCAGCGACTTGAGTCCCTCAGCAATGCCACCTGGATGGCTAAAAATGGCGCTCCCGCTGACAAAGACGCGCGCGCCAGCCCGATATGCTTCCGGCAACGTCTGGGCAGTCATGCCACCATCAACTTGAATAAAGGCAGACGAATCCAGCTGCTTGAAGAATTGTGCGAGGCGGCTGATTTTTCCTGCCATATCCGGCAACCAGGCTTGTCCTGAAAATCCCGGGTTATTTCCTAAAACCAAAACCAGGTCAAGCAGATGGACAACTTCGCGCAGGCTTTCTATAGGCGTAGCCGGGTTGAGCGCCACGCCTGCCTTGCAGCCTGCGGCACGAATGCCTTGCAGAGTCCGGTAAAGGTGAGGGCAGGTCTCAACATGGACGGTGATGCAATTCACACCACCTGCCACGAAGGCTGGTACCAGCGCGTCAGGGTTATTGACCATTAAGTGAACGTCCACAGGCAGGGTGGTATGCTTTTTCACCACTTTAATGATGAAAGGTCCAAAACTAAGGTTCGGCACGAAGTGGCCATCCATCACATCAATATGGATCCAATCGGCGCCGCCTTTTTGAAGGGATTCAAGCTGGTCGCCCAGGCAGGAAAAATCGGCTGAAAGGATCGACGGAGCCAGGATGATGCTCATTACGCAACCTCCGATAAGGTCTGTCCAACCAGCATTACCTCAAGCCAGGTTCCATCCGGGAGAAAAATGCCGATCTCCCCTTCGGAAAAGGTTTCCCGAAATAACATCGAGGCCGGGACGGGATGAATCGGGTTTTGCATCAGGATTCTCTTGACCGGAGTTGATGCATTATTGACGATACTGCCGGATACACCTGCCGGTAGATTTCAAACTGTCGGCTATGCGCAGCATAGCGGCCAGAATTAGGCAAGTACTCATCCGTTAGTTGCAGGAAACGGTTGGCAGCTTCGGCGGCAGATGGGAACAATCCCACACCCACACCTGCGAGCAGGGCTGCACCAAACCCGGCAGCTTCGGTGATCTTTGGTGTTACCACCGGAATGCCTGTTACATCGGCCTTGAGCTGAAGCCACAACTTCGACTTAGCCCCGCCACCAATGGCTCGCAGGCCATCAATCTCGACGCCGCCGGTTTTGAGAAGATCCAGGTTCAAACGCAGTTCATATGTCAGCCCTTCGAGTATGGCCTTGGCAATGTCGGCACGCGTGGTGGCAAATGTCAGGCCAAGGATGGCAGCTTTGGAGGCCGTATCGAAAGTCGGGGTACCGCTGCCTGAAAAGTGCGGCAGCACCAGGAGCCCGCTTGGGTCGGCGGAAGCACCTGCCAGCATTAAGTCGTAGGCGTCTGAATTGGTTTGTGCGGCTTGTTGCATTTGCGGCTCGCAAAAACTATCCCGGAACCAGCGCAGGCACATCCCCCCACTATGATTAAGGGTCATCGCCAAGTAGAGTCCAGGGACAACATGGCTGTAAACAGAGATATTACCCTCAAACAAGGTAAGGTTGATGGAGGGGGAAGGCAGAACCACTTCTACGACTTCTGCCGTTCCCGTAGAGACTGAAGCCAGACCCGGACGAGTCAGGCCAACTCCCAGGGCTCCACAAGCCTGGTCGTGGCCACCGGCTACCAACAGCGGGGGATGGACCAGACCCAGGGCAGCTGCCAGATCCGGATCCATGGATGCCACTGCTGTTCCCGATGGCTTGATCAGTGATAATCTGGAACGATCCAGACCGAGCACAGATAAAATTTCATCTGACCAATCGCCGAGGCGTTGATCGAATAATTGCGTGCGGGAAGCCAGACAATGGCTGATCACTGCCTGACCGGTCATCTTCTGAATGAAGAAATCTTCTACGAGGAGGAATCGAGCGGCCCGTTTCCAGATTTCAGGCTCATTTTGCTTGATCCATAAGAGCTTCGGCAGCGTATTGATTGTGTGTATCGGCATTCCGGTTAGATTGAAAAGATGTTCCGCTCCCAGATGCTCGCGCAGCCAGGAATTCTGTTCATCCGTCCGGGTATCCATGCCCAGGATGGTGGGACGTAACGCGTGGCCATGTTCATCCACCGGCGTGATAGCCTCTCCATGAACAGAGATCGCCAGGGCATCCACGACTTTTTTGCCAGTTTGGTGGATCGTCTCTCGCAATGCTTCTTGAGCAAGAACCCATACATTTTCGATATTCTGTTCAGCCCAATTGGGATAAGGAAAATCCACAGGATACTCCCGGCTGGCTTTTGCCAGGAGTACACCGTTTTCATCGAATAAAACTGCTTTACAGCCAGTTGTTCCGATATCTAATCCCAGAAGAGTCATCGCGTTCCTCAATATTATGCCTGCTGCTAGACAATCATCAGTTTACACTTTTCAAGCCTATCTCAAATCCTTCTTCCAAGTGAAATTAATCTTTCGCCAATGCATCCACCGCTATGAGCAATTCAGGCTCGTTGATGGTACCTTCGAACCACTGCTCTTGCAACTGGCGCAAACTATACACCGTGGATGGTTTTACCTCCACATCTGCACATGTGATCGGAGTGTCCATCTTAATCGGGCGGATGACCTTCGAGCCTTTCGCCAACCCTATCGGTAGAAGACATTCGGACTTGGCCTTTTCATATGTGTCAATCAGGCTGTAATAAGCCGTCCCGCCGATGGCGTCCAGGATGTCACCCGAATTCAGGTCGCGTTTTGCGACAGCAAAGACTTCCGATGTCAAATGGTCGAGCGGAACCATGTTCGACTTCTTACGAATCCCCAGCATGGCACAAGTCAACGGCACTTCGATGCTGCATAGATGAAATGGACGGAACAAAGTGTAATAGGGGCCGTTGCCCATGTCCCGCAGGATGAGCGCCTCGCGCAGACGAGGATGGTCGGTGCGTACAATAACAAAGACACCGGGAGCTACATGCCCGATACCAAAATCAACCACACCCATTTTGTTCAACACACCACCATCTTCTTTTAGAGCGAAGGTTTGATTCAGGTGGTCGCGATCTGTCTCCGGGCCGTGCATGCCGCGAATATCAGGGACAAGGCCGGTGGCATTGGACACAGCCGCCATCTCGACCATCGTCTTGCTTCCATCCACAAACTCGATCAACATGTTGGGGCTAAGACCGCGCCGGGCGGCTTCTTTCTGTACGGCAGGGTCGGCTGGGGTTCCATGTCGGTCAAGGGGATTGTTCTTTCCCTTCCCAACGGCAACAATCGTAAAACCCATCGAAACGGCCAGATCATAGAGTTCTTTACTTGCCGCTGGTTCATCCCCGGCGGCCAGAGCATAGAGTACACCTTTTTGTCCGGCATACCAATGCAAAATAGGGCCAACCGTGATATCGGTCTCGACATTCATCATCGCCAAATCCTGGCCGGTGCGAGCAGAACGCAGGGCCGCACGCGTGCCTATTTCCGGAACGCCGGTGGCTTCGAGCATGACGTCGAGATTTTTCATGTCGGTGACGATTCGATAATCACGCGCTGCCACCAGTTTCCCGGCCGCAACAGCCTCATCAGCCTGTGCAGCAGTTTCAGCAACCACCACTTCCCCATCGATTAATGCAATTTTATAAGAAGCGATTGCCCGTTCAATATCGATATCCGCAGCCACTACCACTCGAATACCTTTCATCATTTTGGTTGTGGCGACCACATCCGTGCCCATCTGTCCGGCGCCAATCAGACCGACCCGTACAGGCCTATTCTCTGATTCGCGTTGTTCCAAATCTTCATTCAATCCAATCATGATGTATTATTCCTTTCTCCAGTAATGAATAGTGTGATCGTTTTAATTCAATGTGAACCTTATTACCTTTGTCCGGTTTCAATATAGTTCACCAGTTCATCCGGCAATTTCACATCGCTGGCGCTGCAATTGTCTATGAGCTGTTCCATGCTGTTACGAACTCCTACAACCGGGATGGTGACAAATGGCCGGCAGATCAAATAACCCAGGACTACTTTGGTAATGGAAAGCCCTGTTTGATGCATGACTTCCACAATGCGTTGGTACCTTTTTTCAGTTTCCGGCAGGTTGTAAAATCCACGAAAATCGGGGTTCATCTCATCTAGGTTGTGGTTGTGCATAAAATGGAAAATTCCGAAAGCCACCGATTGGTAAGGAATGGCTGCCATACCGGTTTCCAGGTGATAGGCATACAGGCCTTCATCCATCCACGAACAGATGGGAGAGTGGAAAGGAAGGTCTTCCAGCACGCCGGCATTCCAGAACATCTGGTCCGCAGAGAAGCCGATCAAGCCCTTCGCCCGGGCATACTCCTGCGCAGCGCGCAGACGATGAACTTTCATATTCGCTGCCGCGAAGTAGCGTATTTTTCCAGCTTTCACGGCATCATTAAGGGTTTCAATGATCTCATCCACTGAAAATTCCGGGTAATCTTTATGGATGTAATACAGGTCAATGGTGTCGATCTGCAAAGCCAGCAGGCTATCCTCAATGTCCTTCTGCAACTCTTTACGGGAATTCCGTCCCAACTGTTCCTTGTCGAGATCAGCATGCCCGCCCTTGGTGGCAATAATGACTTTCTCCCGGTTTTTACGTGCCTTAATCCAAGCGCCCAACGTCTTCTCGCTGATATTACGCTCAATATTGGGCACCCAGTCGCCATAGTTATGGGCCGTGTCAAAAAAGTTGCCACCCTGTTCCATATAGCAGTCAAACAACTGGAAGGAAATTTCACGGTCAAGCGAACTGCCAATTTCTCCGGTACCAAAGCATATTGTTGGAACTTTCAAATTCGTTTTGGGTATGGTGACGTATCTCACTTGTATCTCCTATCTAAAGGTTTGATCATTCTTGATAACTCAGGCATTGTTTCATCAATTTATGCCGCGAAACAATAGGACCGCGTCCTCCCAATGATCTGGGGTTGAGAACCATTGATATTTGGTGGTCCGCACCTGGCGGAAGCCCGGCATGGTGTAAGTCTCGAATACACCGGCTTCCATTTCATCGCCGGTAGCAGGGTTGATCCAGATGGCTTTTGTTTTCGGAAAAGATAATTTTTCCAACCGCACCAGCACATGACAGCGGCTGCTCAGGTAAACCATCATCCAGTCTCCTTCGATGGATCGCACAGCCGTGTTATGAGTCTCACCTCCACTGGCACCTTCCTCAAGAATAGCCTGGTCGGGCAAACGCTGCCACCAGGGAATCTTATCTATAATATGTTTAAATATCCCCATCTGTTCTGCGCCGGGTGTATCGAAAGTTGCAGTCCAACCCGGCTCGACCCGCCAGAGCATGTTTTGTCCGTAGGTATGATAACCACCTGCCATAAAGGACCACCAGGCCTGCCGACGCACGATCAGGGGAGTAATGGGGCCGCGCGCATATTCCGGCCCATTCTCGTAGGCACCTTCTCCCAAAACAACTGGCCGGATGGGAGTCATCAAGGTGTCACTCCACACGCTCTCATAGACCTTATGCCAGTCGGTCCAGCTCTGGATCATGTGAAAATCCAACCAGGCCCGAGCGTTGAAAAATTGTGACGAAGAATGCAAATGGCACGGGTGAAATGTGATCAGATGTTTTCCATCACTGCCGGCTTTCAGGCCATCACCGAGCGCATCAAAGACAGACTCAAAACCATGAGGCAGGCAGTCACCGCCATTGATCCAGATAATATTCGGCCGATCCTTGTAGCGCCGCCCCAGCCAGGAGCCATACTGATAGGCGTTCTCGTCGTTGAGGAGACCTAAATCTGTGACAAAATTACCCCAGGCTGGCAGAATGGCCACGGTAAGGCCAAGGTTTTGTGCAAAACTGAGCAAATGGTCGACATGTTCAAAGAAAGCCGGGTTGGGATGGGCAGGGTCCCTATTAACCCAGGGAAATTCACCCTGGTAATTTGGGGAAATGTTGCTCGGATCTGACTCGGAACCACCAAACCAGCCCAATACTCCCTGGATCACTGTGAATCCCCTGGCAGCCCGGTTTTCGAGGTAAGCTTCAGCCTCTTGCCGGGAATATTGTGTAAATAGTGGCCAGGCGGTATCACCGAGCCAGAAGAAAGGGCTACCTTGATCATCGACAAAGAACCGCCCGTTCGAACTTATTTTTCTAGGAAAATTTTCCAAAATAACCTCAAGAATTGTTCTGGTTACGTGAAGTAATTATTCTCATTAAGGCCAGAGTAAGCCTGAATAATAATTTTTACATCTCAGTACAAGGATATCGCGTCAAACTGGTCAAATACCTGACGCGCCTCGCTCTTCAATTGCAGCCGGAAATAAGTAAAAAATCAATCTTGTTTTACCTTTCTCCGGCAGAAGAGCGACTTCCAAACAATGCGTCGCCCGGTTGTAGGCAAAGGGTATGGACGCTCCATCGGCCTCCACTGCCATAGGTTTGCTCTCGCACCATGCCAGGAAACGCCCGCCACCGCGCAAGCTGACTACATACCTGCCAGAATCGTCCCAGCCTTTGGCCAGCACGGCTCCGGCGCTGTTGAACATATCCATCAGACCAATGGGAGCCACACCATCTTCGATGGGAACGATGGTGAAAATCTCAAAGTTCAGCGGATCGAGGCTGATCTGCCAGTTTTCTTCATGTTCCAACATGCGCAACTCTTGGGAAGTATGAGCATAGACAGCAAAATTCTCACCTTCCAGGCCATCCACATCGCTGGGTTGCACCACGCCACTCAGAGTGGGGGCGGTTTCTCCAGCCCGGGCATTGAACACACCGATTACCCCAGAACCCAGATTATAGTTAAACACCTTGAGCAGCACGTCTTCTTGGGTCGGG